>Ga0209680_1000351_pt1 | contig 12293 bp, 9 predicted proteins | sample WorMetLIZISLAND1_FD_187413 | JGI IMG/M metagenome (GOLD analysis project Ga0209680, IMG submission 187413) | Marine gutless worms symbiont microbial communities from Max Planck institute for Marine Microbiology, Germany - Olavius loisae LIZARD... ... | reverse complement strand
ACCGCGCACTATCCGAAGCCGCAAATCCGATGAAATTGCTTTTCCCATGGAGCACCTCCTGCTCATAGGGAATCACGGTTCGAGCCAAAAGGGAATCCCCGATTCAAAATTCTCACCCGACGCTCTAGCCACGGCCGGGTAGGCTGCTTATGCGGCCTAAATCGGCAAGCTAATTCGAACCCGTAAACCGCCGTTGGGCGAATCCGCCAGTTCGACAGTTCCTCCGTGGCTTTGGATGACGTCGCGCGCGATCGACAGACCGAGGCCGACACCACCAGTACCCGGATTCCGCGACGCTTCGATCCTGAAGAAGGGCTTGAACACATCAGTCCGTTTGTCTTCCGGAATTCCGGGCCCGTCGTCGTCGACAAGTATTTCGACTGAGTCTGACCGTTCACCGGCGCGAACGGTCACATGTCCGGCATAGCGGATCGCGTTATCGATCAAATTCGTGATGCTGCGTTTGAACGCGTTCACCCGCAACGGCATCTCGATCCGGCCCTCAGCGTGAAAATCGATGGCACCGCCCTTGCGCCGCGCCTGCGTAACCACATCTTCGAGCAACGCCGTAAGGTTCGACGACTGCGGCTGTTCCGTGCCCTCGCCGCGGGCAAATGCCAGATAGCCGTCGAGCATATGCTCCATTTCCTGGACGTCCGACTTTAATTCTCTTGCCGCAACATCATCCCCGATCATTTCCAGCTCGAGCCTCATGCGAGTTAGCGGCGTCCTCAAATCGTGCGATACACCGGCGAGCATTTCCGTACGCTGGCCGATTTGCCGCAAGATCCGATCCCGCATGGCGATGAACGCGGAGGCGGCCTGACGAACTTCGTTGGCCCCTTCCGGCTTAAAGTGGGACACGTCACGGCCCTTACCGAAGTTCTCTGCCGCCAGGGCCAATCTACGGATCGGTTTGACTTGATTGCGCATGAAGATCGTCGCCACCGCGAAAAGGATAAGTGATGTTCCGACCATCCATATGACGAACACATATGCGGTGTTGCTAAACAATCGTTTTCGAGTTGTCACAATGTTCAAAACGCCGTTCGGCAGTTGAACGTCAATGACGACATGACGGTCGACACTCTCATTGTCGATCCGATGCGGTTTTCCGATGTATTCCCGCAAGGCCCGCGACAACATCCGCTCCATCAAGGTCGTATAGGAAATCGGCGCATTGTCGAGAACCTCGTCGGGTCTGAAATCGACCTCCATCTGCATGTTTTGCGCCGCCACGTCGAAGATCCAATTATGGTTCTCCGATCCCGGGTGACGTCTCATCAGATTGATGACCGCGCCGATGTCGCCGGCGACGCCGCGCGCCAATCGCAGAGTCACCTTGTCCCAGTGGGTCTCGTAGAAGATCACCCCCGATACCACCTGAAGGATGACCAACGGCATGACGATGATCAGGAGTGAACGCCCAAGAAGGCTTTTCGGCAGGTAACGTTTGATCATGGATGCCACCTTTGAACACCCACTAGTCCGGCCTCAGGACGTATCCTTGACCGCGCACGGTCTGCAAATAACGCGGTAGCCGCGGATCATCCTCGATCTTCCGGCGCAATCGTGTGACCTGAACGTCGACGGCACGTCCGCCTCCGCTTGCGCCCGTCAAGTCGATCAGGACTTCGCGGCTCAACACCTCACCGGGGTGAGAAGCCAGCGCGGACAAGAGCGCCGCCTCGATATCCGTTAAGTGGACCCGCTTACCGTCGATTTCCAGTTCGGCTCGGTCAGCCCGGAAGACGGCGTTACCGAGCGAGATGTCGCTGGGCGTCTCCTGGGGAATTGGCGTGCGCTTCAGGATGTTGTGTATACGCAAAAGCAGTTCTCTAGGTTCGAACGGTTTCGCGAGGTAATCATCGGCCCCACCTTCCAAACCGGTGATGCGGTCCTCGGGTTCGCTCATGGCTGTCAGCATCAGAATGGGAACACTGCTGGTTCGACGAAGGTCCTCGGCAAAGTCCAACCCTGATTCTCCAGGCATCATGAGATCGAGAACGATGATATCGAAACTCAGCCCTCGAAGCTTCGCTCGCGCGTCGGCAGCGTTGTTGGCACTGGCGACGACAAAGCCGTTCTCATTGAGGTACTTGGACAGCAGCTCGCGCAGGCGGTCGTCGTCGTCGACGACGAGGACATGCGGCAAGTCGGCACTCGATGCCATGGCGTCTTTCGATCCCCAGGCCTGTCACAACACTGGACCGGATCATAACATTCCTGGACGCCGGTGCCATGCCCACGCCGACGATCAACGAGAAAATCATGTCCATGTGAGACATTTTATTTTTCCCTTAATCGATTGCCGCGTTGTTGCGATCTACTTATATTTGCTGTGTCCTGAAAGGCGCCATGCGGTAGAAGGATCATCATGATGGAAACCGTTGTTCTTCCTGGGACCGGCGCGCAAACCGAGAGGAACGTCGTCGGCGTTGCCGACCTGACCGGAGCCATCGATCGGCTGCGGCGCGAGAAGAATGCCGTCATCCTTGCTCACTACTACCAGGACGGTGAAATCCAGGATCTCGCCGATTTCGTCGGTGACTCGCTCGACCTGTCGCGGACCGCCGCCGCGACCGATGCGGATATGATCGTCTTCTGTGGCGTCCGCTTCATGGCGGAGGTGGCGAAAATCCTCAGCCCCGAGAAGACGGTCGTGCTTCCCGATGCCGACGCCGGCTGTTCTCTGGAAGAGGCCTGCCCGCCAGACCAGTTCGCCGCGTTCCGCGCAGCACATCCTGATCACGTGTCGATCACCTATATCAACTGCTCGGCCGCCGTGAAGGCCCATTCCGACATTATCGTGACCTCCTCCAACGCCGCCCACATCATCAACCAGATTCCGCAGGACCAGCCTATCCTGTTTGCGCCGGACCGCCATCTGGGGGCTTGGTTGGCGCGCAGCACCGGCCGGGAGATGACGCTTTGGGACGGCACTTGTATCGTCCACGATCAATTTTCCGAACGTGAACTGGTCCGCCTCAAAGGCCAACATCAGTCGGCGCCTGTCGTCGCCCATCCCGAGTGCCATGATGGGATCATCCAACACGCCGATCATGTCGGCTCGACCCGATCGATCCTCAACTACGTCCTCGACAGCCCAGCCGATGAGTTCATCATCGCCACGGAACAGCACATCATCCACCAGATGGCGAAACAGGCGCCGGAGAAGTCGTTCATTCCCGCCCCCGGGGCCGACGGAAGTTGCAATTGTGCGAACTGCCCGTTCATGGAACTGAATACTCTCGAGAAACTCTACCTCTCCATGCTCAACGAAGCGCCGCGTATCGAGATCGATGAGGATCTGCGCATCAAGGCGCTAACACCATTGGAACGCATGCTGGGAATGTCGCCACCGGCACCGAGCGGACAGAACCGGGTCACGCAGGCCGCGGAGTAACCATGCCGGAATTCGGGCTTGATCCGGAGGCCATCGCCGCCGCCGTCGACAGTGCGTTGGCCGAAGACGTCGGCGACGGCGACGTCACGACGCGGGCCACGGTGCCGCCCGATGCGCGGCTCGACGCGCGGATGATGGCCCGCCAGGACCTGGTCGTTGCCGGCATGCCGGTGATGCGGGAAATCTTCCGGCGCCTGGCTCCCGAAGCGGTGATTTCCATCACTACGGACGACGGCGAAGCGGTCACCGCCGGCAGCGAGATGGCGCGGATCGCCGGCAGGGCTGAAGCTCTCCTCACCGCCGAACGGTCGGCGTTGAACGCTGTACAGTTCCTGTCGGGAATCGCGACCCTGACCCGACGATATGCCGAGGCGATCGCGGGTACCGGCGCCGTTCTGCTGGACACGCGCAAGACCGTACCCGGCCTGAGGACCCTTTCCAAATATGCGGTCCGCTGTGGAGGCGGCACCAACCACCGCATGCGATTGGACGACGGCATCCTGATCAAGGACAACCATATCGCTGTCGCCGACGGGATCACAGAAGCGGTAACCCGGGCGCGGGCCGCGAACCCGCGGAACCTCAGCATTCAAGCTGAATGCGACACTCTGGAACAAGTCCGCGACGCCTTGGCCGCCGGCGCTGACCGGTTGCTCCTCGACAACATGCCGCCACAAACCTTGCGTCAAGCCGTCGAAATCGTCGGCGGCCGCATCCCCCTCGAGGCTTCGGGTGGCGTTTCCCTCGAAACCATCCGTTCCATCGCCGAAACCGGTGTCGATTTCGTCTCCGTCGGCGCCATCACCCAAAGGGCTCCGGCCGTCGATATCGGGCTCGACTTCGTCTGGGAGTAAACCGCCCTGCCGCTGCGGGCCAGTTGCGCTTTCGGTACCATTGTATTCCGCCCCGATCTTCGTCGCGCACCCTGCGTATGATACCTGTCACGGCCATTATGGACCGAACGGTCCGCTAAGATCCTGATTCTCAGGGCAAATGCTTGCCCTGCTCTGGGAAACAAGGTACGACAGACGGGAGGTTCGGCTGGCACGAAACGATGCCGGCAAAAACGTTTGAATCTACCGGGGGAGTATAATGGCTCGCAATAAAATCGCGCTCATCGGCGCTGGCAACATCGGCGGCACGCTGGCCCATCTGGCCGGGCTCAAAGAACTGGGTGACGTCGTCTTGTTCGATATCGTCGACGGTATCCCACAAGGCAAGGCCTTGGATATCGCACAATCGTCCCCGGTCGAAGGGTTCGATTCGAACATGAAAGGCGCCAAGTCCTACGCGGCCATCCGCGGCGCCGACGTCATCATCGTCACGGCCGGCATCGCACGCAAGCCGGGTATGAGCAGAGACGACCTCATCGGCATCAATACCAGTGTCATGCGTCAGGTCGGGGCCGGCATCAAGAAATACGCGCCCAACGCCTTCGTCATCTGCATCACCAACCCGCTCGACGTCATGGTCAAGGTTCTGCGAGATGCGTCGGGACTACCGACCCAGAAAGTCGTCGGCATGGCTGGCGTACTCGACTCGGCCCGGTTCCGCTACTTCCTCGCCGAGGAGTTCAACGTATCGGTAGAGGACGTCACCGCTTTCGTTCTCGGCGGGCACGGAGACACCATGGTGCCGTCGGTCCGCTACTCGACGGTCGCCGGTATTCCGCTTCCGGACCTGGTTAAGATGAAGTGGACGACCCAGAAACGCATCGACGAAATCGTCCAGCGCACGCGCATGGGCGGTGGTGAGATCGTCGGCCTGCTGAAGACCGGATCCGCCTACTACGCGCCAGCCAGCTCCGCCATCGCCATGGCCGATTCCTATCTCAAGGACAAGAAAAGGGTCCTTCCCTGCGCCGCCTACCTGAAGGGCGAATATGGTGTTAAGGGCCTTTACGTGGGCGTTCCCGTCGTCATCGGCGCCAAGGGCGTCGAACGGATCGTCGAGATCAAGCTGGATCGGACCGAAAAGTCGATGTTCAACAAATCGGTCGCCGCCGTGCGCGATCTGAACGACTTGGTCAAGAGACTCGATCGCGAGGCGGCGAAAAAGGCGGCTGCCGAAACGAAAAAGGCGCCGGCGAAAAAAGCGCCCGCCAAGAAACCGGCGGCACGAAAGAAGCCGCCCGCGAAAAAATAAGTGAACCGCGTCCGCCGGCCTTTTCATAGTGCCGGCGGATTGGTCTTAGGAGCCTAGAGGGGGTCTCATGAACATTCACGAGTACCAGGGAAAACAACTGCTATCCAAATACGGCGTCACCGTCCCCCGGGGTCATGTCGCCTATACGGTCGACGAGGCGGTGAAGGCCGCTGAGGATCTGGGAGGCGACGTATTCGTGGTCAAATCCCAGATTCATGCCGGAGGCCGCGGCGCCGGACGTTTTCAGGACAATCCGGACGGAAAGGGCGGGGTTCGCGTCGTCAAGACCGTCGAGGACGTCCGCATCAACACCGAAGAAATGCTCGGGCATGTTCTGGTCACCAAACAGACCGGCCCTGCCGGCAAGGAAGTCAAGCGCCTCTACATCGAAGAGGGCTGCGATATCGCCCGGGAGCTTTACCTGGGCATGCTGCTCGATCGCGAGACCTCGCGCCTGACGATGATGGCATCGACCGAAGGCGGCATGGAGATCGAGGAGGTCGCCGCGGCGACGCCGGAGAAGATCCTCAAGGTCGCCATCGACCCGGCGACCGGCATGTTGCCCTTCCATGCCCGCCAATTGGCTTACGGCCTCGGGCTCGAGGGTGACCAAGTCAAATCGGGCGTCAAATTCATGATGGCGCTCTACAAGGCTTTCGTCGAACTCGACTGCACCATGGTCGAGATCAACCCGCTGGTCGTCACCGGCTCCGGCGACGTCATCGCGCTCGACGCCAAGGTCAACTTCGACGACAACGCGCTCTACCGGCACAAGGATGTCGAGGAGATGCGCGACGAGGACGAAGAGGACCCGGCCGAACTGGAAGCCGCGCAGCACGACCTCAACTACATCAAGCTCGACGGCAACATCGGCTGCATGGTCAACGGTGCTGGGCTGGCCATGGCGACCATGGACATCATCAAGCTGCACGGCGGCGATCCGGCCAACTTCCTCGACGTCGGCGGCGGCGCCACCCGGGAACGGGTCACCGTTGCTTTCAAGATCATTCTTTCCGACCCCAACGTCGAAGGCATCCTGGTCAACATCTTCGGCGGCATCATGCGCTGCGACGTCATCGCCGAAGGTGTTGTCGCGGCGGCCAAGGAGGTCAGCCTAAACGTCCCCCTTGTCGTCCGCCTCGAGGGAACCAACGTTGATAAGGGCAAGGAGATCTTGGCTAATTCCGGACTCCCGATCGTGTCCGCCGACGACCTCGGCGATGCGGCGGGCAAGGTCGTAAAAGCGGTGAAGGAGGCCGGATAAATGGCTGTACTCGTCAACAAGGACACTCGGGTCATTTGCCAGGGCTTTACCGGTGCTCAAGGGACATTCCATTCGGAACAAGCGATCGCTTACGGCACCAACATGGTCGGCGGCGTCACGCCAGGCAAAGGCGGTGAGACCCATCTCGACCTGCCGGTCTTCGACACGGTCAAGGACGCGGTCGAAAAGACCGGTGCCAACGCGACCGTCATCTACGTGCCGCCGCCGTTCGCGGCAGACGCCATTCTCGAAGCCATCGATGCTGAAATTCCGCTTGCCGTCTGCATTACGGAAGGCATTCCGGTAATGGACATGGTCGATGTGAAGCGCGCCCTGGAGGGCTCGTCGACGCGGCTCATCGGCCCCAACTGCCCCGGCATCATCACACCCGACGAATGCAAGATCGGCATCATGCCGGGACACATCCACCAACGCGGCAAGGTCGGCATCGTGTCCCGTTCCGGCACTTTGACCTATGAAGCCGTGGCCCAGACATCGGTCCCCGGCCTCGGGCAGACGACCTGTATCGGCATTGGGGGTGATCCGGTCAACGGCACCAATTTCGTCGACTGCCTGGAGATGTTCGTCGAGGACGATGAAACGGAAGCCATTGTCATGATCGGCGAGATCGGCGGATCGGCGGAAGAGGACGGTGCCGCGTTCATCAAGGCTTCGGGCACCAAAAAACCCGTCGTCGGTTTTATCGCCGGCGTCACCGCACCGCCGGGCCGGCGCATGGGCCATGCAGGTGCCATCATCGCCGGCGGCAAGGGTGGTGCTCAAGATAAGATCGAGGCCCTGAAAGCGGCCGGCATCCACGTCGCCGATTCGCCCGCCGGAATCGGCACCAAGATGGCGGAGGTTTTTAAGGGATAGACCCTGCTGGGGTCGGTCATAGGCGCAACGTCTAGGGAGGACGCGCCGGCAACGGCGCGTTGCATGGGTGGATGAGCGAGCTCGACGCGACACAATTCCTCTATTCCGGAAATCAGGTCTACATCGCCGAGATGTACGAACGGTTCCTCGACGACCCCAGTTCCGTCGACCTGAAGTGGCAGGAGTTCTTCGCCGACCTCGAGGTCGAGGCGCGGAACCTGAGCCAGGAGATCCGCGGCGCCTCTTGGTCGCCGTCGGACGTCGGCGTCCTCGACCAGGGGGATCTCGCAACCATATCCGAACAGATGGCGACCGGCCCGCAGGCCCAGGCGCAAATGGTGCCGATGGTTTCGGAAGCCCGGATGACAGGGGTCAAAGTCCGCGAAGCGACGCTCGACTCGATCCGCGCTCTGATGCTGATCCGTGCCTACCGGGTGCGCGGACACCTGCTCGCCAAACTCGACCCCCTGGGCATCGAAATCCCAACCGAACATCCGGAACTGTCACCGGCGACCTACGGTTTCGCCGACAAGGACATGGACCGTGAGATCTTCATCAACTACGTGCTCGGCCTCGAGACGGCGACCGTTCGCGAAATCCTCAACATCCTCCAGGAGACGTATTGCGGTTCCATCGGCGTCGAGTTCATGCACATCCAGGACCCGGACGAGAAATCATGGATCCAGGAACGAATCGAACGCATCCACAACCAGCCCCACTTCACGGAACAGGGTAAAAAGGCGATTCTCAACCGCCTGATCGAGACCGAAGGCTTCGAGCAATTCCTCGACCGCAAGTTCACGGGTATCAAGCGTTTCGGCCTCGATGGCGGTGAAAGCCTGGTTCCGGCCATGGAGCAGATCTTCAAGCGCGGCGGCCAGATGGGCATCCAGGAGATGGTCCTCGGCATGGCCCACCGCGGCCGCCTCAATGTACTCGCCAATGTCATGGGCAAGCCCTTCCAGGCCATTTTCCACGAATTCCAGGGCGGCTCCTCGAGCCCCGACGATGTCCTGGGGTCGGGCGACGTCAAGTATCACCTCGGCTCGTCTTCGGACCGCGTGTTCGACGGAAAGTCCGTCCACCTGTCGCTGACGGCCAACCCGTCGCACCTGGAGGTCGTCAACACGGTCTGCCTTGGCAAGGTCCGCGCCAAGCAGGTACAGAAGAACGACGTCGACCGCGAGAAGGTGATGGCCTTGCTGCTGCACGGCGACGCCGCTTTTGCCGGCCAAGGCCTTGTGCCCGAGGCCTTCGACTTGTCGCACCTGCTCGGTTACCAGACCGGCGGCACCATTCATATCGTCATCAACAACCAGATCGGCTTTACCACCAATCCGCGCCATTCGCGTTCGTCGCCCTATTGCTCGGACGTGGCGAAGATTGTTGCGGCGCCGATCTTCCATGTGAACGCGGATGACGTCGAGGCGGTCGTTCACTGCGCGAGGATCGCAACCGAATACCGCCAGCGTTTCAAGAAAGACGCGGTCATCGACATGATCTGTTATCGCCGCCACGGCCATAACGAAGGCGACGAGCCGATGTTCACGCAGCCGAAGATGTACAAGAAGATCGGCGATCATCCGACAACGCAGGACATCTATTCCAAAAAATTGATCCGCGAAGGCGTTCTTACCGAAAAAGACTTCCAAAGGCAGCTCGATGCCTTCAACAAACAGCTCGAAGAAGCGTTCGAGGGCGCACCCAACTACAAGGCCAATCAGGCCGACTGGCTGGACGGCGCCTGGGCCGGCATTTCGGTGGCCAGCGGCGACGCCCGGCGCGGCGACACGGGCGTCTCCATCGACCGCCTCAAGGAGATCGGCGAAAGCCTGACCCGGGTGCCCGACAATTTCAATCTGCACCCGCGCATCGCCAGACAGCTGAAGGCCAAAGCCAAGATGTTCGATACGGGCGAAGGCATCGACTGGTCGACGGCAGAGGCGCTCGCCTTCGGGTCCCTTTTGACGGAAGGACACGCAGTACGGCTGTCGGGGCAAGACTCGGAACGCGGAACCTTCTCGCAGCGCCATTCTGTGCTCGTCGATCAGGAGAACGAGGACCGCTACATCCCGCTCAACAACCTGCGTTTCGGCCAGGCCCCATACGAGGTCATCAACAGCCCGCTGTCGGAAGCCGGTGTGCTCGGATTCGAATATGGCTATAGCCTCGCCGAGCCCAACATGCTGGTTCTCTGGGAAGCGCAGTTCGGTGATTTCGCCAATGGCGCCCAGGTCGTCATCGACCAGTTCGTGTCTTCCGGCGAACACAAATGGCTTCGCATGTCGGGCCTCGTTATGCTGCTGCCGCACGGCTACGAAGGCCAGGGACCAGAACACAGCTCGGCCCGGCTCGAGCGCTACCTGCAGCTTTGCGCCGAGGACAATATGCAGGTCTGCTACTGCTCGACCCCGGCCAACTACTTCCACGTCCTGCGCCGCCAGATGCGCCGCGATTTCCGTAAACCTCTGGTTCTGATGACTCCCAAGTCGCTGCTTCGCCATAAGCTCTGCGTGTCGACGCTCGACCAGATGTCGGAGGAGTCGACGTTCCACCGTGTGCTGTGGGACGACGACGACAGGCGCACCAACCCGAAGAGCAAGCTGGTCGCCGACAACCGCATCAAGCAGGTCGTGTTGTGCACCGGCAAGGTCTACTACGACTTACATGAGGAAAGGGAGAAACGCGGCACCACGGACGTCTACCTGATGCGTGTCGAGCAGCTGTTTCCGCTCCCCAAACGGGTCCTCATGGAGGAACTTGGCCGCTTCCCCAACGCCGCGATCGTCTGGTGCCAGGAGGAGCCGCGCAATATGGGCGCGTGGCCCTACATGATCGAACGCCTGGACGACCTGATGCGCGAAATGCGCCGTGAGCAAACCCGTCCGCGGTATGTCGGCCGGGCCGAAGCCGCGGCGCCGACAACGGGACTGATGAAAAAGCACGTCGCCCAGCAACAACAACTGGTCGATGAGGCTTTATCCATCATTCCGGAGAGGCGAAAGGCGGCCCGATCGAGTGCCGCGACCCGCAAGCCCTCGCGCGCGAAGGCGCCGACCCGTAAACCGTCGCCCCGCAAGAAAAGCTAGCCGGCAAGTGAAAGACTGAGGACACCAAACATGGCCATAGAGATCAAGGTCCCCACCTTAGGCGAGTCCGTGACCGAGGCGACGGTCGCCAAGTGGTTCAAGAAACCCGGTGATGCCGTCACCGCGGACGAACCCCTGGTCGAACTGGAGACGGATAAAGTCACGGTCGAAGTCAATGCCCCGGCCGCCGGGGCCCTCGCCTCCATTGCCGTGAACGAAGGGACGGACGTTGCCGTCGGCGCTCTGCTGGGAACCATCGATGAGGGCGCCGCCGGAGCCGAAACGCCACCGCCGCCCGCTGCTCCCGCCAGACCCCTTTCGCCCGCCGTCAGGAAACTGGTCGACGACAACAACCTCGACCCGGCTCGTATCGCCGGCACCGGCAAGGACGGGCGCATCACCAAAGGCGACGTGCTGGCCGCCATCGGGGCCGGCACGGCGACGAAACAGGCGAGCGCACCGGCCGCGCCGGCCGCCGCTCCGGTGCAGGCCTTCGCCTCCTCGGACGGGTTACCGCCGCGCCCCGACGATGCCCGCGAAGAACGGGTGCGCATGACCAAGCTCCGCAAGGTGATCGCGGGCCGTCTCAAGGAGGCGCAGCAGACGGCGGCGATGTTGACCACCTGGAACGAAGTCGACATGGGCGCCGCCATGGACCTGCGCGCCACCTATAAGGAGGCGTTCGAAAAGAAACACGGCGTCAAACTCGGCTTCATGGGATTCTTCGTCCGCGCCGCCTGTATCGCGCTCAAGGAGTGGCCGGCGGTGAACGCCGAAATCTATGGCGACGAGCTCGTCTACAAGAACTATTACAACATCGGTGTCGCCGTCGGCACACCCCAGGGCCTCGTCGTTCCGGTCATCAAGGATGCCGATCAGCTTCGCTTTTCGGAGATCGAGGGCAAGATTTCCGATTTCGGGCGCCGCGCCCGGGACGGCCGTCTGTCCATCGACGAGATGATGGGCGGCACCTTCACCATCTCCAACGGCGGTGTCTTCGGCTCGCTCAACTCGATGCCGATCCTCAATGTGCCGCAGTCGGCCATTCTCGGCATGCACAAGATCCAGAAACGCCCGATGGCCGTCGGCGACGAGGTCGTCATCCGGCCGATGATGTACCTGGCGTTGAGCTACGATCATCGCATCATCGACGGTCGCGAGGCCGTATCGTTCCTCGTCCGTATTAAGGAATGCCTCGAGGACCCGCAGCGCATCCTGCTGGATGTGTGATCGTCTTTGTTCAGTCCCCCCTCCCCAACCCTCCCCCACAAGGGGGGAGGGAGTAAGCGGGGCGGATCAATCGACAATCCCCTCCCCCTTGATGGGGGAGGGTCAGGGTGGGGGTGATATCTCCGCCAAGCATGGGAAGGTTTGGAGAACACCATGAGGGCACCTCGAAAAATGCCTTTGCGAGATCAAGGTGGCATTGCTGCTGTACTCCGGCCTCATGATTTTCGGCCTTCGCTCTTCGTTGAGCGTTTGATTTGGTGTCCAAACCCGTGTTCTGCGCGGA
>Ga0209680_1000350_pt1 | contig 12301 bp, 9 predicted proteins | sample WorMetLIZISLAND1_FD_187413 | JGI IMG/M metagenome (GOLD analysis project Ga0209680, IMG submission 187413) | Marine gutless worms symbiont microbial communities from Max Planck institute for Marine Microbiology, Germany - Olavius loisae LIZARD... ... | reverse complement strand
CTGTGTGACTCTGCTACCGACCAACCAACCATCCAGATGACATTTCTTTAAGTTTAAAGCGTGACACAGTTGGGACATATGAACACTAACAGTTATAAAGAGCTCACAGAGGATTATCAAAAGAAGACAAAACCAACCCGTAAAAGTAAAAGTAAAGTAAAGAAGGCCATTTATATCGCGGCTCTTTGCGATCAGATCGCTGCAGAGCCGCTCTACAATACTCCCCTTGTTCATTGGACCCTATGCCTGCTGCCACATTACGGCGCATTAGCATGAAAGCCCTCACAAGGTACCAAGTTATACTGCTTGGTGAACAGAGGCACATTAGGTGTGAACAACTTGCCCAGGGTTGTTGCCCGAATAGTATCTCTCTGCAACATGCTCATTAGCAAACACCAGCACACACGCAACACAAGCTGACACACACGCATGACAGAAATGAAGCACACGACAGTGTCGTATTATTGAAAGCACAAAAGCGAGCTACCAGTATAACAGTCCTGTGACTGCGTACATCACAGTTACTGCTGTCATTTCTGTTATCTGAATATTCATATGCATACCACAACAGACACTGCATGACACGTGACTGGTAACAAGCAGAGTTTACACAATGTAGCCAGAAGACATAGAAAAAGGACTAAGAAATACAAAATAAGCCTACACATTATGTACAGAATCTAGATAATCTGTAAAAATACAGGCCAACGATACAGTGTAGACTGAATATATCACATGAGGAAATCTAACGACAAAGCTGTAGGCATCGAGTATATTGTGTAGCAATAGCATTAAGTACGGTTTAACTTCTCACTTGACACGTTGTTGCCTGCCTCCAGAAAATCGAAGGGATGCATTAGCAGATACATAATCAAGTTCGAAATAATGACTGAATGATATACTGTAAGAAGACAGCTGTGGTTAGATAGCTCCTCAACTAGTATGTGCAAGTATTTGGAGTAAATTTATGCTTTTCATGGATTTAGTTTTAAGATAGTTGATATGAGGTAAAAAAGAAAGTTTACTGTCAACTCTATTTTATTTTCCATATTCTGCAGTTACGGGAATAGGGTGATTATAAAGTGTGAGTTGAGGATCTGCATGTAGGTATTTATTGCAAAATGAAACGCAGGAGTATTAATATCTCTAATCAAACTGTGTAGTATAAACAACGCCAAGACAGTGTGATATGCCGAAACAGGCACATGGCTACATGGTGAGCAGTTGAGTAGTCCAAACACAATTACAAACGGATGGATGGATGGATGGATGGTTAGGGTTTAATGGCATTTTAAGCACGCAATTAGCGGCTATATCATGCCTGAACAAGTTTAAAGTTTGTTAGTAAGGCCAATGGCATGTACAATAATTACAACAATACACAAAAACCTAAACAACCATGCAAAAAACAACTAACATATGCACAAACTAAACCAAATGAAAGCAAAGCCCACTTTAGGGGCCGTTTACACTATCTGAGGAGGAAAAGAATCAGCTCTGTTCTACAGCTCCCGGAGTAAACACGACAACTGTTACCTTGTCATAGGCATGTAACGTAGTCAAATGGCAAACAATGAATGTGATATGTAGCTAAACACCATGAATAAAAACAACCAAGAGAGCACCACGAATGGAAGACTATCAACTGATTCATATGCTGTACACGTATGTAAGTAGACGTCTGGTACAACAACACTGCATTGTCACTTAGCACCAAAGAAATGACACTACCACCAATACCACGGATACTGATATAGGAGTGGAGTTTAACGCCCCACCAGACACAATCTAGGTCACTTCAGAGGCGGTCTTCACAGCCAATCACTTGACTGACACTGGCAAAACAGTACAAGATAATACACAAACTAAAAACATATAACTCAAAAAGGCAAACGCAAAATACAGCAAAACAGAACTATCCTGGTTCAGTCACCTCTTGTGACACTCGGCTAGGAAATGAGGTAGACATTCTATAACACTGCTGAGCCCAGATGGGGCGCCAATTCCACGGAAAAATATCAACAGGACTTTTAGAATGTCAGATACACTGTTGACTACAACATGAGACTAACAGTCTAACAACCATTATGCTCTGTGTCGTATGTAAATACAAATAATGGTACCAAATAAAACACAAAAATCTGAAGTTTTGATGAGAGCTAACAACAAGCAACATTCTGGTGTAAACTGATAGAAAAACTGTTGCCACAAAATGATCACTGTACAATAATTTAGTATCAACTACTTTGTAACAAAAACAAATATGCTGTAGCCATTACATGTTGCACAGTTTATTTATGCTGTGAGTGCAAACATGATAAAATTCTAAACAGAAGTCAACGTGCATAGAAACCATTTCTTTTAACTGTATCTTCAGTTAGCTGAACTAATCTCAAGATGATTTAAGTTTCTGGCCATATATGCATACAGGAAGAAAATGAACCCTGTCCATGTCTTTCCCAGTGACACGATACGGATGCACTTCTGCAGCCACATCCCTTACGGTCTCCCAAACGAGCAAGGTTTTTGAAGACAAACCCTTGGGGTTGCTGATGTAAATTATTAACAAGCTGACGTCCACTGGACACATTTACCTCAAATATCTAGCAGTTCACAGTTAACTGCCATTAAAACCCACTCACTCACTAGTCGACCAAAGTCAATGACGGTTGGCGACAGCAGATGACCACTCTATTGTCTTTCTTCTTCACTGTTCCCTGTCTTGTGACATCTCCTTCAGCTGAATGTAGCTACAACCACTCCACTCTTCTAAGTCGTCCATCCATTGTCTTTTAGGTCTTCCTTGGTGATGAAAACCATCTACACTGCCCTCCAAGACTGTCAGTGCCAAATTTCCTGCACTTCCCCTGGTAGCGTGTCCGAAGTACTGTAGTTTCATTAAAACACATTTTTAAAAATACTAAAAAAATACTAAACCATCAAATGTTAATAATACTCAAGACAAGAGAGATTAAAAAGCCAACATGTGCTTCTGAGTTAACAATACGAGATATACCTCATTATTTCATATTCAGATACATATTCATTGTCATATAATTATGTACAATAACCAGACGACATTGTGTTAATAGAACAGTTACGTATGCCTTTAAATCACTTCCTAATGACACGCACTACATTTCCTCACTCAAAGTCTCGCTTCATCTTGTAAAATTAAGGACAAACTCAGCAAAGAACAGGAATAGTTTTCTAGGACTTTCACAAACTCAGTTAGATTCCATAGACTTTCCAGGCGTCCAAAAATTTAAAACAAAAATCACAAATTTTCAATGCCTTGTGTCGATGTTAACAATTTCACAAACTACTATTTATTTATTAACACACACTTATTCTAGTGCTGTGCGAATAGGGTTTTTCATTTCGAATCGAATTGAATAGTTATCATCGGTCTCAAAAGTCACCAGTAGTAAGTACTTGTTAAATAAGTTCAAATGTTTTTATGGCACCGCACTGTTGTGGTTTCTGTTGTAGGAGTTTCAGTACTTGGTGGGCCATAATGGGCCAATATAAAGACTTCAAGGAGATACAGGACCTGGACCATTGTTAACAACAGCACTGTACACATACACATTTTTACTGAGACATCATTCTCTTGATCTCCCTTGTGCATTTCAAATAATTGTGCTCGTTTCGAATCGAATACTGAAGTAACTATTCGATTCGATTCAAAATTTCGAATATTTGCACAGCAAAAACTTATTCAGTGTCTATTACTTCAGTCTGCGTGTGATCACAAGTATTCAGACTATGTTAACAGTTGCCATGCCATTAATGTTGTTTCGCATGACAATGAGATTTCTTCACAATAAAACAAATACAGAAAACAAGCATGTGAAAGTTATCAGCGGGATAGGCCACAAAATTACATCAATCTAATACAGGCTGCATAGTGAACGCAGTATAGAGCCAATGACTAGACACGTCGGCTCAGTCGGCTGACTAACAGGACACAAAGTGAAGTGAAAAGGCTGTCAGCTCTCGGGCACTGATGTCGTCATGGATGCCATCACACCGTTATGATGACGTTGACCTTAGCACACCACCTCATATGACTACGTCTGTTCTTCGACATCTACGATGTGTTCTGCGGACGACGCCGACGGGTCTGCAAACTAACAAGCAACACAGACATACAACTCTGTGAACATGTTGTTTAACACGACATCAATAACAATTACTTGTATACTTCCAGTTTCACGTTTTTATCATGCATCCGCGAGCAAAGTAATGCACAGTGTGATGTCAGTATAGCAATATCATCCTTGTGCTGTGTGAAATTCTTTCAGTCTGATAGCCATATCCTTATAGCTCATTCAAAACACCCTGACAAAACTGTGGACAAGGAAATTCAGTAGTGAAATGGATAAACTTAGCTTCACAGTGAAAAAGGCTGTTAACCCTTTCATGCCCACTGTTGCCATACGGGTACAGCTATAAAGTATCCTGTGCCAAACTGGGTTAAGCCGTCATTTGTAATTTTTGACATCCGGGCACTACGATGCTCAGACACTGACGGTCAGCCCTGAGTGTCAGAGTGCCCAGATATCAAACATTACAAATGACTGCTTAACCTGGTCTGGCACAGGATGCTTTATAGCTGTACCCATACAGCAACACTGGGCGCCAAAGTGTTAACAGCTGCTGTGTGCACGATGCATGTATGTGCAGCTAAAAGAACAGTACAATACTACAAATTATACTCACAGGCGTAGGTAACAAAGACATGTTATGGTGCTGAGCCACACTCAGCGAGAACTGGTCTTCTTCGCCTTTCACTCTATAAACAGGATTGTCAAATCTCAAACTCTTCACGCTTTTCCGCCTGTGATGTCGAACCAAGCAGACGCAGCCCTGAGCATGACACACACAACGTACTCAGCTCACAGCAATGAACGCAACAGTTTTCACGCATCAATATCACATATTGTCACTACAGTGGTAAAAGGCCGCGTCCGTTTAAAGGAAAGCCTGCCAGAAAGCCAATAATAATATTTTCTAATGTTATCAGATGGATAATAAATTATTCTGATAAAAATATATATTACCTAATGTATACCAGTAATTGTATAAAATTGTAATGCGAAAATTGCACACCTTTTACCATGTACAGCTAAACATCATAATGCTATGCAAGAAGGTCGTATGTGTTACTTACAACATTCCTTCGCAGCAACACACATCACCAGCATCACAAACAAGGACATAACTAGCTAATGACAACAACCTGTTTTATTGGCATGAAAGGAAAATGTAAATTTTACTTAGTAGGATTCAGGAGCTTATCGTCGTTATCAGGACTTAAAACGTTTACGTGATAAAAGGTCGTAACTATATATGACACTTCCATCTTGGAATTCCACAAAATAATTACACGGTAGAACATCACATGTCAGTTACGACGTTCTTCCACGGCATCAGTGGCAAAAAGCAAAACGTAACATTTTTGGCATTTTAAACTGTTAAAAGTGGCATATTGTTATACAATTTATATATCAAAAATCTGGAAAATATGGGATAGTCAAACATGTCCTTAACTCAACAAGAAGCCAAGCTGTTACTAGTACTGCCAAGCTGTCGAACGCATTGTCTCACAGCACTTTTGGGGGTCATGTGACGTCATTGGTCACGTGACCATTTGATAACCCATAGGCCATTTCCTATTGGTGATCCCTTGGATCGGAGTCTATCTCCAGCCGTTTTCAAGATATTGCGCTCTAAGCGTATTGGGGTCATGAGTTTGACTTTTCAAGGTCACGTGACGTCGTCGGTCACATGAGCATTTGATAGCCCAAATGCAATTTCCTATGGTGGTCCTGTAGAAACAAGCCTCTATCTCTGACGGTTTCCGAGATATTCAACATTAAATGTAACGTAATGGTTGACGTGACCTTGGTACAACCTCTAAACAAAGGTCAAGGTCATTCATTTTGGTACCAATCAATTTCTCATTATACGACTTCCTATAGGCTCTCAAGAGTCAATAGTAAATTTTGCTCTAGGACGCACCGTTTAGACACAATACATTCCGTACAGACAGACGACAGACAGACGCAAGACTGTAGCATAAGCGTGACCGTACTATTTGCGGTCTGCTAAAAACCCGGACTAATAATCTTTTACCACTGTGGCAACAATATTTATACAGATATCAAAAATAGTATTGCAACAGTCAGTGCAAATGGTACAGTACATCCATCCACTTGGTCGGCATCTGTCTCGTCAAGTTCACTGGTCAACGTTGTGTGAATATCACGACTGTCCAGTATGCTGCGTATATAGTGTCTGTGTGTAATACATCAGAGACGAAGCTTCACTGGTCACATAGAGCTACACCAAACAAGTGTCCATCACATCTAAGCTTTGGCAGCACAGGACAATTACCAGTCAAACCCTTCTTGATTAATCAAGTTAGTTCTCATGCACGCAGACATGTAACTTACATTCAACTACACAATATGGTTCCTACTGTTCCATATGCAATATGCTGCCTGCTTTAAATATCACTACTCTACTGACACTAGTACAGCGACCTTCTTAACTACAGTGGATAACTTTAACAAAAGGTCACTTGTCGTCATATTGCAACTGGCAATCAATGATTAAATATTATAATGTGGACTGGATACAGGAACGGTGGCAAATGATGGAACTGTTATCACACTGTTAAGTTAACAGCCAGCTTAGTGCCAACTCATTCAAAGACGTGGAAATGACTCACCACTGCAACAACGACGACGACGGCTATGACAGATCCAACGACAGTTCCAATCACATGATGTGTGCCGTCGTCGTGGCTTTGTGAATTCCATGATGAATTACCAGCAGATGAAACTGAGTCTTTCCACTGGTCTTCTACGCATCAATACCACACTCATTGCTCTAGGAAACGCACCGCAAAACTTACAACATACAGCAGCCAGACATACAAGCTCCTGACGATTCTTGCAACGATAGCTCAGCTGATCGGCAATAATTCGAAAAATCTATCATAACACAGTAAGTAAGCAGTAGCTTCTTTGTTACAATCACTGTCAAAACGCAATGATATTACAATGACACAAACACACGTAGGCTATACAAAATGACTGTCAGAGGACACACATACTACTGAGAACTAATACATTCATGCATGGAACAATAATTACTGCCAGCAAGAAAGATTCAACATTTTCTTATCTTTTCACTGAAATGAGTAACTTAGTATATTTACTAAAGTAGCTGATGCACAGATATGCTTAGAACAGCACCAATGTGCAAGTCTAACAGTCCAGGTATTAACATACAGTTTGACTGAATTGCACTGACTACATATGGCTTTATCACAGCAGACCAGAATCAGTAAAAAAACTGCAGACGTACCTGTAGAACAGGTGATATTACTCAGCAGAACAATCACACCTGTATGGTGTGCTGCCAGGTAACATTCTTCTGTTTTCTTTATGGCAGATGGCCATTTACTTGTACACATTTTTTGGGTATTTTTACACTGTCTAGCAATGCTGTTGAAAAATAAAAGCCAATAATACACGCTGGACTGACAACATGCTAACAAAACTGTAATGAGCTGAGCTGTATGCATTAATACTACCTGGAACACGACTCGCAACGCATTGCAACCCACGACTATCCAGAGAATATGTCAGACGATCGTCGGCGTTTGGACAGGCGCACGTGAAGTGTGGATATCGTTGTTTTGGTAGACAGAGATGACTGCAGACCTTCTGCCGACACGAGTTGTTGGCTGGACCAGACACCGTCACACACACATCAATGTCACCATCTACTCTCACTGAGAACTTAAATTTGTTTCAAGTTCTGTAGTTTACAAACAACTGCTTAACCCGGTCTAGCACAGGATAGGATGCTTTATAGTTGTACTCATATGGCAACAGTGGGCACCAAAGGGTTAATAGTTAATATACTCAAGCCTGCAGCTTTTACTGCAGCTATACGATAGGATAGGAGAGTTTAACGTGGACTCGAAAGCTGAGTATTCAGCTTTATCTAGCACAAGTAGCCAGAAAAAGAAACTAAAACAAACAATGCCAGTGCCCCTTTAAAGCAGCTGCACCCATACAGTGAGGTTGATTGATTGATTGAGCAGGGTTTAACGTCTCCACCAACAGAGTATAGGTTATACGGGCGACGGTTTTTTACAGGTCACAAGACCCAACCAATAGTATCAAAGTACGGAAGGAACACAGAGATTACACAATTAACAAAAAAAATACAATAATGACACAATAAACACAAAACACAGCAAATCCCCTAGTCTACAATAATATGGGGTGCCTCACCCATGAACAACTGTTCAAGCGATGGTAGCAAAAGATGAAAAGTGCATGATGCAGACTGAAAACTTATCTAGTTATGCAAATATATATGCTGAGCAGTTGTATGCAAGTGACAATTATATTCAATGCATTCGCTAGTCTGAGCCAGTGAAGAGAGTCTTAAGGAAGGAGTGATATGACCAGCAGCTGTATCATCTATGCCACAGTAAAAGTCAGCAACACAATGGACAGAAACTAAGCAGCATCATATCAAATCACTCAGATGACGACAATAAGAATGCATCACAGAAGTGAACAGACAGTGGACAAGTGAAAACCAATCAAAACATTTACAGAACTGCGAGTGGTTAGTCAATTTATCGTCCAAATTCACAGCATCCTGTGAAACAGTATTGGACAGGGCAGTGGTAAGCAGGTCAGACCTTGAGGCTGGCGCAGCTCATGATGTACAAACACATCAGTCAACATTGCCAGTTGACCAGCCACGCGTCTAACAGCATTGTTGTCCGCTGAAACGTTGCGGAACTTACGTATACGGTACAACGAACCCACTGGATGGGCAGCATCAGCCCAGTACACATAGTCCTGAACACAGTCACACATAGAGCAAGATAATGGACAGGTACGAACAAGTCTAAAATTTAGGTCTGGACTGTGTTTCACGTCACGAGTTTCAATCAACAACTAACGTTAACTAAACAAATTTTAACATTTGTAAATCAGGTCAAAATTGTATACCTGGTTGTCTCAACCAAAGATCTTCTGCAGATACTCAACATACTTAAGTTGTCCACATAATATAACTGTACCATTAGGTGACAATTACTGTACCATTTCAACAGTAATAAATGTTATTTTTAAGAAAATAAAACACTACAAAATATTTGAGACTTTTCTATAATGTTTTAGCTGCACAGTTCAGTAATTACATGAATAAAAATTGCCAGTAATTACAACACTAATGTACATTATGCAGTTATTAAATTAGCCGGTACTTAAGGCAAAAATAACACATCTCACATCATGCTACTGCGTGTATGTCCTGTATCTGTACCTATATTGTACATCTTAGCACAAAGTAGTATGAGTGCTTGTGTGTGTGTGTGTCTCTGTGACACCAAAAAAACAACAACAAAACAACAGTTCATAGTACTGGTGTAAAATAGTGCATATATGCTGTTTAACACTGCAACAATGCCAACTTCCTCGTCAACTATGGCTACAGTCTCTCAAGCTGTACTGCTGTAGTTTGCTGTGTGCAGCTGTCATTACCTCAAACACAGTAACAGCAATGGCATGATGGAGCATGTGTGTCGAAGTCAGCAGAATAGAACGCTTCCGTCCATTCAGGTCACTACTCACTACAACGTGTTGCTTTGTGTCGACCCAGAACAGAAGGTTGCTCTCATAGTCTACACACAACCACCTCAAACGTTCAAGAATACACACAGGAATATGTCATCTGCAGCACAGCCACACTCCACAGCCCAGGACCGTTAACTCTTTGACACCCACTGTCGCCATACGAGTAAGCTACAAAGCATTCTGTGCCAGACCAGGTTAAGCTGTCATTTGTAATTTTTGACATCTGGGCACTCTGACACTCAGGACTGAGCGTCGGCGTCACAGTCATAAATCTCACCTTCTATCACTTACAGCTCAAAATGAAGATATCAAACGACCAAAAATTTCAGCTCATTGCATTCAAACAGAAAGTAAAAGCCAATTATCAATTCGGTAAAAATATCACAGCGTGGAAAATCAGCACACCTATTGTCAGGCCGACAGGACAATGAATGTTTGTTGTGACAATTTCACGACGAGATGCATCGGAACCATCGAGCTCTGCGCGTTCGATCTTTCGTCTCACTCCACAGTCAGTCCAGAACAGGTACCTGCAACGATGCACACAGATATGCAATGAGAAAGCAGGAACAGCTGCGTCGCACAATAACACAGAAATTAACTACAATCATACTGCTGAAGGGACACGTATGTAACCATCTACAATCAGAAAACAGCTACAGCTTCAAATAGAAAAATGCCAAGCCAAACTGCAAAAGAACATGCTGCACATGAGCAAGCAAGTAAACAATAACAAATTAACGACTAGCTGTGAACACATGAAGACTATAAGTTTGACTGTAAGTTACCGATGGTGATCTCTTGGATCAGCTGCCACAGCACGTGGCTCGTCAAGACCAGAGCTGATTACAGTGTGTTGCCAGTGCTGGCCACTGCCATCCATTGCAATGGCAAGCACCTCAATACGATCATTGGTGTCGTCGGTCCAGTACAGGTTATTGTGTATCCAATCAAACGCAAGGCCATTGATGAGTCCAGTGCCAACAGACAATATTGTAGACGTGTTACCGTCAACGTTTAAGTTTTTCCTGCAAACGCATCATTAAGAATGAACAGAGTGATTCATTAACTACATATAACTACACAGAGACAGTTCCATGGCACCTCCCAAAACTGGTGTAGCCATAGGGGCACTTGCAGCATCTCCATGCACTGCATTATGTAATTCTATCACATACCAACTGATGTCGTTTGACACATCAAAATTCTGTCCAATGTTTGGACCTATTATACCATGGATCCAGTGCCAGATGAGACAACTTACCCCTGCTGACCATCCCATTAGCACTGTTAATGATCTCTGCAGGCGAATTTCGCTACAATCCTGCCCGTATAAATGTAACCAGATGTTCGGTTTTCAGCCTGAAAAGTACCAAAGAGTTTGGCGGCCGAGCTCCCAAGACCCTGTAGCCACAAAAAGGTGGCTGCTTCGTGGCAGGGAGGGGAAAAGGAAAGGGACAGGACGGAGAGGAAGGAGAGGGGAGGAAAGTGAAAAGAGAAAAGGAGGGAAGGGGGTTGCCACCCCAAAAAGGATGCCCTGGATCCATCCACCACTGCAACTACATGACCACTGACCACTCCATGCACCACCCTGGATGACAGTACACCACTGTTCACACTAAGCCACGGCTAGTATTCAATATCATTTTGCTATTCAATTCAATACACTTGTCAGCTGTTTTCAAACTTTTTCAGTTTTTTTGTAAACGTAATTACAGTGCACAGATTTGGTTACAACTTTCCTCAATAAGACCTGCTGTGAACATATTGTTTTAATATCAGATTTGCATAAAAAAGAAACTCTGCTACAATACTTACGAATGAACAGAAAACAGATTTCTCTCGGAATAGAAAATAAAGTTTCTGGTATAATCGAAATCAAGTCGTGTAGCACGATGCATGCCACCAACCACAGACCGATAATGACCCGACCTGACCCCAATCTGTCGAACTTCATGCCAGCTGCCGAAGATTAACTGTGGCTCCTCACCTGCATGCATGTACAGCCACAATATCTTACATCCAATTGTGTACAAGCATCAGTCTCCATTGCACATAACATACAAGAACTTTTCACAGAAGAAATGAAAGCAACCTAGGGCAAGGCATTATTTGTTATTTGCATTTGTTATTAAACAATTTTACTTTCCAGATTAGACTTACGATTTGCTTTGTATGGCACTGGGTCTTAGTATAAAAGTAATAGAACAATCAAATACTTTCATTCATTGGAGTCAAGAATTGCATCTTGAATGTCATCAGTAATGACTACGAAGTAGCTGTAAAGGACGCGAGATATTTGTCTGACAGCTGAACGATAAACTGCATAGGTCAAGTTAATTAACTCCAAATGAGATATTGCACCTTTGCAAATTTTGTGGCATGTGATTTGCCAAAGTTATCGACTGGCTACTGCTGTCTCATCAACAGTAAACATTGATGAGCTGAACAATCCAATTAATAACTGACAATTAGAATAAGGAAGCTTCGATTTAAACATGTGCTTAGGTTTTGTATGAAACTGCGTCTGTCCAGTCTCTTTAATGCGACTCACACAGACGACAAAGGACAAGCTTGATACAACTAATAGAAGTCAGTTAAGTAACAGCACCGTTCTGCAG
>Ga0209680_1000348_pt1 | contig 12311 bp, 6 predicted proteins | sample WorMetLIZISLAND1_FD_187413 | JGI IMG/M metagenome (GOLD analysis project Ga0209680, IMG submission 187413) | Marine gutless worms symbiont microbial communities from Max Planck institute for Marine Microbiology, Germany - Olavius loisae LIZARD... ... | reverse complement strand
CCATTCGGCTACTCAGCCGCAAGTGTGTAATAAAACTCAGTATCAGTGTCTGATCCATGGTCTGACAATGAGCATGGCAGTATGATACAAAGGTTACAGATTGTTAATAACGTTAAGTTGTTAAATAAGCTGGCTAGATCTCTGTCATAGATTTCAGTCTGACTCAGTGAACCAGTATTTGACATGAGCATTGTTGTATGTGGTGTATTTATTGGCCATACAGAAACTTGAATGAGAAGTTGCTGATTGGCATTGACAGGTGGAATGTGATCTGCGTGTCGGTGACTCGCGATGTGATTCTGACTGTGTTGCGGAGTTTGAGTCACGGCTCAGAACGCTTCTGCGCGATGTTCTCTGGCAAAACGATGGTGTCTCTGTTATGTTGTTTGTGTTCTACGTAGTCAGAGAGGCAGATTGACTCACCGACCGACTGACTAACAGCGACTTGAATTATATCTGAATGTCAAGTTCTATGTTAAAACCGATTGTTTTGTATCATTTGATCAGATTAATAGTTTAAGTAAGTGTTTATTTCAACTGTCATTATCCAAGTGTATTGGTGGCAATGGCATTGTAACCCACGTAACATTACATTTTACATTATGATAAAATTACAGATTGCTAATATTGTCATGCATGCCTGCTATTGAAATCACCTGCATGGCACTTGTGAAACACAGTTAGTCTGATGTTTTGCATCAGCTGTTGAATTGCATGGGGGTGGGGGGAGAAGGCTCATTGAGATGTGTTTCCTGTGTATTCAAGGTATATCTTTACTAATTGCAACCAAATTTGGTGATGAAATGTTATGCTTCAGGGGAAGCCTACATGCACTTTTCAGAAACCTTCTGTAGAATGACGACACAATGCAATGCAGACACAAGGTTTGTATGTCGTGAGAGTTATGGAAACTGTGCCAAAAGTCATTGATGTGCAGACGATGGTAATAAACATTCACTGAGCAGTTTAAATACAAGTTTTATCTGCCAGTGAACTGATTTTGTGTATTGTGTATTTTATACTCGGTATTGTTTCTGTCACTATTTGTGTGCTTAAAATGCCATAAAACCCACACTATCATCTATCCATTCATATTGTGTCTACCATTTGTGTTTTGCATAGAATGCATTTTGCACATTGTTTACAGTAGTTGTGTTGCGATGAGAGTTTAGTATTTGACACATTAGAAATGTTACGATGATGCACTGTACAAATTCATGTTCTGCTTACTTACTTGTTCTTGAAAAGTCTCACTGGCAGAAGTTGTTTCATCTATCAGACATGTACAGTGCAAAGTAACAATGATCTCGTTTGCTGTACATACTGAATTTATATGTATATGACTTAATGCGTGATTTGTTTTCAGACTGTAAGTCATCATTCTAGAGAACGTTTTCATTATCTCTGTTTGCTGTTATGTCTGTTGACTTTTCAGTCAGTGTTAAAGTCTGCTGTGCTGGATTTCTATTGTCTTCAAATTTGTGATTGTGTATACCAGTTATTTTGTATGTAAGGAAATCTATTAGAACTACCTTGGAAATTCTCACTCTTTTAGTAGGCATTTTTAAATTGTACGAAGTCAGACACTGAAGATTGATTGGCGTGAAATATTACAGTACTGCAAAAATTAATTGGTGTGTATTGGAATAAAATATTCAAAAATTTTGCCTTGTATTGCTACCAAAATTAATAACTATAGTTTATTGTATCCATAATCCATTTTTGCAACGTATAGCAGGCAAGATTTTTGTCGTGTTTAAGACAGATTTAATCCTAGATCTAGCTGCTATTTGCGTGCTTAAAATACCACTAAACCCTAACCATCCACCCCCATTAAACCTGCCCCTCGAGCTCCATTTGACCACATCTGAGCTATGGTTTGGTCAGGAGCAAGAGGGAATATTACCATAACTGCTCTCTAGTAGTTTTATTGTGTAGCTTTCTGTAGTTGCACAGTAATTTGAGCAGCTTACAGGTTTTGTCTACCAGATTTGGCTTCATCTCACTGAGTTCACTCGCTGTGCTTAGGTTACTTTGTGTGTGTTAGATTATTTTCTTTGTGTAATATCTGCATGCATGCTGTATTGTTGTAACATGGTGAGGTGAGCCTGGTTAGCCTGAGGCCTGTCTGGATGACTAACCACCCTCCTTCGGTGCTTTGACACTGTTGGTTGGGTCATCAGACCTGTAAAAACCGTCGGCCGTATAACCTATATTGTGTTGGCGCAGACGTAAAACCATGCTCAATCAATCTCAAGTGCGAAAGGTCACAGTGTCACCGGAGGAACGCACGATTGTATAGAGCAGTTTTAAGCCTAGACAAAATACGGCAGCAGTATAAACAATCGTCCGTCCGACTCAGTATCACTCGAGATAAGTCTTTAGCAGAGATTTAACATCTTTCCTTGTTGTGCAAAGGTGTTATATTGTTTTCAGTAATGTCTGTGTATTTGCCCACATTGATAGTATGTTGTTCACTGATGTAGTTTTTGTCTCTGTTGTCAGATCCACATGGACATATATTTCATTTCGTCACAAAAGACTCGTCCCAGTCTGTTTGGAGTGCCAATGGTGATCCCTGCTGAAGCCGTGACAACTCATCAAGATCTCTACGAGCAAGTCTGGAGTCGCGTGTCCTACCTCGTCACTCCGTTGCCACCGTCTGATGCTGCCGCGCCGAATCATGCACAGGATTGGTCAGTAGTGCTCTCTGCAAACAGCTGTTTAGTTCATTCAGCCAGTTTCTCTTGACTTCTTAATTGTAAATGCTGCTTGACGTTACCGTGGTGACATGAAAGTCAGTGCTGAAGCTGTTGAAGTAATGATCCTGTGTGTTCCCGATGTGACAGCAGTTAAAGTTAAAAGTTAAAGCATTGATAAGTTCTTAATGGAAATCCATCTCAAAACTACGGGGTGTCGCTTGCCATGGGGATCACACAATGTTACTTGCCACCCGATACAAGCGAACACACCCCGCCTTAACCCCAGCCAGTGAAGGCTGGTACTCGATTTACCTACCCAGAGGGATGGAAGGCTGAGTTAACCTAGGTGGTTGGTTACATACCAAGATGGTTTGCCCGCCCACAGACGGTCACCCATCCAAGTTCTAACCGGGCCCGACGTAGAGTAACTACGTTGATTGAGACCAACGTGCTACCACAAAGCCACGCCACCAGTAGAGAGGTTCTTGTGGGCAGTAAAAAAGTAGCTCTTTCGGTAGTATGAGGTGGAATCCAAAGCTCGATGTTCTAACCAGCACATCAAGGAAATGGTTTGAAGTTTCCTTTTCTTCACCACATGCTTGGCAGAGAGGAACCAGTGTTGTTATCAAGGACCTGGAGCTCGAAGACAAGATTAAGGACACGAGCTTCCAGGCTTCCAAGTTTCAAGGATTAAGACATAAAGTGAGAAAATCAAAGTTAAACGACCACTGACTGAGGACCAAGAACACCCTGTAACTGGATAATGTCAATTTTTCACGATAATATTTTAATACTAGTGCTGTGGAAACTGTTAAAAACAATCATGCTACTGTTCTCAGAGTCTCATAATGCTAGTGCTTACTAATACATTTTACCATCATCAGTTCACTTAGCAGCTTGTTGAGCTTGCAAGTAGTTTTATACCTGACTCTTGCACTGATAATTTATGATTATGGTGTCGTCATTTTCTGTGTATATGCCACACAATATATTTAATAGGTGAAAGCATTCTTTCAATATTTATTTTTGAAGACTGATAATCAAACACAAGGACTTTGTAATGTGTTGCTGTAGCACCTTGCACTTGCACCACGTTAATCTGATCTTACGATGATGATGACTGAAGGACTTGTGGTTCAAAGACAAGGACAAGGACTAGTTAATCCTTGATGATCCTCAAGAACAGGGACTTTCCTGTAGGACGTCAGCACTTGTTGTAATAACACTGCGTGGCTGTGTGGTTATACTGACTGTGTCTGTGTATTCAACTGTGATGAAGTGTGTTTGCTGTGCTCCAGCGATGACAGCCTCGGCTATGAATATCCGTTCACTCTGAAAGCTGTGCAGAAGGACGGATGCACGTGCACATGGTGTCCGTGGTACAGGTACGCTCTGTGATATTGTGGGTGTTGCTGATGTTATAGTACTAGTTGTTCAGTGTAACATCTCATGGACCAGTGCTTGCACTCAACTCAATGACAGTCTAATATGTTATGTTATACAGCAACTGGCTCGGCATTTGATAGAATAAAACATAAAACAAAGTAATTACCTGTGCATTATGCGCATTCTGATGTGGATGTCAAAGGGTTAATATCCAACGAATGCATTCACATGTTGTTTGTGCCTTTGGCAAGTGGTTGTGTCTTACAAGTAGTGTTATGAGTACAACCACATCACACCAGTGGTCCATGGCATGCTGCACTGGCTGCCAGTCTGTCAGTGCATCAAGTTCAAGATTGCACTGATGGCATCTGACTGCATTAGTGTGGTCATTGTCCGCCTTACTTTCGCGACGTGTGTGCACCAGTAAAGACTGTTGCCGCTCGTGCCAGACTAATATACGCTGACCATCAGCACCTGATTGTCCCATGCTCTAGAACTGCATGCTTTGGTCCGCGGAGCTTCTGTTTGTCATGGAACAAGCTACCACCCCACCTCAAGTACATTGACACCAGCCGTGGACAGGGTGCTGGAGGCGAGTGAACTGGGTTTTAGAAGCGAGTAGTACAGTGAATTGCAGTAATCAAGTGTTGATGAGTGCACAAGTTGACAGTACACAGTGTCTGTCGTAGGTTCTGCAATGGGTGTAAGTTGGACTGCAGTCCTCAGCCGTTGATTATGTCAACGTGTTACATCGCCGTGGACTGGGAACCAACTGCGTTACATCTGCGATATCACGCTTCACAGGAGAAGGTCTGTGAGTGTGTATATATGCCGTTTGGCTTCTAGTCACAGTCTGAATGTAGGAGTGTCAACAAACGATCTGATGTCATAGGCATATTTACTACCTGTTCAGCGATTGTGCAATGAAGGTGATATTATTTTTAGTGGCATTTGTCTGTTTGCCAACACTTTAATTCTTGAATCGCACTATGGTCAAAGGCTGATGTTAATTTGAAAATGTCTGCATCCTGCTTCCTTTGCAGTGATTTAACACTAAACAGAGAGAGTCTGGCGTCCTCTCTAAGCGCTAAGGTTGCTGCAGTACCTTCAGTGTTCCCACTTAGCTATCCAAGCGATACTGAGTTGTTAGAAGTGATTTGGTGTACCGTATTCCACTGATGTAGTGTTTGCCTGTTATCACATTCACATCAACATACACTTTATTTCATTGTTGATTCTACAGCTTTAAGGTCAGATTTAGTCGGACTTAGCGTATGTTACAGCTGGTCAGCAGTGTATCATTGGTACTTTATGTCATGGTGTTAGTCAGTTCAGCATGTTAGAGGTTGCTAGGCAAGCAATGTCTTGCTACTATATACAGGTCTGTACTTGACTCGCTGACTGTGTGTCGTCAGTTGATAACGGAGCATGAAAGTGTCGAGTCAAGCCGACGGCAGCAGACGGAGCCCATCGGCCTGGACACTTGTCTGAAAGCTTTCACGAAGGAAGAAGAGTTGGGTGAGGACGAGTTGTATTACTGCAGCAAGTGCAAGAAACATCGACTCGCGGCCAAGAAGCTGGAGATCTGGCGACTGCCGCCCATCCTGGCAAGTTACACTCGTTGACTGTCTCTGTGTGTATACATGCTGGCCGGTCTCATAACTCTTCTAGTGAGTGATGGAGTGTATTTAGCTGGAGACGTGCGTAATGTTATCTGTGTAAGTTTGATATATTGAGCTGTTTCAATAGAAAAACGTTGGTCTAATGACTACTGGGTGTCTTTGTGGCTGCATGTCACGTGTCAGTAAACACATTCTGATATTTGTTGAACATTGCTCTAAGTGCCGCCCACTCGTGTGTTTCCTGTGACATTGCTGACAGCACCGCTAGCAGTGTTCATCCAGTTCAGCGTTTTGTCATCTCTCAGTTTCGAACAATGTGCAATATACAGAACCTTTACGGCCACAGAGTCTGCTCCGTGGTCTTGATGCAATCTCTGCATGGCCATTATATCCTGCACTATTTTACTGTATATCCGAAATAATGGCTTGGGCATCATTGCATTATTCCAACAATATCTAAATACTGGTAGATACCCCAGGTTATAGGAGTAATACAATAGTCAGTCAAAACATTTCGTTTTAGAACGTTATAGAGTTTTCCAGTTATGATGTCAGTGATGTGATATGAACCTGAAATTGTACAGTATATTACTGTACACACAACAGTGAACTACTGTATGGTTTTTGCATAGATAATACATCTGAAGCGGTTTCAATTCCACAATGGCCGCTGGGTCAAGTCGCACAAAATTGTTAAATTTCCGTTCCGTGACTTTGACCCGACAAACTACCTGGTTCCAGGCTCCTCGCATAGCAGCCATCGCCATAACAACCACAACAACAACACAGAGGCAGACAACAACTACAGCAGCAATTGCCATGACGACGATGATGCTGTTGCTACGGCAACAACGACAGAAGTCCGGCACAGTGCTAATGGTCATATACCGTCTTGTAAGTGTTGTCATTCTACAGCTGGCTGAAATAACATTGATGCTGAAATAACATCGATAGTACTTTTTGCTGTTAATTCCTGATACAGTATGAATACCACATCAGTAGTAGAAATACCTCTGCTGTATTCAACTTCTGTCCTATCAGGCTGATAAGGTTTTAACGTATATATCGTACTGCAGCAGTGCACACTGCCATAAATACATCATGAACCGATATCAGTTTCAGTAACTAATTGAAGCACATTGACTCTGAAGCCTGTATATAAGACGCATCTTACGACTGCTACCGTCTAGTGACTGGCACTGAGTAAAGACTTATGAGGCGCAGCTTTAACAGTGGGTGACTTTAACTTTTGACTTAGCTGAGCTAAAGTTTGGTCTAAGTACAGACTTAGGTCAAAAAGTAAAGTGATTTCGCTGAGCGAAAGACGTAGGCCAAATTTGCGGTCTAAGTACATACTTAGACCGAAGTTAAGTTGAACTTTGGTCTACGTCCGGACTTTAGCGTTCAGCTTAAGGTTTCACTCAGCGAATCGCTGAGCGAAAGGCTAAGTCAAAAGTTAAAGTCACCCAGTTTGCCAAAATGTGGCGCGATCTCAGCACCCGAACAAAAATGTCTGTAGTAGCCGCTTAAATCATTGAAAGCTTATGTCAGCTTGTCACAGTTCAGCTGGAAGGCTGTTCCACAGCTTCTGACCTGCAGCTGCGAAACACCTGTCTCCATAGCTGCTGTATGTTCGACTCACAACACACGTCCTTGATGTAGTAGAATGCAGCTGATGACGACCTTTGTCGGAGACCAACTGACAGTCGGCGGCCAGATAGCCTGGAGCCATGCCGGACAGTGACAGGTAGACCAGGGTGGCCATCTTGAAATCCACCTGACGTCGAACCAGAAGCCAGTGCAGCTCTAGTAGCACTGGCGTGATGCGATCGTAACATCGAGCGCCCGACACCAAACGTGCATCTGCACTCTGGACAGACTGCAAGCAGCTCATCAGACCTTCAGTGATGCCGTAAAACAGTGCATAGCTAAGTCAGAGACAGTGGTTGGTTGCTGTGCATGTATTTGTACACTGCTGTTGGCGGAAGATGAAGCTGAGATGATGATTGTTGGAGTGATGTGTTGTGAGGTCATGTCAATGATGCTGACATCAGGCGACACTTACCGGACGTGAACGGCAGCGTCGCTAACACGAGCGGAGTTGATTGTCGCTCGTCATCGTCGTCGACACTGTCATCGTTATCGTCTCCGTCTCAGTCGCCGGCCGCTCTCAGATACAGCCTCTATGCTGTCTCGGTTGGTGACACCACTCGTTATATGAACCAGTTAACAGCACACTGGGTGCATCTTACGCTGTGATTCCTCAACCTCCATTCTCTCTGCTGGCTATTAGCACATGTTTGTATGCTGCTTGTGTTGTCCTGTCCAGAAGTACAATAATGAGCCTAGCATATTTGCTTATACAGAGTGGCCCAAACATTTACACTGTTAAACCAACTTCTGCTTTAAATGAACTTTCAACTATCGGCAGAAACGTCCAATAATCTGTAACAACAGTTTAAAAGAACTGTTATTGTGTGAATTTTATGACTGCTGCTTGATTGAAGAGACGTTTAATTTACAGACGTTAATAAGTCACTCACTGTAATGTAATTGCATAATTGCCAGAAAATACAGAACGTTGCAGCGTGAACTTGAATCTAGTGAAATTTCTTGGAAGTTTGCTTACAAGCAGAAGTGAGTTTTGATAGATGTTAATGTTGAATGCAACGATTAACCAAGCTCAGTTTAACTGATGAAGATCTTTACCGTATGATTATTCTCTGTCTGCTCTGTATGTGTGTGTCTCAGTGTCATACTGGTATCCTCGGCGGAGGTCACTACGTGACATATGCTAGAAATCCTAACAACAAGTGGTACTGCTACAATGACTCCAGCTGCAAGGTCGACCACTTCACCTCTTTCACGTCACATCTGTCTGTTAGAGTCTAGTGAGTAGGTATGGTATATCAATACTGAGGGTCAAGTGCTGTGTGCAGAAAGTCATGTGGAGCAACGTAGAACGTACAGTTGAGGAGAAAGGCGTCTTCAGTTGTATGCTAATGCCTCCAGGGATGGTCATCTGAGGTGGAAAGTGGTTGTTGATCTGGGACTGAAGACAGCATAGTTTCCGGGAGAAGGAACTGTGTGAGCTGGTAGGTGCCAGCAGAGATGAGATCTGGATGTGTAGACGTGTATTTCATGTCTTGTATTTGCTGTAATTATTATCAGAAAAAGTTGTCAGTTGTCAATAGGGCTGTACCGGATTTATTTTTCCCAATCCTGCTGGAGCCGGATTTTGCCAGATTTAGAATGACAAATCCGGCCGGAGCTGGAGCCGGATTTTCAAATTGACTGTAATTTTACTAATTTAATGCTTAAAACATTACGAACATACGAGTGATTTGACTGTTTGATTGTTTTTTTGTGCAGCAGTTACTGTTACCTCATTTACACGCACTCACGCAGTAATGTATGCCACAGCAACGTAAGCAGTACATATTACATAAGCGAGAAAATCCAAATAATCTAACATCCAAAATTCCAAACTGTTTTTCATATGTCAAACGAGCAAAAATAAACTTAAAATCGTTTACTTTTTAAATCCGGTAAAACTATCCGACTTTGGTGGGATTTTTTGCCAGAGCCAGATTTCTGCCGGATTTGGAAAAAGTACCGGATTCCGGCCGGAGCCGGAGCCAAAATCCAGTACAGCCCTAGTTGTCAATGCCCAACTAGCTGTTTCATACGGATGCCCTGAAGGCTACCGGGAGACGATTAGTTGATGTTGTGAATGGCTGCTGGACGATTTCACTGTGTAGGAGGTGCGTGAGGATCAGGTAGACATCAACTCAGCGTACATGCTGTTCTATGAGCGACAGAGCCTCAACAGCAGCGTCTACATGCCCGACATCTGCAACAAGGACCCCGTCACCGTCGAGCTGGACGATGAGTTCGAGAGAGATTTCAAGAAATTCTGCGTCATTCAGTGAGAAACTAAAACAAAGGAGACGTCAAACTACAGGATTGGAAGTGGAAACTGTCAACACAAAGTACAGGACAAATTGATGTGATGGATACTGTTGCATTGCGTCATTCTGTCCTGTGTTTTCACTTCACTTCTAGTAGTTCTATATGATATGGTTTAATGCTGTCTGTGTATCTGTCGACTGTGATTTGTTAATACATTGAGATTATTGGTCAGAATCAACATCAATTCTTGTTAGTTCACATCCCAACCATCTGTTTCATGCCGCCCGCATGTCATCAGCCATGATAGTGGCAGCATTGCTCAGTGGTATGCTGTTGCCAGAAATTGGTGTGGACTTTTCGTATCATATTGTATGTATATAAACTGGCAAAAAATAAGATTTCCCCACCTTGTACTCCCGGCCACAAAAAGTGCACATGTAACCTTCATTCAGCTCCTATGATGGTTACAGATCAAGGCGGCATCTAACGTGTGCTGAGCATTAATTTTGTGATTTTTAGTCTTAACAAACACAAAGGCTGCGTTATAGTGAATTGGAAAGTATGGAAGGAGACGAATGGGAATTGTGAAAAACTGGGAGAGAAATATGTGCCAATCTGATTGGGGGAAGATACACTTTTGCTGTTAAAACCACATGTATACATTACTCTATTTAGCTGTTCTGTCGGCTGTTTTGGTTGCTGTATCATTCATGTCAGACTTTTCAATCTGCACATTTTTCTGTCGTAGACGTAGAATGCAGTTGACACTGAGATCTGAGTCGGTGACAAGCACACTGGTTTGACAAGCACACGCGGCTCATCCTGTGGCTAATATTACTGATCATTGTAATGTCAAACTGTTCTGCTGTGACTTCATCACTGTCGAGCTATTTCTTTATCTCTGTCCATTACTGTTGGCTGGCGGGTACTTCACAATCACAAGCATTGTATGCATACTGATCTGCCACAGGTTTGTAGTAACTGACTGCCATTAATGCCGACCCTGACTTGTATTTAAACAAGTAATTAGTAATTCATGTAAAATTGTTGTCTCCTGGTTGACTAAGTGTCAAGTGGGACATTGAACATTCATTACTCGGTCAGTCAAGTTAGACATTAAACTGCACTCCATCTGCAGTAAAGTGAGCTAGCAACAAGAAGTGTTTGTCGTCGGCACTGTGCAGCATTGAGGTTTGACGCTAGAGTTTGATGATGAAGATGAGATCTAACAATGAACATCGAGACTACGCAGCGAGTGAGACTGTTGTGTGTGCTGTGAGATGGTGTAGCAAACTGGAATTGGGTGAAAACGGAATTGTTAGTAGGAAACTTTGCAAAGAACGACAAGATCTTTAGCTACAAAGCGACTAACAGACGGACTTCAAATGATCAGTCATCCATGCATGATGTGTTGACGTGTGGTGAGAATGTGTGTCAGCGGCTTAAGTGCTGCTGTGAGACATCCTGAATATCAGGTGACACTGTGCAGTTGTTCCTCTCGGTAGACCGTTATTAATTACAAGGATTGCCGCATGATAAGCCAATATAGCGAGAGCACGAGCATTTATCAGTGTCCAGTCGACTACTGCTGTTGCTACTGCTGAACGTAGTGTTATGTGTCTGCTCAACTGTTCCATTCTCTGGCTGCATGTGCTCTCTGCTGTCCATTATCCAGCCAAGTCATCAGTTGACCTTGATTATCACTGACACTAGTGACCGGCGTTTGGTAATCATTATTGTATTGTGTCATTTCTGCTTCATGATCATTTGGTGTCGGCCACCATTGATTGCACTGTCGCTTGTTGAAGCAGTTTGAGAACATTCACTGTAATTTAAGTGAAGTTTGTGTGTGGCAGAGTTGTTAATTGTCAATATTTGCTGTGTAAATGTAGAATGTTGTTAATTGACGTTGAATTACGGTACCTCGTGTGTCTGGCATAATGACTGGCACGTGATTGTATATTTGCCAGCGTGCACTGCAGAAGTTGTTGTGTGTCTTTCCTGTTCTGTCTGACACTGGTGATGTGGCAGTGACAAATATGGAGCTGGTTACCAATTGTGGATTCTTATATTGTTGTTCCCTCATGAAGTTGGTGCCAGGTTTTTTGTTCGACTCCTCCGAGTCAATCTAATGAAGCCGATCTCAATGTCCGTCCATCCATATGTCCAACTTTCCGATTTGAACAAAATTTGCTGTGGAGTAAAGGTCGATAAGTGATACACGACAGATGGTATGCCGTGTGACCCGATCCAATGTCAAGATCACGGAGGTGTGCAATGTGTGAAAATGGCCAATTTCAAACTATCTCCTCTGCCGTTATGCATATAATCAACAGACTGACGGTCAATTATGATACTCCAAGACAATATCTAAATTTAAACTTGACAGATATTCTTCCTTGTTTCGGGGTCACGTGACCTTCAAACTTAAGGGGTGTTCCACCTTTGGAAAACGAATTTTTCCCGTTGTGAGGGCTTATTTTTATTCCTGTGATTGCTTGTAGACATGTTCACTCACTTTTACGCACTGAGTTACAGTGATCAATGCTGAAGACGCTGCTCCTGTCATTCCTGTGTCTCGCCACTCGCTGCAAGATCCGTGCAACATCCACACCGTCCTACCTCAGCGATCACATCAGACCTCGCGAAACCACACGACAACTCCGTTCATCCACCATGCCGCTACTTC
>Ga0209680_1000346_pt1 | contig 12346 bp, 9 predicted proteins | sample WorMetLIZISLAND1_FD_187413 | JGI IMG/M metagenome (GOLD analysis project Ga0209680, IMG submission 187413) | Marine gutless worms symbiont microbial communities from Max Planck institute for Marine Microbiology, Germany - Olavius loisae LIZARD... ... | reverse complement strand
GGATTATATGTACCGAGGGTAAAAAAAAATAATAATAATAATAATAAAAATAATAATAATAATAATAATAATAATAATAATAATAATGCCAGTGGCAATGTTTGTAGTGCTGTCATCATGGCAATGCCATAGCAAGAGTTCACTCGATTCATGCAAGGAATGCAGACTTAGCAGCAGCAACCATCAACCTGCAGACCAAGCCAACTGACTTTGGCTGTGAGTGTGAGCCATCTGTAGGCTGCTGGCACCTGTACACCACCATTGCCATTATTAACTTTTACCATCCCATGGAGGGTAGAAGGCTGAGTTGACCTAGGTGGCTGTCTACATTACTGAATGGCTCACTTGCCTGCAGATGGTCGCACATCCAGTACTAGTTGGGCCCGATGAGACCAATGCATTACTGCTAGCCCATGCCACTGACATGTAGTGTGTAAACTGTGGCTACTAAACTCACTGACAAAGTAAGTTTTTAGATTAACAATAATGTTTTTCAGTACAATGAATCTGCATTATCTGCTGCTGATGGACAGTTAACACTGTATGTCATTTGTAGAGCTACGTTTGGTCGGCGTCTTTACAAAACTGATCACCACTTCGTCTCTCTGATCAACAGAGTTCAGTCGTCATGGACAGCTAAACATTACGAGATGTTTGATCGTATGACGGTTGATGAGGTGGTTGCAATGGCTGGAGGAAGAACGTTCCGTCACTCGCCGTTAGTCACTTGCTAGTCACCATTACACACTCACTCACACAAGGACACAGGTTTGATAGCCATTTCCTGGGTCAAACTGAGTTAGCTGATGGCCTTCATATTGAGTTGCAACTGATGCTAAGTTGGTCTGTGTGTTAAGATGCTGGTCCTGATACAAACTGGCAAATTGCTCCTCAGCTTCGTCTCTTCATCGTCAACTGATGCATCTTATCCACAGATCTCTGCGTGTGTAGAAGTTCCTGATTTTGAACGAGAACTTTAACTGATATTTGGACATTTTTGGGCTAATTTGTTTATACTTAATATAAGAAGATGATTGTTAGAAATTTAATAAGAACAGGGAAGCATTTTACAGAGCTACAATAAGTACAGAGGTTGTATTTATTTCATTATAATAGAATGACAGAATGAGAAAAGAAATTAGGCCTATTTGTAGATTTTAGTTACAACAATTGTTTGTAGATAAGTTTGCAGACTTTGTGACTTTTAAGCGAATATTCAGGTGGTAAAAATCTGATGTTGGTGTTTGGAAATTTTAACATTTATGCGAGAAATATTTCGAGGTGTGTCTCAGTGATTGTATGTAATTAGCTGAGGTTCATGGTTTAATGATAAAGAAACAATTAATCAATGCAGCCAATTTCTTACAGCTCATGTTTTTTTCCTGCTATAGCCTGTAGCAGTACATGTATTAATCTTAAGAAATTTATACAAGTATTGCCGTTTTCAGTTCCATTAAAAATCCTTGAATTGTTATGTTTTCATTTAAGTGTATTTATAATGGTATTGAAGCACCAGTAAGGATTTTTAGAATACTTTGAGGTATTAATGGAAATTTCTTTTGGTATTTCAGTGCCATTAGCAATGAGTTTTAATTTTTGAGTTCTTTGAAACTTTTAGTGATCTTTCCTACCCGTGATAGGTGAATAAAACTGATTATGCCGAAGTTTGCAGTTCAACAACGTGAACATTCGTCACTGGCAGATAGGCTCACACACATGATGCATAGAAATGCACAGAATTTTACATTCATTGACAACTTGTGCTGGGTTTAGATTTCCTAAACCGTCACCACCTACCGATGAGTTGCTGAAGCAAGTGTCAGCTCTGCCGGCCGAGTGGGACTGGCGCAATGTGAATGGTATCGACTATGTGTCTCCAGTACGCAATCAAGGTGGATTCTGAGTGTGTCGTTACATTACTGATCACGCTGCTCTCATGTGTTACTTTTCAACATCGGTCACATTATTTTGATGTTAAAAACTTTTTAAAATGAACTTTTCACTTAGCATAAGCGGAAAAAAGTAGAGTGTCAATCACGAACGTAGAAAACATGGTGATCAGTATATGAATATATTCTGAGGAGCTAGTAATTTGTCCTAAGTAATCGTGTGTTTTTGTGTTTGCGTGTGGTAAATTTTGCCATGTTGGTGTTCTTTTTGCAGGTCGATGCGGCAGTTGTTATGCATTTTCTTCGCTTGCAATGAACGAGGCTCGGCTGAGAATTGTATCAAACAACTCCCTTCAATTGACGTTTGCTCCACAAGACATCATTGACTGTAGCAAATACTCACAAGGTGCGTCAGTCAGTCAGCAGTTCTTGTGGCCCTTGAACTACACTTGAACTCCACCGATGACCTCTGAATTTGATCAGGAGTAAGAGGGAATATTGTCAGAACTGCTCTCTAGTAGTAGTAGTATTGTGTAGCATTCTGTCAGTGCACAATCATTTGAGCAGCTCACAGGTTTGGTCTAACAGATTTCACTTCGTGTGTCACTCACTGGGTTCATACCACTGTCCTTAGATTTAACTGTATGTGCTAAATCTAACATTTGTTCGTATATGTGTTTATTGTCTTGTATTGTAACTTTGTTAGTGCATGTATGTGTCGTATTGTTGACGAGCTGAACCCTACAATTTGTACTCGCCAGGTTCGGATCTGATGAGGCCTTTGATACATTGCTAGTGCCCTCTTACTCTTATACCTCACTTTATGACCACCAGCTAGACTGCAGCAGTCACACAGAGGTGAGCAGAGTCCAGCCAAACTGTGCAACCCAAAGTATTTTTTGACATCCGGACACTCTGACGCTCAGGGCTGAGCGTAACCCGGTCTGGCACAGGATGCTTTATAGCCATATGCTTTATACCCATGTGGCATTTCCTGCTGCAGCTTTCCAAATTTTCCTGTGCTTGGTGACAAGACTGCATACTGTGAGGCTGGTTGTTGGTCTGTTAGCTTATAATTCACTTGCATCTCTTGTTATTTAGACTGTAAATAGTTAATATTGACTTGACATAAGTTGACCAAATTACAGTGAACAGATTCAATACATTATACAGTTCACACGTAGAGTCATTACATAATGGTTATGCAAAATTTAATTCACTTCAGTGCAGATTTTGCTCAGATGTCGTGTTAAACTGGCAGATTATTAATCCGTTGTGTTCAGTCGGCCGAGTGAGAGGAACCCTTGATCTTGTTTCTGTTGTTCCTGTGTTTCTCCTAGGCTGTGCTGGAGGTTTTCCGTACTTGGTCGGTGGCAAGTACGCTGAAGACTACGGACTGGTTGAAGAGTCGTGCAATCCGTACTCGGGCAATGTTACTGGGCAGTGTGCAACAAAGTCAAATTGTCAGCGACATTTTTCGACTGCATATCAGTATGTCGGTGGATACTATGGCGCGTATGTATTGCTGATCATGGCATCGATATTCTTCAATATTAGTTTGCTTTCATTTCATCCACTTTGACATTATAGCAGACAGGGGCCCACTTTACAAAACATCTTATGATAACCTAATGATAATTGTATCACATTGCTAATTAACAAAAAATCTCAGCAATAAACTTTAAGACCAATTTACGACAACCGTTACGATCACAATTTTGCTATCTTATGAACTTTCGCAACAAAAACGATAGGTTGACTGCACAGAGAGCATATCGGTATGCCTTCGAGTAGTTTTCTATTGTGTTTTCTATTGTGATCTTTTGGAGAGAAATGTATACACTTAGCTTTGCTAGCATTAAATATAATGTTATAATATAGCTATCACAACATATTAGTGTTTAATTTAATGTTCTAGACGTAGGGTTAAGCTGTTACCTTTACTTATTGACAGTTTGTGTTACTGAACTTACCACCACAAAGTCATCTGGCAACCATACAAATAGCATTCGCCTATGATGAATCAGTGGTCTGTAGATTAATTAGTTGCTAATGGCTAGTACTGGTCAAGTAGTAATGTTGACTCAATAGACTCATGCGACCCGAGTTTCATTACAGTTGAGAATTATGTCACTGAATTGTGGCTGCAGGCCACTAGGCTGTTGTGTCTGAGATGTCACAGCTAGTTACTGCTGTTTGCTGTCTAGTTGCAATGAGCAGTACATGATGTTGGAATTGGTGAAAAGTGGACCGTTGGCCGTTTCGTTTGAAGTGTACCATGACTTCCTGAATTATCACGGTGGCATTTACCATCACACTGGTTAGTGATTTGTTTTGCTTACTACACTGTGTCCCAACAAGAGGCTCAGCTATTGCCGAGGGACCATGCATCACCAGCACATTATTACACTGAATAAATTATCTGCAGTTCAGCAAATGCACCGTTTTGAAATATTCGCCTTTACAAAGTACTGTGTCCTTGAAACCCCGGGTTAGGGGTCATTCATGGTCATTCGATAGATTGCATATGACTTCCTATTTATGTTCAATAGTATTAGTAACTGTAGCTGTCTCTTGCGCCGTTTTTGACATTTTTATATCAAAGGATACTGTAACCTTGAAATCTGGGTCGCAGTTTACTCAAAGTCCTCAAAACTGGTACCATTCGATAGTCTGCCTATGGTTTCCTGTTACCATCCTGTAGTAACTATGTCTCTCACATGTACCATTTTCGACTTAGACTTGCTTACTTACTGTGAGAGGTTTTGATTTGTGTTTTTTCTGTCAAATTCTGTGTACTGACGTTTACGTTTCAGGTTTGCGTCGTGATTTCAATCCGTTTGAGTTGACCAATCATGCTGTACTGTTGGTTGGCTACGGCGCGAACAAAACGACTGGAGAGAAGTTCTGGGCAATCAAGAACCGTTGGGGCACAGCTTGGGGCGAGCAAGGATTCTTCCGCATTAGGCGCGGTATTGACGAGTGTGCCATTGAAAGTGTTGCTGTTAAATCAGATCCTATTTTCTAGTTTAGTACACCGACTTTCTTTTTACTGTGTGATTTTACCTACTTTGCGTCCGTGAAATATTTATCACGAATGTCTATTCAAGATTTCATATCATCATGGTTATCAGGGCCGGATTAACCATCTGGTGTGCCCTATGCACTCCACAACGCCGGGGCCCCACTGGAAAGCTCGACGCCGAGGAGGGAGAGAAGGGTGGGGAAGGGTGTCCCCTCCCTAACCAAATAGGGGTCTGGGGAGCGTTGTATATACGCTCCTCGGTGGGAAAATACATCACTGACGATAAGGATTTCGGAAATTTGTAGAAGACCTTTATAGTCAAAATGACGTGTCATTCATCGACTGATAATGATTTTTAGCGCGCGGCAGCATGCTTAACGCGCTTCTATCGTCCGTCCGTCCGTCTGTCACACGGTGAATTACTAAAAGCGGTTGAAGTTAGGATCATGAAATTTTCACACTTTCGTAGCGCCGTCCGTCCCTGATGGTTATTTTGTGGTATTTCATGTTTAGTGTGTAAGTTGAAACTTATATTGCTGTCTATTACAGATGAACATGGTATGTACGGTGAATTCATTTTGCTGCTGATCTTTTTATGAGTAGACAGCAATGCAGACATCTTTTCTGTTAATGAGCAGAAAAACTCCACATATATTCAGTAGTACATGTGTAATATATATATATATATGTATTTACTTGCATAATGTGCTGGGAACTCATGGCCATGTCAGTCAAGAGACTCTAGTTGGCTCCTCTCCTTCAGATCAGAGATCCTCCAGGCACTACGAGCATTTAGCACCATTATCATGACACATATGCAGGATGGTAAAGCATGCAGAAGCAGATAAAGCAGTGCTCAACATATGATTGAAGAGGTGGAGGAACTCTACTTCCATTTCCCATCCCCTTTTCCTCCCTCCGCTTACCTGTCCCTTCCTCTCACTTCTCACCTCCCCTTAGAAATAAATACAACGAGGGGATCTGGGGGTGCGCTCTAAGTTCCTCCAGCAGGGTCTGGGGCTGTGGGAATCAAATTTTGTGCATTTTGGACTTAAAATCTTGACGTGGTGGCACCAATTTTACTAATATTCCTGAAAGTTATTGACCACAGGTGGGGGGGGGAACTATACGAACTGAAAACAGGAAGTGGGGGAATGCAGTACCCCACGTTCTCCACAGGTCAGGAGTAACCGGACACGTGCCAGTTGGAGAAGGAAAATATGCTTTTTGTTGCAAGATACTAACAGCTTTTAAATTAGCTTGATACTAATTCGATCACTTGGATGTTGTTTGTTTTTTATAACTGGTCTGTATCGGACTTTATCTGTACTTGCTACATCATTCCATTGTGTACTGAGTTGAGTTCTGTGAACTTTTGTGACAAACGTGCCTCAAGCAGGCCTCGGGAGCTGTTGTATAGGTCTGATCTGTTTCTTGCTAGATCATAGATGGCGTAAAAAGCCCTTAACTTCCATACAGGAAAGTCGTTACTGCCTAATGCTGAGGCCATCAGTCGACCCAGTGCACATGTAGAAGGCCCCCTAAACAAAGTTTACGTTTCATTTGGCTTAGTTTAGGCATATGTTGGTAGCTGTTTGTATGGTTGTTTAGGTTTTTGTTGTTCTTGGTTCTGCCCGGTACTTGTGTTTAGTTTCTTGGTGCCAAAAAAGAGGCATTCGCTTGGAAGATCGTTTCCAAATTACCTATAATTTGTCAAGTGTGATGTTAAACCCGACTCAACTCAACTCAGCTTGTAATGAACAAATATGCTGTGACGTCAGCACATGATGAAACCTTTCCCCATTCTGCCTAACGTTCCTCCTTAATGTCTTTACGAGCGGTCTGTATGACTGCATGTAATTGTACTTTTGACAGACTTGAGATCTATTTCAGAGCTTATTGAACTGAACTGAACTTTGTACAATCTGATGCAGGTCGTTCATCCTGGAAAAGAAGCCTGAAAACCTGCTTGTTGTTTTTAGTTTTGTGTTTTCATATCTTGACATCAGAACAGCAAACAACCCAGATGACAACTAGTGTGTCCAATCAGTATAGCAAAACATACATCAAAACAATTCTTGGAACAGAAAAATCCAACTAGACATAAGTTGATAACAGTCTGCAATGGACAAACATTTGCTAGTATTCTGACCACGTGATGCATGCCTGTATGTAGCGTACTCACTGCTATCCGTATCATTAAGTATAGGCGAGATATAAAAAAATCACAATATCGGCCAGTAACTCTGTACACGGTGATTCATAATTACGGGAACCCTTGGTTTTTATTGTACAGCTTTTTAATAAACAGACACAAAGTGATAACATTTAGCACATTATGTCTACTAGTCAATGCTGTTACATTCGCTAAAACATTACTGACTCGATGTGTGTTCATAGTGTCCGCCTTTGGCTTTAATGCATGCACGAGTGACAAAGACGTGTGCGCCACTGTCTGATTGCTGCATCAATAATGCGCTGATCCATTTCGTCCCAAACTGTCAGGATACGTGCACGCAGTTCGTCAATGTCCTTGATCCGCTTGTTGTAAACCTTCTCCTGCATTACGGACCACACTTTATAGTCGACCGGATTTAAATCCGGACTGTTTGGTGGCCAAAGTGTATGAGGAATGAACTATGGAGTCTCCATTCTCAGCAGCTCAGTTGTCTCATGAGCCCTATGGGCTGGTGCACTTGTTGAAACACGTAAAAGTTTGACAGTTGACGAATGTCTGGCAGAAGTTTTTGCATCAGTAGATCTTCCCGATAGTATTAACCGTTAACTTTTATGCCAGGCTCGATGAAATGGATGCTGGTTGTTCCAAGAGCAGACACACCGACGGACACCATTAACGAACGACTGAAGGTAGGACGCGTACGTAACAAACGAGCTGCAGTAAGTAAGTAAGAGTATTTAATGTGGATACATTTAGCACCGTTTCACAGAGCATTATCTCAAGCTTAACCATGCCAAGTTGTAGCCACAAATGTGGCCTAGCAACAGAGATATTCCACTTTTCGTAGGGGTTCCTGTAATTATGAATCACCGTGTATATTAGAAATGATACAAGATAGATCCATAGTTATTACTTAGAGAACTTTGAGGGGGATCTATCGTCTATCACTGTGAAGACCTGATGAACTTAAAGCCTTCTAAGGGAAAATATCTTGAACATCTGTCAGTAACTAAACTCCATTACAACATTCAGCACAGTCTTGCCATCCATATCTGCTGCTCTTCTGCACTCCTTTCACAGTTCTGTAGCTACCGGTACATATATTAACATCCATTTGTATTTAAATGGAATCCAATGTGCAATTCGAATTCAATCTGTAGATAGGTTTTGGCAAATGCTAACTTATAGATAAAGCTGCAACACTGTCATGCAGAAACCATGCGACATTGGAGCACACATCACGTGGTTTGTCAGTAATAGATACACACACACAGACAATAATCAACTCGTGATATACAATTGTACAAAAATAACACATTCGTGAGACAAAACAAGTATAATAGTCTAGTAATAAACTCTAAAATGCCCGGATAGAATAAGCCTAGATTTAAATGGCCAAAGTCTAGATGTTAAAATAAACACTGCGACAAAGAATACCTTCTATGCAATGGCATTATAACTGTACAGCTTGAAATATGCAAATCGCTATCGGTATTAAATCATGCATGTTAGAGCTTTACAGATTAGTGCAACTAGAAATGCCGTCAATGAGTGCTTATCCCCAACAATGGCCTTCCCCATCATCCTGGATGGAAAGTGGCTGAAGCCAACCCATAGACTTCATTATGTGGCTCGGGTAATCATCCTACCAAATCTCAGATCCCTTGGGTGATGACGGGATCAACCATGGTTCTGACAGTTTTAAGCAGTTTCTTAAGACAATCCTGTTCAGTCTTTACTAATGTAAAGTCTTTACAGCGAATTAGAGGTTTTTAAAATGTCATGCACTACATAAATCCACATTTTACTTACTTACTTACATGCATGTGTATTCAAAATGTGGCCCTGAAGTGTCATCCATTATGGGGGATAACAATGCTCAGTTGTAAGTAAAATGTCACAGTGAAATGACAAATGCACATCTGTAACTGTGTAGCACATCAAAAACAACAAATAAATAGACAAATGGCATGTATCTGCAGTATTGCATATAATGAACAAGTTGGCAAATCATGAGAATGTAAATACTGTTAATCTAGAAGCTGAAGTTGATAACCCTCAGTAAATTTTTTTAGTCACTCCAGAAGAGTCGGTATTAATGTTCTTCATTAAATCAACAAAAACAATGTAATAAAAGGCCGTAACGATTAATATATATTTGAAATAAAACAGATATGTTATGCAGACGGAAAACCTCAGTAATGACTGAAAACAATCAAAAATTAACATTAAAACATTATGCACAAAAAGTAATATAAAAAATTCATGGCCAACAACTCTTCCCAATCCTAGTTTTACCATCACAGCCTGCAACAATGCTTTCTGTACTCAATAACCAACAAGTATCCATAACAAACAATTCTTTCTCCTTTAGTTATGGCAGCTCAGTATGGATTTCTTATTTCACAACATTATGCTTGTCAGAACTTTGAGACACCATACCAGTAGTACTTACAAGTACAAATTTCGGGTCACACAAAATTAGAGTAACTAACTGAATTACTAATACAAACACAAAATAAACTCACTAGCAAATAGGCCTACGAAACATTTGTTGAGCAGTTCTGGCAAATATGCCTCAAGGTATTGGGGTATTGCAGTTTCCATGATAGACCATTACCTTGCCATTGCAGCGGTGGTATAATTCAAACACATCCTTGTAGCCATTTTCTGCCCACCACTGGCACAGCTGTCGATTCCACTGGCAGGGAAGGATGTAGAATAGCTGCTCGTAGCGCATTCCTATCAGCGTGTAAAAGTCCTGATCACCAAGATGCCCTTTAAAGTGCAGCTCATCACTCAAGCGACCGATTGCAGACGCATCCAACAAAGAGTTGTACAGTGATGACTGGCGCATGCGGTTTAGATCCAGAAGCAGCACACCACTGTTGAATCCAGGAAGGCCATATGGTGGAGGTTCGCCGATACGAGTTCTAGGGTGTTCTTGTCGGAACTTCCAAAATGTGTGCCGATATACCTACAATGCATCAGCAACCAATACACAGGACTGCAGCAACTAGCACATATGGTTCGCATAATTTTAAAGTACGAGAGCTACGTATATTTGGCCAGAAATTGTCTACTTTACTTTGTATTAATAATAATATAAATAATCTGACTTGTACAGTGCCAGTATGTGCTCAAAGACTTCGGTGGCACTGACTATGTTGTCTATTGTTCTAGACAGATCAGTGTCACTTTATGCAACTGGTTCATTGACAATGCTGAGATTTATTTTTGTGCATAAAATTTATATGCCTATGTTTAGTTTCTTGTATGGTATGTCCACGCAGTATTATTGTAACATGGTGAGGTGAGCCTGGTGAGATTGAGAGCTATCTAGATGACTAACCACCCTCCTTCATTGCAATGTCACTTTTGGTTGGATCATGAGAACTGCAAAGTATCATCTCCAAAATGATCTGTTACATGTTGCATGAGGCATTACACCTTACTCTACCAATCATCCGTAATCAAATATAACATATTCAAAACATAACATACGATCATAACTAGTGGAACCGTTACAGTGTCACAGTCCATGTTTTCAGATGGTGATAAGTATTTACGTCGCAATTGCAAATGCAAATGGCTATATTGAAATGGGAACTTTAAAACTGCGAAAATAAAAGACACAAACATACATTTACAAACAAAATTGTGAGATTTGAGGGCATCAAAAATATGAGGGTTTTACAGTACTTGTTAAACTGGCCTGTAACACAGGCAATTACAGCATATAGCCACACAGCACCATATTTGCAATGAAAATGGACCAAAATGTGTTGAGATAATTCACAGTATGCAAGCATTATGAAACAAATACAACTATATCACAGTATGAATAAGTTCAAGCTCTTTTCAAAAATAACACAATGAAAGACTCACTGGCTGTGCATCATGAGCAATGCCAATGATGTTTGCAGCACTAAATTCATCAAAATGTTCGTACAACTGTGCTATATCAGCAAGGAATTTCAGATCAGCATCAAGCATAATGGCTCGGTCAACAGATTCTGGCAGTATGCGATGCATTGCAACTGATAAGAAGAAGAGTGCATGGTTGTAATATGCACCCGGCCTGTAGCTGAAGTGCTCTTGCATTGGCTTAATGATAAAATCAAGTTTCTTTGCCAGCTCAACAACATTGAGTGTCATTAGCTGCAAAATGTCAATGTCACAACACATACACTCATATAGAAAGGGGAATCAGCATAAAAGCATATCACTGTAAACTAAGGCTAGCATTTCCTGCTTACAACGGTTTAGGAGAACCCCTATACAATAGTCAAACTGCATAAGCATTCGCCCAACACTACAGAAGTGCCAATTAACACTATCCAAAAGTCCGCAGAAGGATAGCACGGAATGAAATTGCTTACATTTATCACGTTTCTCCAGCAAGAAAAGCAAGAAGAAAGAAAGTGACCCAATGATTTATAGTTTGCTACTATTATAAAATACTGTTAACATACATTTACATACCAAGACACTCATTCTAGCAGTTGTTGTACAACTTACACTAAGATTGCCGATCACATTATAGAATTAATAACTAAGTAATCGTCATAAGCAGAATCTCACCTTATATTTATTTGGTTCTGTGACCTGTTCAACTAAAATATTTTTGGCAATCAGCTGGCTTGCAGCGTCTCCAATAATATATAGCATCACTGGCCGAGAGGAGTGCTGAAACAATGAGCTGACGGTCAAAGTAAATTTAGACTGCAGATCGCTTTTATGTTGTGCACTCGTGAACGTTATTATCACATGTATTGGCAAGTTATTTCGGTTAGCAGATGTGACGTCACTATCAAATGAACTAGACGGAGTGACTGAGCACTCATCTCCGGAACAGACATCTTGGAAATTTCTACCAAAAACTACGGAGTTGCTGTGCTCAGATGCAAATACAAATAATGCATAAGTCAAGCATGACATAAATATAACAGACACGTATATTCGTCTGCGACACATCACCCTGCCGTCACCAAGTAACTGGCAACGGTGTAATGTTTTGTTTATAGCTATTTTATAACAGGAAATACATGCCAAACTGTGAAAATCTGAAACCTAAATAAATAAGTAGGCGAGTCAGGCGATTCAACGTTGAGTGTAATCGGTAGAAGTAGAAGAATATGTTCATTATTGCGGAAATCGCTATCACTTCATTCATTCATAATATATGGTTAATCAGTTAGTTACGACAATGCTTAGATTGTACGATTAGTAGAAAAACGCGCATTTAAGCAA
>Ga0209680_1000345_pt1 | contig 12360 bp, 12 predicted proteins | sample WorMetLIZISLAND1_FD_187413 | JGI IMG/M metagenome (GOLD analysis project Ga0209680, IMG submission 187413) | Marine gutless worms symbiont microbial communities from Max Planck institute for Marine Microbiology, Germany - Olavius loisae LIZARD... ... | reverse complement strand
GCTGCTGAATGCCATCCACGCCATGCTCGAGAACCGAACACCCTGTGACAGTTGCCGCTTCTACACACCAACCGAGACGGCTGACAACACCACCTAAAATTGGATTTGCTCGGGGATAGAGTATCTACGGCCTAAATGTCAACAGGCCCTAGCTGCCGGTCACCCGCTCGCGCAGATAGATGGGCCGGGCTTGCTCCGCGGCTACCCAATGGCCTTGCGCAAACTCGGCGGCGGCCAGTACCGCGACATCCCGCGACTCACACTGGATATCCGACGCCACCGTTAGGAGCCGCGAGCCCAGACGTCCGCGCAGTACATCGCCGTAGGTTGCCCAACCACTACCGACCCCGCTCCAGTCACCACCTGCCGGGAGCATAACCGCCATCGGAGAGGCGACCTCCTCTGCCCCCTCTGCTTGCATGAGGTCCCCATCGCCAAGCCGGTAAGGTCCCCAGTAGAGCTCCCCCATGCGGGCGTCGAACGCCGCTAAGACGCGGGGCGCACCACCGGACCGGAAATACCCCTGTGCCAGGGCGGCCAAGGTCGATACCGGTACCACCGGTAGATCCGCACCATAGGCCGAACCCTGTACTACTGATGTGGCAATCCGCACACCTGTGAAGGAACCAGGACCCTGACCGAACGCCAGGGCATCGAGTCGGGTCAGGCTGATACCAGCCTCGGCGAGGAGCCTATCCATCATGGTCAACACCAGCTCCCCATGCCGGCGCGGCTTCCGCATCAAGCGTTGCCTGAGCTCGGTGCCGATCAAGAGTGCGACGGAGCAGGCCTCACCGGAGGTATCAATCGCAAGAATTTTCAAGTTGAGGGAGGTAGGGGGATGGAAGATGAATCCTAAGGGTCCCTGTTTCAACAGGAAAAAACAACCCTGACTTGCACGTGCCCCTACCATGGGAGATCGATTGATGGGAATACCCAAGGCAACCGAGTGATAACTTAGATTGGTTGGGTAATGTGGACCATTCAAGACGCAGAGGCACGGCAGCGGGATGCGCTACGCTCTCCCGCCCTGCGGGCTGATGGACATACAAGCAGCTATCAAAGCAGACCGAATTCATGAGAGAATAAGCTGTTGATAATTACCATCGGTGGGCTATGGCGGGCCAAACCCCCAAGGGTACCATTGAAAAATGGGTATTTTCACCGATAAGATGAGTTGTAGACAGAAACCGTATTTTTCAGAGTGAACTCAATTCAGGGTTAAGACTTAATGTTCACGGGAATTATCCAGGCCATCGGCGAGATCCATGCCCTGGAGCCACGCGGAGGCGATGTGCGCTTGACCTCCAGTATGGGCAAGCTCGACATGACGGGCTTTGCCCCCGGCGACAGCATTGCGGTCAATGGGGTCTGCCTGACGGCGGTGCGCGTCGAAGGTTCCGGCTTTGCAGCGGACGTGTCCCACGAGACCCTGACCTTGACCACGCTCGGGGGCCTGCGGACCGGATATCGGGTAAATCTGGAGCCGGCCCTGACCTTGGCGACGCCCCTTGGCGGCCATCTGATGAGTGGCCATGTGGATGGCATAGGCAAGGTGCTGGATTGTCACCAGGATGCACGTTCGATCCGGTTCGGAATCGAGGCTCCACCGGAGCTCGCGCGCTACATCGCGCATAAGGGATCCATCGGCGTGGACGGTGTCAGCCTAACCATCAACAGCGTGAAGGGGCGAGTGTTCGAGCTCAATATCATCCCCCACACTCTACAGGAGACTATCATGAGCGAATACGGTCTGGGGGCCCAAGTCAATCTCGAAGTGGATCTTCTCGCTCGCTATCTCGAACGCTTGGTGCTCGGTGACCAAGCTGCGGACCCCAATGCCCAGGGTATCACGGCGGAATTCCTTGCCGAGCATGGGTTCTCCTAAGCGGAGGCCTTCGATTCAGCAGCGGGGGGGGGTTTATCGCCGCCTTTGTCCTGCTTGGTATCCTGAGACGAGTCCGTATCCTTCCCCTTTTCGCCGTCCTCCTTCTTTTCACCACCCTCGTGCAGGTTTTTCTTCTTTCCACCCTTGAAATCCGTCTCGTACCAACCGCTGCCCTTGAGCCGGAATCCCGCGGTGGATACCAGCTTCTTCAACGTCGGCTGCGTGCACGCAGGGCAATCCACCAAGGGCGGATCGCTGATTTTCTGCAAGACCTCCAGCTCGTGGTTGCACTGCTCGCATCGATATTCGTAGAAGGGCATCTTGCTACCTCGCCGAGTTCAGTTGAGTAAAACGTGAGACCAATGGGGCTTGCAGCAAGTGATTTCAACCGATCACAGGTAGAATTTCCTGCTTGAAGAACGATCCCTCCGTTGGCCCGGGAGAGACCAAACGCAACCCGAGGAAACGCGCACCATCCTGATCACAGGCTGCTCCAACGGCATCGGTTACGCCAGCTCCCATGGCCTGCGGAAAGTGGCTACTGCGTCTTCGCATCGTCCAGAACAGCTCCGTCCTCGGGCTTTGGTGCCCTTAGCCTACTGGGGCTGCCTACGTGGCTAGTAAGTTTGCCCTGGAGGGGCTGGCCAGACACCCTGCACCTGGAGCTCGCTGACAACGGATTTCGCGCCCATATCGACCGAGAGCACAGCTCTCACCGGGAACAGTATCATGCCGTGGAAAGGTGCCTGCTCCGAGAAAGGCCAGTCCAGCCCTTTGCCCTACCCCCAGGCGGTATTCAAGAGGCATGATCCATGCCTAGGAAAGTCCACGGCCCAAACCCCGCTACTATGTCACTGTCCCCACTTACCTATTCGGCGGCTTGCGTCGGATACTGTCCTCCCGGGGGATTGATCGGGTATTGAAGTGGACCTCGGATTCCAGGTGCAGATGATGATCCCGACTTTTGTAGGGTTGGCTGTGCCCACCAGATGAGATTGCTGAACAATGGTGGGGACAACCCACCCGCATACCGTGGCTGCCCTGAAGGAAAAACTACGAATCATGTGAATTCACGTAAAAATTGATCCGTGCCGATTCACATGATTCATAGTTTCCCTATTGATGCAGTTCACTGCGCTCTCATCCAGGCACACCGTAACCCCACTGGCAAATGCCGGCTCTCACACCAAGTCGATAGATCACCCCTCGGGCTTTGCCAGCCCCGACCGCGGGCGCAGATGTTCCCACACGGGTAAGTGCAGTCGGCTGCGGGACTGCTCGCAGATACGTTTCACATACGCACCCACCAAGCTGATGCCGAACAGGATCACGCCCGCCAGGAAGAATAGGACGCTGAACAGGGTGAATACACACTCGGCTTCGGGTCCGATAACGAGACGCCGCAGGGCCAGTAAGACGGCAAAGACACAGGAAACCAGAGCAATCCCCATACCTGCCAGGGAGAAGCGCTGCAAGGGAATCAGCGAGAAGCCGGTCATCAGATCCAAGTTGGGAGGGATAGACTCATAAAAGGGGTATTTGGATCTGCCTGTCGCCTGCTGAGTGTTTTCGACTTCAAGCTCGGTGGGATTGGTGGCATAGACGTAGGTCAAACCCGGGGTGATAGCTTCGTCGGAGATCCGGATCGCATCCATGACCGCGCGGTCATAGGCGCATGGCAGACAACCCGGATCCGTCATCCGGATCCGGGTTACCCGCTCCCGCAGACGATTCATGGCCTTGGACACCGAGGCCCGCCATCTGCTGTCTTGCTGCCAGCGACGAAAAGTTCCCACATAGTCGTGCCCTCGGTCCAACTCGGCTAAGAGCCGGGGTATTGCTTCAAGGGGATGACGTGGGTTCGCATCCAAAACCACCAGCCTGTCGCCGCTGGAAACCTCGACGCCCGCCATGATGGCCGTATGCCGGCCCGCGTTACCGCGCAGTAGGAGTACTTGGGTAACATCCTGGCGTAGCTTGTACTGCTGGCGCAGCAAGGTCGCGGAGCGATCCCGGCTGGCATCGTCGACAAACACGACCTCATAGGTAGTACCGAGACCATCGAGCACCGGGTAAAGACGGTCGAACAGCTTCGTCAACACCGCCTCCTCATTGGAGACGGGGATGACCACTGAAAGCTCGATACCGGTAGTCTTATGCTGCGTCTCGTTCAAGTCGTCCACCTCCCGAAAGTCCCTCCGGGATTCTCGAGCTTGCTTCGGTGTATTGCAATGCTTTCTGCCAGTACGGTGGTTGAGATCGGTCCTTCACTCTGCGACCACCGATATGCAGAAGTCAATAAACGCCTGTATCTCCTCGCAAATCTTTGCACCGGTCTCGCCTGGTAGGCGATGCCGTAATCTGCCAACAGCCGCAGTCCTACGCACGATTGAGTGCCAGTCTCTGGTGTCGCGCTGTCTCCCCACGGTCCTTCGCGAATTGCCCAAAGGTCCTGATGGGATCCGCATGGGTCAATGCAACTTTGCTCCGGTGTTTCAGCAATACCGCTGTCTCTGCGTGGAACGTCGCGTAATTAAGAAAGGTGAATGACGCTTTCCGGAGTATCCGCCACATTAAGGGCTTGTGCCTAGTGCAACAGGCATTCAGCCTTTTCGAGGTGTTCGACGTGATTCTCAGTTATAAGCTGATCCCTTCCGCGTCTAGCCGGTCGAGCAGTAACAGACTGGCTCCGTGGCCATCCTCGCCAAGGGCAATCGGATGGATCATTTGGCCTGTCTCGACGATCAGATCATAAGCCGCATCGGTCAGCTCCAGAGTGTCTTTGTTGGAGGCACCATCCTTGAGGAATACGGTGACGTCCCAGTCGGGATGGGCATGGGCCTCCCGGCGGGAGCGAAAACCGATAGGGCACAACACGAGAGACCGCCGGCGAGCAAGAGTTTAGCTGGGCCCTCTTTGCCGGATATAAATGTCGCTAGGTCGATAATTTGCTCCGGAGTTCCGAACCTGGCAACTTCGTCGGCATATAAGGTGAGCCTGTCCTGTGTCGGCAGCTTTCGCGATTGGCCTCGAGCATGGGCGTTTTCCCTCCCATGAAGGGATCGGCAACCTGAAGGCTGGGGAAATCGTTGGACTCGGAAGAAGACCTCGGAAAGCGGAAGCTCCCCGAATTCGGACAAGACCAGGGCCCGAAACAGCAGGTCCGGCCTGCATGTGAACCACTTGTGAACCGCGATTATGGAACGATGGTTTTGCTGAATCTGCTTTGTCGCCCAGATAATTGAAGATTATCGGGCTGTGAGTCGCCACTAGGTCATGTTGACATTTAAAAATGTTGGCACAGAGGAACCTAGAATAATCGAACGGTTAGCGTAGGATCCTCTGTACGAACTACTTGGGCATCGCGGCTATTTAACTTCTGAAAACAATCGGTTGGAGTTAAATTTCAACAGGACCTAGTTTCGATACGGTTAGTGTTTGAGTATAATTACACGCAACCTGAAAGCATTCATGTCTTGTTCGTTTATGAGGATAGCAGGTTTGAGGCGAAGCACCTTTCCCGCGTTTTCTGGGTTTGCCGCGCTGACGGCCTTGCTGGCGCTTGCGGTCATTCTGTTCGGCGCCTATGTACGCCTGTCCGACGCTGGGCTCGGGTGCCCAGACTGGCCTGGCTGTTACGGGCAGTTGGGTGCACCCTCTACCCCGGACGCCATCGACCGGGCCAGCCGCGCCTTTCCGGAGCGTCCGGTGGAGGCGGCTAAGGCCTGGAAGGAAATGATACACCGGTATCTGGCAAGCGTCCTGGGCCTAGCTATCTTGCTGCTGGCCCTGAGCGCGTGGCGGAGCTGTGGTCAACTCCCGCTGGGGCTACCCGGTCTGTTGGTGGTGCTGGTCATATTCCAGGGATTGCTCGGCATGTGGACGGTAACGCTGCTTGTCAAACCCGCCATTGTTACCGCCCATCTGGCGGGCGGGCTCGCGACCCTCGCCTTGCTCTGGTGGTTGGCCTTACGCCAGTCCGGATATCCCGGGTCGCGACCCTCGGCGGCGCTGATACGGCTGCGGCCCTGGGTGTGGGGCGGGCTCGTCTTGGTTAGCGTTCAAATCTTGCTTGGCGGCTGGACCAGCACTAATTATGCTGCCCTGGCCTGCACCGAGTTTCCGACCTGCTACGGGGGACGCTGGTGGCCACCCACGGATTTTGGTGAGGCCTTCGTCATCTGGCGTGGTCTAGGGATCGACTATGAATTTGGGATCTTAGACAGCGCAGCACGCACGGCGGTCCACTTGGCTCATCGCCTCGGGGCCTTCGTGGTCTTGCTCTATATCGGCACCTTGAGCCTAGTTATCCTACGGCGGGCGCAGACCGGCCTCGAACGTGGTATGGGCATTGCGATTGCCGCCGCCCTATGCTTGCAGATCGGGCTGGGTATCGCTAATATCCTCGGCCATCTGCCGCTTGCGGTGGCGGTTGCCCACAATGGAGGTGCCGCATTACTGCTCGTCGCCCTGGTGGGCCTGATCCACCTCCTTACTCCGAACCGCCAGGGCCGCCAAGCGGTTGCTACCGGCATTGCGGAGACGTCGAGGAATTCGTCATGACTCATAATTCCGGCGGGGGCCTGCGCCGCCTTCTGATTCCGATTGGTGTACTGGCCGTAGCGGCGGGCGTCTGGTTCGGCATGAGCCGTTTAGATCCCGGTGCGGAGACCAACCCACCGATCACGGCAATGCAGGCAGGCACCCCGCTACCCCAGCCCAAAGTCTTGTCCCCTTTTACCCTCACGGATCAAGATGCACGGCCCTTCGGGCTCAAGGAGCTCAAAGGTCATTGGACCTTCGTATCCATTGGATTTACCGCTTGCGGATACGTCTGTCCGACTAACATGGCGACCTACCACGCCATCAACCGGGAGATTGGCAGGCCAGTGCGGGAACAGGCAGTGGATTTCTTGTTCATATCCGTGGACCCGGAACGGGACAGCCCGGAGCAGCTTAAGCAATATGTGCACCGGTTCGACCCAGGCTTCCTCGGGGCGACCGGTAGTCACGATCAGCTCCAGCCCCTCGTCCGCGAGCTCGGGCTCATGTACGGGCGTTCCTCGGAGGCGGGCAGCGCCATGGATTATATGGTGGACCATTCGGCATCCATCCTCTTACTCGACCCGCAGGCTCGTTTGATAGCCGTCTTCAGCTGGCCCCATGACAGCGCTGCCATGGCCGCCGACTTTAGAATCCTGCATGACCATTATTATCAAGGTTAGAAAATCTGCAATAAGTCACCATCGAATTGGTGATCGTATTCTTTACGAATACGCCGAACTTCTGAGAGGATATGTGCATTTCCGCGTAGTGCAAGCGCAACTTGCGAAACTACGAATCAGCGCGAATTAATTTTCGCGTGGATTTGCGTGATTCGTAGTTTCTCCCGTCCTCATGTGGATTAGCGGAAGCTGTCTTTGGTCTGGGCCTGTAACTTGGCTGCTTACCGGATGATCAGCCCTTTACTGCAGCAGGTTCTAAAGGCCTTGGTTCAGGGTCTGTATACCGAAGCCTATCCGGTCTGGATCGACGAATACCCGGATCAGAATTACGGATGGCTGGGGTGCCGACCATGATCTCGTGGGCGGCGATATGCCCATCGTCGATCTTTTTTGAGCAGGGTTTGCGCAGAGCAAGAAGTGCACCATATCTTTACTCTCTCGCGGGGAAGACATCGATAATGCGATCAATGGCCTTGGCGGTGGAGCTGGTATGCAGGGTCGACAAACACCACCCCAAACACCACCCGCATCTCGCCCATCAGGATGATGTCCGGGTTCTCACGCAGAGCCGATCACAGGGTCGCGCTGAAGAGGCCTAGTCTATCCTTATAGACTTCGCGCTGGTTGATGAGACATTTCTTACTGCTGTGAACAAATTCGATGGTCAGGATATGGGTGGAGTGTCGGTGGTTGGGGTAATCAATCCTGGCGGCCAAGGTGGTCGATTTGCCCAAGCCGGTGGGCTGTTTCACCAATACCAAGTCGCACGGCGCGTCAATGATCTCCTTTAAACACCTTGGTGTACGCCTAGTTCTTCAAGGGGATGACGCGAAAGACGGTTGCCGCTCCACGTTGCTGGTAGGAAGCGTTGACGTGTAAGCGTGCTAGGCCCTGGATCTCGAAGGAGGAATCGACCTCCAGCTGCTCTTCATAATCACGGCCGCATGCTGATGGATCTCCATCAATGTATTGGCCCAATTCATGGAGCTACGACAATACTCGTCATGCTACCGAATTCCGCAAAGTGAAAAGGGTGTGGCGCCTCGGATGGTAGTATCGGGGAGGCTTTTCGTTTTACAACCTGCAGATCCAAAATGCCAATGTGGACCCAGGGCGGGATGGCACTCACTCAATTTCCGTTCATGCGCGCAATGATGTTCGTGGTACTGCGGTCCTCCACCAGAGGCACGAGCGCGACTTGGCCGCCCCAGGATTTGACCTCTGCAGCCCCGACCACTTGCTTCTCCCGGTAGTCCGCACCCTTGGCCAGTACATCGGGGCGTAGCTGCTCGATGAGCGTCAGCGGCGTGTCCTGGTTGAACAGGACAACCACATCGACGGCAGCCAGGGCTGCCAGTACGCGCGCCCGGTCTGCTTGACCGATGAGGGGGCGCTCGGGTCCCTTCAGGCGGCGCACCGAGGCGTCGGTATTGAGCCCGACCACCAACCGATGGCCGTAGCGACGGGCCCGTTCCAGGCAGATCACATGGCCTACGTGCAGCAGGTCGAAGCAGCCGTTGGTAAAGACCACCCGCTCGCCGGCGGCCTGCCAGCGGTGGACCTGGGCCTGGGCTTCCTCGGTGTCACGGATCTTTTCCGCCTGCCCGCAGGCGGCCTCCTTGTTGAGTGCCTCCACCAGCTCCCGCGCCGTGATGGGCACGGTGCCTGTCTTGCCGACCACGATCCCGGCCGCGAGATTTGCCAAGTGGGCGGTATCGATTCGTCTCAGCCCGGCGGCGAGACCAGCCGCGAGGGTGGCAATGACGGTGTCCCCGGCCCCGGAGACATCGTACACCTCCAGAGCAGTGGCCGGTATTCGATGGGTGCCGTCCACTTCGATGAGCACTAGGCCCTGTTCGCTCAGCGTCAGCACCAGGGATTCCAGATTTAGCGTGTCGCGCATCACAGAGCCTGCCGCTACTAGGGCGTCCAGGTCTTGTGCGGCCACACCGGCGGCGAGGGCCAGCTCGCCACGGTTGGGGGTGATCAGGGTGGCCCCGGCATAGCGACCGAAATCCTTGCCCTTGGGATCGACCAGCACTGGCAGGCCACAGCCACGGGCAAGCGTGATCAGCGTTCGACACAGATCCTCGGTGAGGGTTCCCTTAGCATAATCCGAAAGGAGCAGGACATCGGCTTGGGCCAAGCGTGCGGTAGCGACGGTGAGCAGGCGTTCCCGGTCACTTTTCGGCAGAGGAGCGGCCTGCTCCGCATCGATTCGGATCATCTGCCGGCGATTGCCCAGCACCCGGGTCTTGATGGTGGTCCCGCGATCCCGCGCGATCAGTACCCCATCGCTATCCAAATTGGCTATGGTCAGCTCTGCCAGCAGCAGGTCGCGGCCAGGGTCTGCACCCGTCACCCCTACCAGAGCGACTTGGAGACCTAGCCCAGACAGGTTCTGCGCTACATTGGCCGCACCGCCCAGGGAGTGCGTCTCCCGTTCCAGATCAACGATCGGCACGGGGGCTTCTGGCGAGACCCGTTGCACCCGTCCCCACAGAAAGCGGTCCAGCATCAGATCGCCGACCACAACTACCTTGCGATCAGCTAGGCCGCCGAAGACCTCGCTGGACACTGACACCATATGCCTATATCCGTCGTCTATGGGACGCGAAGAATTTTTTCATCGCCTGAAGGAGGAGTGGAATATGAGCCAAGGTCTTCTGCGGGATATGCTCATTGTAGACTTGGACATAGGGGTGTTCTCAGTTAGGGGTAACACGATGATTCTACTCTATGGGCTAAGATTGCCTGGGTCATCACGGCGGATGTCGTGGTCAATTTCTGATATCAACAAAACCATCGAGTTAAGCTCAACCCTGGAGTTAACCTCACGGATTCAGGTTATTGATTGAGAAAACTCCCGAGCATTCGGTGGTCTCGGCTAGGTGCTGGAATGAGTCGAAGCGGGCGGGCGCCGGGACATCGGCGATGCGGTTGTCGGGTGAGGGTAGGTCCCATGCCGGGGCACGCGCGCCTAACCCGGCCGACTACGCGCGGCGGTGTCGGCAGCGGCTCACTTGACGACATTATTTGAAGTGCAAGCGATAAGATGCAGCGTGAAATGTGGTGGGCGCAGCTGGGTTCGAACCAGCGACCCCTGCCGTGTGAAGACAGTGCTCTCCCACTGAGCTATGCGCCCGACACCGACAAACGGACAAAGCCATTTTAGAGGCCGGGTAATCGCCAGTCAAACGCCGCTAAGGATAACCTCATTATTGACCGCCAGGGCGTAAAAGGGCATTTTTAGAAACTCCTCAGAAGCTGTCATGATTAAAATGGATCCAAGCATCGTGTTGCGTTTCCCGTGATCGACGCCGCGCCTGTCCGGGTGTGGTCCTGGGCTGTATGGCGTTGGTTGCGGGATCTGACGTGTTGGGCACAGGACGTACATTGATAGCGAGATTAGAGGCTGCAGGGGGCCATGGGGAGTGTGGTCTCGGGATGCCTGCACATGTAAACTCGTATCCGGTCACCCATTTGAATAACGATGGAAGTAATCACCGTTATGTTGGAACGCGTGATCGAAAAGTTGCTTTTCTCCAGCCGCTGGATCTTGGCTCCGGTCTATATCGGCATGTCTCTGGCCCTGGTTGCCCTGGGCGTGAAGTTTTTCCAGGAGGCCTTTCATGTCCTGAGCCATATCTGGACCGTGTAAGGAATCGGAAATGGTGCTCACGATCCTCGCCCCGATCGATATGGTACTGGTAGCGAGCCTAGTGGTGATGATGTTCTCCGGATACGAGAATTTCGTCTCGCGTATCGATATTGAGGATGACGACGAGAAGCTCGGCTGGCTGGGTAAGCTGGACGCTAGCACCCTGAAGTTCAAGGTCACGGCCTTCATCGTGGCCATCTACTGCATCCATCTACTACGGGCCTTTATGAATGCGTCCCAGATCCCGAACGACAAGTTCATATGGTACGTGATCATGCATCTGACCTTCGTGGTCTCGACGGTGATGATGGGCGTACTGGGCAAGCTATCCTTTGCTGCACATCGGAAGCATTAACGAAGCTGATACGTCGGTTTATCGGCCATAGCGACGGGAAGGGTCTAATGCAATCCGGCACTTACAAGCTGCTCGAGGATATCAGGGCAGAGCTCCGGTATATGCACTCGCTGACTGGACGCGACACCTTCAGCGAGCGCGTAATGACGGCCATGGCAGAGGTCCCGCGCCATCATTTCACCCCGGACTATGAACAACGCTATGCCTATGACAATGGTCCGTTACCCATCGGCTACGGCCAGACTATCTCCCAGCCCTTTATCGTCGCCCTGATGACTGACCTCCTCGCTTGCGGCCCTGACGACTGCGTGCTGGAGATCGGCACCGGCTCCGGGTATCAGGCTGCCATCCTCTCCCGCGTGGTCGGCCAGGTCCGTTCGGTGGAGATTATTCCTGATCTGGCCCGCGAGTCCGCCGCACGGCTTGCCCGCCTGGGCTATACGAACGTAGCGACCCGGCATAGCGACGGCTACACTGGTTGGCCCGAGTTCGCCCCTTACGACGGTATTCTGGTCACTGCCGCCGCGTCCACAGTGCCTCCGCCTCTGACCGAGCAGCTCAGGGAAGGCCGTCGACTGGTGATCCCCATCGGTCCTCAGTACGGCCACCAGGAGCTCATCATGATCGAGAAGCGCCCGGACGGATCATTCAGCAAGATAGATGTGCTCGGGGTTGCCTTCGTCCCCCTGACCAGGATGCCCCCGGACCCTTCTGTAGGACGCGATGAGCAAGGTATGCCGTAGGACTGTGTTGACTTGGATGGCTCGCGCCCAACACCCTCCATCGGGATTTTTTGCCACAAATGAACGCGAATCAGTCGAGATTAGTTTGCCATCAACAACGGTTCTCGGTCCATGTCCATTGATTTGCAGCCATTTCGTTCATTTGCGGCTAACTTCTCCCAGGCAGGCAGGCCGGATGGGCGACTCGGCAACCGCTGTGACCACAGTAGCTGCCCGGACCTTTAACCAGATACTGCTGGTGATAATCCTCCACGTGGTGGAATTCTGGATCCGGACAGGAACTCGGTTGTAATTGCCCCGTTTATGCCCCGTGAGTCGCCCTTTTTAAAGGTCATTATATACTTGACAGCGCAAATATGAGGCCCTACATCTGCCATATTGAAGGAAGCCCCTGGCACAGGTATCCCGCTTATTGAGTTGATGGAGCGGTTTCCGAACGAGGAAAAGGTAAGGCCGCACTGGCCGCTTCTGCCCGCGCTGCGGAAACT
>Ga0209680_1000344_pt1 | contig 12360 bp, 6 predicted proteins | sample WorMetLIZISLAND1_FD_187413 | JGI IMG/M metagenome (GOLD analysis project Ga0209680, IMG submission 187413) | Marine gutless worms symbiont microbial communities from Max Planck institute for Marine Microbiology, Germany - Olavius loisae LIZARD... ... | reverse complement strand
TCGGAAAACTAGAGTCTTGGGGCTACCAGATGGTGAAGAAATCATGAGGCTAGCTTTCTTCGTTTTGACACAATACCGGCGCGTGACGGACAGACAGATAGACAGACAGACGGACAGACAGACGGACAGACAGACAGACAGACAGACACGTTGCGATCTCTATTACCCGCGCTAGCATAGCGTTGCGCGGGTAAAAACCAGACAACAATCAGAAGTCAAGCACTCACTTCTGCTGAGTTCTAGGGTCAACCACAATCGCCCTCGGCTCATCAAGGTTTGCTGATATCAAGACTGTCCTCCACACTGGATTATTAAGCGACAGCACTTCAATACAGTTCTTGCCAGTGTCTGTCCAATACAGGTTGTCGTGTACCCAGTCAACGGCCAAGCCATCGGGTGTTTTAATGTTCTCTTCCACCAAGCTGCTCGTATCATGGGCCGTACCATCGTCTCGCATCACAGCCCTTCACATACAGACACCAGTACATGACAGTATGTACATTTAATTACACATTTTAGAATGTGAATGTGATCTATCAGTGGTGCCATTTCCAATGACCTTGGGTGACCGTTAAACCGGGTTTCAAGGTCACAGTTATTACAGAAGACGCTGATAGGAAACCACAGGCAGGCTATCGCATGGTGCAAGTTTTAATAACTTTGAGTGACCTCTGACCCAGATTTCAAGACTGCAGTATTTTTTGAAATCAAGTATGTCAAAAATAGTGCAAGAAAGAGCCATAGTTGTTACCATTAGACGTTAATAGAAACTCGTATGCAATCTATCGAATGGTGTCATTTCCAGTGACCTTGAACGACTCCTAACCCAAGTTTCAAGGTCGTTGTAATTTTTGAAGACGAATATTATTCAAACCAGTGCATTTTATATTGTCCAACTGTGGATATTTGATTTAGTTAACCTCCAGTATAATGTGCCTCTGATGCGCAGTCCCTCAGTGATAGCCGGGCCTCTTGTTTACTAGTAAACAGACTAATGACGACTGCACAGTGATATGTTCATTCATTTAGCCGTTGTTTCCTCCCAAATCTGCGAGATCACGTGAAATTTCTAGAAAATCCAAACTTATAGGTCATCCAAGGTCATCTATTTTGTTGCCAATTGAAAATGCATATGCAACTTCCTATTAGTTATTAATAGTAACTATGGATGTATACGGTGCCGTATTCAAGATATTGAATGCACAAAGCTAGAAAATATCTTGTTTTCGCCACCCTACCCTTGTCTGATGCTCCCGCTTGGGGGAACCCATTAGAATTTCTGGATGAAACTTATCCCACAAAAACTAAGAGAGATGGGGCTACTGTATGGTGAAAATTGTATAATCCTAAAATCAACCATTTTTGACTGATCCACCCATGTGACAGACGACCAGATGGACGGGTGACCGCATATAGCGCCGCTCTCTGCATATATGCTGACATTTAAAGTCTGGAATAAAAGGCCAAGGGAGTGACAGATGGTAAGAGCAAAAATGGGCACTGTGATGAGATGATATGCGCAGGATGAGGTGAACCAGGAGGACAGTGAACAGAATGAGGTTGACGGAATGAAGAAGGGAGCTGATTCCACAGGTAAGGTGATGCATATGTGAAAGAGCGGTTGATGATTTGTAATGACAAAGATGGAGGATGGTCAAGTGACGGTTACAACAGATGAGGAGTGGGTTCTACATGTAGACTGAACAGAGATCAGGCTGTGTAGATATAACAAAACGTTCTGTATAACTGATCAAATCTACCCACCAGAAGATCTTCTCTGCTCCTACATCAGACCAAAAGATCCTGCGACGGCGATAGTCGTAGTCGATGGCGATGGCACTGTTAAGATGGTTCACAACCTCCTTGAAATCACGAGTGTACAAGCTCATTAGCCGCACATCGTGCCGGTTTGCAAATAGCAGTAGCGGCTCAGGACCTTAACACAATCACACAACAGTCAATGACCAGGTGAACCATCTCCATGTCTTCACTTCATAGTGACCAAAACTTATCATTTACCATCCACCATGTGCCAGTGAGGGCTCGGGAGCATTGTACCTCGTTTCCTGGCCGAGTGTCGTAAGAGGCAACTGAACCAGGAGACTGTAGTTGTTGTTTTGATGTGTTTGCTTTTTCTGCGTTGTGTTTAGTTTGTGTATTCTCTGTATTTTTTAATTTGTCTTCTGTCCTGTATTTTCCAGCCTGAACCAACATGAATGGCACTGTATAGCCTAATTGTGCTGATGTGCCGTTAAGAATCTACTTACTCACCCAATCCAACACATTTTAGCTCAGTTTCTGTTGAATAAATTGACAACAATCGCGAGTCAGTAACAGAATGAAAGAATCACAAACATTCATACTGCACTGTTGGACAAACTCTAATCCTTAGTTTGGTCCTTGACCTAATGTCAAGCCTGAGGTCAAGGTCAAGGCCACCAAACTGTCACAGACAGAGCCAAAACCACATGCATCCTTGCTTGAATTATATTTCATCTTCTTCATCAGCCATACAAACTAGATCCACAGTGATGTGTAGATCAAGCGTCAGTAGCACTCCTTCACAGCCAAAACAGTTAACCTTTTCACACCCAATGTTGCCATACGGGTACAGCCATAAAGCATCCTGTGCCAGGCCGGGTTAAGCCGTCATTTGTAATAATTTTTGACATCTGGGCACTCTGATACTCATCCCTGGGCGTCAGAGTGCCCGGATGTCAAAAATTACAAACGACGGCTTAGCCCGGTCTGACATGGGAAAACGCACTTGTTCTGTTTTCTTGGTTTAGGCCACGGTGTATAGTGACTTTTTGATTTTGTGAGCCTTACAAGTAAACTATATGCATGTAGTAAGGTAAACCTACCAGCAGCTCGGCACAGCCGTCCATCTGCCTCCAGTATGTAGTGTGTATAACACTTGCATGTGTAGCTGCCGATACTGTTCTCACAGATCTGTGAGCAAGTCCGAGAGTCGAGGCATTCATTAATGTCTGCAGAACAACACAAACAGCCTACATTAGTCGACAGCTACAAACAGTGATCATTCAGTGTATTAAAATGTCTATAATATTGGAATAGACATTACTCAAATAACTCTGTAATTGTTTATGGACTTAGAGTACAACTCTAAAAAAAGCAAACAATGCAAAAATACAGCAAAAGAAAACTACCCTGGTTTAGTCGCCTCTTACGACACTCGGCCAGGAAACGAGGTCGGCTTATTCTACCATGCTGCTGCTGAGCCCAGATAAGGCCAAATAACGCTGGAAGATTACACAAAAGTGTATGATTTAAGTGAAATATTTTCAGTTTCAGTTTCCATTTCAGTTAAACCACTAACATTTGGTCCCAACTGTAGTTGTCAATAAACTGCATATTCATTGTCACTGAATGCTCAGGTAACAATGTAATGATCACAAGGTAAACACAACTGAAATTGCTCAGATTGCTCAATGGAAACGACATAAATGCTCATCATATAAGTACTGCACTGTAGTACTGCAGTCAGCACCACCAAAGTTATCAATAAAACTACAGAGACGCAGAGTACACAAAGATATGTCTAATACGCTAACAAAGAAGTCACTGCTACCAGTCATGTTAAAGAAAAACATGTGTTGATGATGTGAAATGGACATACAATGGAAACGAAATGGATTGGATACAGTCAAATATATCCAGGTTTTTATATAAGTTTATATCTACACTATCGTTTCCGTTTTTCTTTTTTCACTTTCGTTTCCGTAACGGAATCAAACTTTATCTGTTTTCATAATCAAAACTGGGTGATAATATACCTTCACAGGTGTGATTGTCAGCAGCAAGCTTGTAGCCCGGACGACACTCACAGTAATGAGAAATCCTTGTAGGAACACAGCGCTGGGAGCAGCCACCATTGTTGCGTTGACAGCTATTCTCTACAAACACATCACAACAACACAGCTGAACTGCCAAATAAAATGAAATCAAATCAATGAAAATATGATATTTTACTAGTGCTGTGCGAATCTAATCAAATAGTTATCGTCAGTCTTGAAAGTCAGCAGTAGTAAGTACTTGTTAAATAAATTCAACTGTTTTTATGGCACCGCACTGTTGTGGTTCCTGCTGTAGGAGTTTCAGTACTTGGTGGGCCATAATGGGCCAACAGACGACTCCATGTTTGTTGATTTTGTTGGTTGCTAAGGTGAAAAATCGGCGCTATTCTGCTAAATAAGTAAGAAATTGGTAACGGTAAGTATCCAAAAATTCAGAATAATTGTGCTCGTTTCAAATCGGATACTGAAGTAACTATTCGATTCGATTCGAAACTTTGAATATTAGCACAGCACTATATTTTACGCAGTGAACTATTGCTAACTGCAGTGACAGTAATGCAGAATGTGGATGCTCTACCGTTCAAGTGTTGACAGAGCAGTGCATCCTCATCCGCTCCGTTGCCGCAGTCGTCACGATGATCACAGGTCTGAGTCAACAGGATACAGTGTTCACCGGCGCCAGTGCAGTCAAACTCCACGTGAGGATTGCACTGCCACACTATTACACACACAGCAAACTAGTCAAACTGATGGATTGTGCCTAATAGTGTGTGCACACTAGTATTCTGACGCATTCATATGAATCCAGAACACCAGAATACTGTGCCTAGACACATTAGTACAAATAAGAAATGTCATTCGTACAGAATTCATATAAATGATTTCATTAGCCACTACATGCAATGGCAAATAAAATCATTTGTACGGATAAATGCCATATGAATGATAATTTTCTTTTGTATAAATGTGCATAACCACATAGCATTTCTGCTGTTATGGGTTTGTACAAATGCATTCACGCTAGTGTGTGCACCCTGACAAATTTAACTAATCATATATTTGACATAACAATTGACATCATTATGTATGCATTCGCATAAGTGTAATTATTCAAGTCTACAAATACATCCAAATGCATTCGCACACAAATTCATTTGTACTAATGTTCACACATCGTAAGACTTGTGGTGCCATCTTTTGAAATTTGAACCACTAAAATTAATTATTTCAAACAAAGAATATGAAGCCATATTCTGCAACCATATGGCAAGGCACTCTGCTAGTCCCTCATTCCAACAATCACAATGGAAATGAAAGACCTGCTGCGCTCTGGCCCTCGGAACACAAGGAATCACTGGAACCCATCACAGATTCTTTCTCTGCCCGCAACACTGGGTTATCACGACAAATTTGGAAGCTTTGTGTTAAACAGCCAATGACAATCACTGAGAGACAGAATACACATGCAAACAATAGTTTCAATTACTTAGAATTAATCACATTTAACAACAAAAACACCAATCACTGTTATTATCGGTATTATCATTAAAGTCAAGTAACAATGACAAGAAGACAGATGGCTCACAAGTGAATACAGCCCGGCACGGGACAGCAGCATTCATAAGAAATGATTTCAGAAGGCCAACGGTATGACAAGTATTAAGCATCTCAAAACCATGCTTCGCAGCAGTAAGATATGACAGTACAAAACAACAATGAGAATGATACTAGACCTGGCTGGCACATATGTTCATCAGATCCATCGGCACAGTTCCTATGTCCATCACAGTGGAACATAGACGGAATACACGACCCATCATCATGACATTGAAATTCATTGTCTGAACAGTGCAGTATTCCACCTGTAATAACAACCACAGCAAACTGTCCAAAACGCCTGTCAGGTTTGACATCTCACTTAATGCATTATAGGTCGTTTCACAGACAATATTTTTATAGGCCTGATGACCCAAGTGTGCCAAGCACTGACGGAGGGAGGGTGGCTAGTCATCCAGATAGCCTTCAATCTCATCAGGCTCACACAACATGCACAAATGCACATATAATACAAGATGATGAAGACATAAGCAAATAAATCTAAAACACAAAAACACATAAATTCAGTTGAGATGAGTTGAGTGAACTGTTCAACTGTTCTCAGAGCAGTAAGCACAGTGAGTGAACCCAGCTGAGCTGCTCAAATCATTGTGCAACTATAGAATGATGGACAATAAATACTACTAGAGAGTGGCTATCGCAATATTCCTCTTACAACTCAGCATAACAGAGTTTAGATGTACATATAGCCAAATGGAGATGGACTGTTCCCCATAGCAGCCTGGATGAAGCAGTTCTAACTGGAGTAACAAGATAGACATATGACTGACAATAGGACCAACAGGAAGGAATGAACTGCAACAGCAGGCCCTGACCACAACATGACATCATATCAGCAATACTGTACGTACATAATACTGTGAAGTTAAAAAATGCTGAGTGGCACTGTCCTGCACAGCTTAGATCTGCACTGTATATTAACACACAACAAATATATGTCTATGTGCTGGTACGTCAGAATGATGGAAGTCTGAGCTGTCGAGTGTGACACTTACAGTGAGTGATATTCTCGTCACTGTGATCCTGACAGTCAAAGTCACCATCACACAGCCATGCTTTGTGAACACACTCATGTATCAAGGTACACTTGAACTCATAGCTGCGACAGCTGCGGCCTACGACCGGCGAATGATCGCAGTCACGTTCGTCAGACATGTCCATACAGTCATTGTCACCATCACAGCGCCACGCCGACTCGATGCACCGCCCGTTTGCACACGTAAACTGTGTGTCTTCATCACATTTCACTGGAGCTGCACAAAAACACGGTGCATGATCCCACTTCACTCCAGTACCACTTCTGTTAGACTGCAAAGCATGGCCGAGTGGTGGTGCCGCGGTAATTCACTTACTGGCCGCACAGTTTCTATTCATTGGCACCATACGGAACAAACTTTCCTCAAAAAAACAAGAGAGCATCATTAGTGCAGCTATATAACATCTCCCTACTCAAAACTCAAATATAACGTGCCAGTGGCGAAATCAGCCAATCAAATCTCCCATCAGTCGAGTAGAACACATCTGAAATTGAGTGGCGTTCATGCAATCTGCCCTTAGTTACGACTTAAAATATTGCAAAATTTAACAAACGGTGTTGCTAACATGAAAACATAAAATACGATAATAAAATCACAGTCAAGCTAGAACTCAGTCACCAGTACTCTAACATTATCAGCATTAGTTCAGCTGCAAAATTACGGAAATTCCTCAAGTTTGCATCACTGCCGTCAATTCGGTGTATGTTAAGTAAAAAAGCACGAAATGCTCAACTTGTGAAAGTAATCTGCTAAAAAAGTTAGTAAAATTTGGCACAAAATTATTCACATTTTTTATGAAACTGCACGTTTTGAGTTGCAAAAATTTTTAGCTGCACCATGCAGTATAATGTTCAATAGCAAACTCTGAAGGCATGGCACTTTTTGAGCACACATGTATGCACACACGAGGAAATGTAGCTGATGCCTTGCAGGACTTCATTCAACACGTGCTACATACACATTTTGCTTGACTATTTATTAAAGAAATTTGTGTCACAGCTGATATAGGGTTTCTGTACATGCTGGACACACTATCTAGTCGCCGACTATCAATTGGTCGCCGACGAAGGTTGACGTCAGCTGCGTTCTGCCACATCAAGTATGTGCGTTGTGAGCCGAACCTACAGCAACTGTAGAGACAGGTGTTTTACAGCTGCAGGTCCGAAGGTGTGGAACAGCCTTCCAGCTGGTCTGCAACAAGCTAATATTAACTGTCAATGATTTAAACAGCTACTAAAGACATTTTTGTGCGGGTGCTGAGATTACAGCTCATTGAGACTAAATGTTAAAGCAGTGCCTCATAAATTTTCTTACTTACTTACAGACATACATACATACATACACTTGGCATTGCCTAACCAACAGCAACAATACATTGAAGTGCTGTATTATCTCAATACTTTCAGTAACACAATGTGGCAATGAGAGACGACATACGGCAGTTTTGTTCGTCCGACTCATCGGTACAATCTGCGTCCTGATCGCACACCCAGCGCTCAGAAATACACACGTTTGATCCATTGCACTTGAACTCATCGGCCTTGCACTGGCGCGCTGCACCTGGTCGTTATCAATCAACACCAGCTTTCACTTACCACACAAACGTCATCTCTTCTGAAACGTACATGCCGTACAAAGTACTAAACATACTCACTTACCTCAAGATGGCAGTAACAACATGGACAAGCTGCTTGGCATTACACTTCTCAGCACAGAAGTTTATTGCGAAAGATACAATAAACTGAGTAAGTCGACACAAGAATCATCAATGACATCAGTTTTCATTTCATCATTTCACTGGCAAACTAGCTGGTACCAGACCATTTCTAAGTCTCACAAGCAGAAGCTGTATATACAAAGAAAATTCTCCAATAATTTGTAATCTAGTGAAACTAAGTGGGACTTCAAAACACTACAGGTGCATGTTTAACAACTACACCGTGTCCGGATAAAAACAGCCCCCCTAAACAATATGCTGTAAAATGCACAGTATATAACACAATCCAATGACACTTACACAGCATAATCTAACAGTCATTTAGGCACTGTGTGTAAAATTTCAATGAACTGCGTTTCATGTGTTGTGATATTTTTATCTTTTAGAACTAACACTGAAATCGCAAGTTTCCAACACAATGAACACCGTTGGTATCAGTTCAATCGCTTTGTTTGGAAATTCAGCTAATAACTTCCTTGAACCTTTCTCTTGATGCAGAACTTTTATCAACATTCCATCTTCTCTGCTGATTACGCTACCAGTTTGTTTTTGGGTATGCAAAAATTATGTTAAACGCTGACGCACAGTGCGCTGACGTCGATATTGGCGGGCGTAAGTAAGCATTACGCATGCGTTAATTGGCAATGTTGGCGATGGCAATTTTCGGCCATCTTTTTATAAAAAGCAATATCTCAGCAATGGACAGGCTAGTTGTCGTGAAATTTCACACAAACATTGCAAATAGATAGCTTTTCATGATACAAAGAAAAATATTCGCTAACATTCTCTGTTCATAAATTTATTTTGACATGTTTAGGGGGGCCGTTTTTTCCGGACACGGTGTAGATCGGTAGTGCCATATTACCAGAGTAGTAATGCTGACTTATCTGACTCCACAGTTATGCAATCTGCAATCCAGAAATAAACATAATCCTTTAACACCCACTGTTGCCATATGGTACCGCTATAAAGCATCCTGTGCCAGACTGGGTTAAGTGGTCATTCGTAATTTTTGACATCCGGGCACTCTGACGCTTAGCAACAGTGGGCGTCAAACGGATAATCTTGCACAGATCAATAGCTTGATCTTTTGACAAACATGCACGATGTAACACACAATTTATACACACAAGTTGCTTCGTCAGTTCCGTTGCGACAGTCGTCGTGGCCGTCACAAACCCACAGCTGAGGAATACATTTTCCACCGACATTGCATCGAAAATAGTCTGCAGGGCACTGAGCAGTTGCTGGTACAGTGAAAGCACACACGACAGAATTACACTCACAAGCACTACAGAACAGTCAATTCAACCACAAATATAGCAACTATAACAAATGTGAAATCAATCATCTCATCAACTGAGACTTGAGATACAACAACAGCAAAGTTTAGCTTGTGATGTAGTCAGCCAATATCCACCGAAACACAGGACGATAACGGCAGCTCTCAGTTCATACTTCTCTATGGTACCATAAAAGGGGTGATCAAAACATTAATCGGCCTGACCTAGTTGTAACACTATGTACAGTGCAATAACAGATGGCTAAAACATGTCCATAAACAAGATTCACTCCTGCACTCCTATGTGACCTGTTTGAGGGGATAATTGTGATACAAATGATGAGAGAAAAGGCTATGTCTATTGTCAGAAATGATGGGAAATGAATGTTATGCACAGCTGAACTACTATGCAGAATGGATGGATTGGATGGTTATGATATACACTGTAACAGCATTTTGAGAAGAGTTTGCATACTGGCATCACAAACTAACACTACTATGCTAAATGCTACTAATGACATCTCTCTAATGCACTACTCCACATTACTGCACAGATGACCATACTGCACAGTGACCTTACCTCAACAACTGCTGGTTACAAAAACAGTCGAAAATTTGAGTAATTGGTAATAGCAGAAACTTACAACAAAGAGCTCGGTTTTCATCGGACCCATCTTCACAATCGAAATCATCGTCACACCTCCATGCTATGTTGACACACTGACCATTGGAACATTCAAACTCATACTCTGAACTACAGGCATTCACTGCACACACACATACACACACTCACACGGTACAGTACAAACTGTTGTAAGGACAAAATCAATATGGCCCAACATTTAACCCAGGCTCTTCATGCAAAAATTCTAAACTAACAGGCTCACCGTAACAACGACGTGCACTGATGATTGTTTTTAACTAGTACCATGCAAAATTTCACAAAAATCAGCTGATGAGTATGCACAGTACAATGGTGACCCAAAACTCTCTATACCCAATAGCCATGGACTGCTTTAGTGCCAAAATACATCAAACAATATGGTTCCACACAACGATGTGCCTTTTGTGGGTCACAAAAAAACACTTAATCTTTAGCACCACTTTACTCAGAAAAAAACACCCTTTTTGGACCAATTTTGACAGCACTAATTTTGTGACTAAAAGTGTTTTGCAATATGGATATAATAATAATAATAATAATAGGTTTATTTAATATTGCAGCCAAAGGCTGGATTGAACAATATGCAATAAGCAGAATGTAGACTAAAATACAGATAAAGAATGTCCCGAAAGTCTATAGTTCAAAAGTCCAAAAGCCATCTTAATACTAATCAAAATGTTGTAAACAGAATGGCAGAAAAGAATTTCGAAATTTATTAGTTCTGGCTTGCATTGAATGGAATGTCTTGGCATGACGCAATCGGTCTGTCACTGACGAGTCGCGTTTGTCTGGAAGCAGATAGTGCAGACAGGATGCTTCATGCAGGACACTGTGCCTGTAGAACCGCTCCGTCAGCACCGCACGCCGTGACTCAAGAGTGTCCATACGTTGGATATCTCAAAAATAAACTGTGAGACCCTTAGTCGTTACCATAGGCATACAAAAGTTACTCAGTGAATAGGAAACAAACAGTCAAAATCTCCGATGTATGTTGCCACTTAGCTATGGATTTGATAAGGTATCCACAGCTAAGTGGCAACATACTTAGTACTTGTCGAAAATTAAGTTCCTTCCTTCCGTTGATTTGTCGTAGATTTTTTTGCTAAGGGCCTTCATGCATGCACTGCTGCCACGCTTACCTTAGCGCTAGCTTGGCTTTCGTGTAGCTTCTGAGATACTTGAGATATCATGTTTCAGCATTTTAGCTTGACATTGCATTCCCATGCCCACTCACTTTTTGGTGACCAAGAAGTGGACATAGTCATGCAATGTCAAGCTACGGGTTTCGGTGAAATGAGACTGAACCAGTGGTGCGGCTTAAGTGAACTGACATGATATCTGGCCTTTGGGATCAGGCCATAAGGTCACCTGGCACCGCGGCCGGTTATGTCTTCTCCTGTTTGATACACATACAGTACATCATAACGTAGCACGTGTCTCTAATAGGTAAACTCCCGCACTTCCGCATTTAATTATACCCACTGCAAATGTTTGCACGATTCCGTTGTAGGTTATTGGTAAAATGCGGAACTGCGGAATGCGGAAAGTAAAGTGCGGAATCCAAAAATGCGGAAAGGTCTGCGGAATGGTGGGTAAAACGCGGAATGCGGAAAGGACAGTCTGCAAGGTAGATCACAGAAGCTAGTTAATCTGCAAATAGCGCTGTCTTGAAGCAGTTGCGCTGTTCAATGGATTAAAGACCGCTGTATGATTTTAAGATAATTTTTCTGAAGAATTTTTTTATAAAGAAATGTTTGAGAATTCTTTTTCATTTATGGTTTTTAGCGTTTTAAATGTTCTTTAGGTTTGAATATGGGAGCAGCGGACACAACGTCTTAGAGGCAAAACTATTATATATGTATGTTTCTTCATTGTAATATGTTCTATGTGATATATTTCACTCCACACGTGATCTGTTGTACGCCAGCGACTGCAACTTCTTTGCGGCAAGATAATAATGTTTGTCGGTAGCCTTATGATCGCAACTCAAGCGGTGTGTGGCGGCATGTTGAGTCAAAGCTTTTCTGTGACTAAATAGGACCTACTTGTAATTATCCAGTGGCCAAGTGCCGCTTACGGGACGATCGCTAGCCCTGTGTGCAATTACAGCCATGCCACGGTGCATATCATATTTATCTCGGCATTTTCAGAATATAGGCCACCACTGCACGTTCACATTTTAACTATAAAACATGTATAACTTGCAAATATGGAATCTATACCTT
>Ga0209680_1000343_pt1 | contig 12390 bp, 7 predicted proteins | sample WorMetLIZISLAND1_FD_187413 | JGI IMG/M metagenome (GOLD analysis project Ga0209680, IMG submission 187413) | Marine gutless worms symbiont microbial communities from Max Planck institute for Marine Microbiology, Germany - Olavius loisae LIZARD... ... | reverse complement strand
GACGTAGTTTAATGTTAATTTTTTTCTGTGAAGAACATTGTTACTGCGAGTCGTTGTCGTGGTGGTCTTCGGTCCGTCACAACCAGCAACTTGGTCATACCACACTGCAGACTGTCAACCTACAGCACCCGTGCCTTCAGTGTCGCTGGTCCAGTCTGCTGGAATGCCTTAACGGATTATTTAAAGTCGTCAGATCTTTCGTTCAGTGTTTTTAAACACTAGCTTAAAACATTTTTATTTTGTAGATACTGACACTAGTACTACGGACCGGTAGCACATTAGAGACATTAGTGGATGCGCTTATACAAATGTATATTGAACTGAACTGAACTGATAACGCTGACCGTGATGACGAGCAACCTCGTATTGAGGTCTAAGCTCAGCTTCTGGTCTTGCGGTGAATATGAGAAAACGTTCAGGGACATTGCAGTCACACAGCTCTGATTCATAAACAAATGACATCTTGGAAACAGTGTAACACTGACTAGACATGATGATAACAGCATTGCACTGCACTTGCTGAATACGTTTTCTCATATTCACCACAAGACCAGAAGCTGTAGCTGAGATGTGACATCTTTGTTCTATCTGGCGTTGTTCTATTTTGCTGAATGATATATGTGTACATACTGGCTGTTAAGGTTGTTAAGGCTGAAATGATCGTTGGAGATCAAATAGCTGCAGTGCATAGGTGACACAGGAATTTATGTCAGCATTTAATAGCAACTAATAGTAAATGATATTTATTGCACAATAATAACGCATTTCTCTATGCTGTGGATATCCGTCATTGTTTGCCAACCGGGCAACCCCGCCTGTCGGCTATTGTCCAAGCACGGCGTCTTTCTCTGTTCGGCCATATTGCAAGAATGCCAGACGAGACAGATGCCAGGAGCATCATAACTGCTTCCCCTTCAGAGGACTGGAGGAGACCACCAGGACGTCCTCGAACTACGTGGATGAAGACTATCCAGCAAGACCTGAGATCAAACAATCTCTCACTTGATGAGGCGATAACTGTGGCTCAGAATCGTCCACTCTGGAGACTGATGTCTGCATTTGGCGCTACGCACCCCTAGTGGTGCTTGCCAGACAAGAAGAAGAAGAAGTTTGCCAAGCATCATAAAATTTGACAGATGTCATTATATGTGAATTGCAGGTAAACAAACTTGCTTCCAATAAATCACCCCATATGTCCACAGGGAGAGGCCCAATCCGTTACCTAGCCAGCTGACATAAAACGCCCATAAACCGAGCTTTAGTGTCATTTGATTTAGTTTGTGGATATGTCATCTTGCATGGTTGTTTAGGTTTATGTGTTGTTCTTGGTCGTAATTGTGTTTAGTTTCGGTATTTTGCACCAGTCAAGAGACTGGCTAGAAACATTGTCTCTGTTAATTTTAGAGAGCATGTAATCTGTTTGCTGTAGAGCTGTGTTGTATGAGAAAGTTTTGAGTTTGTCTCTTGAATAATGACAGAAACTTTGTGGTGAACTTGAACTAGTCTGATGAACTTAATTTGTCTTCTGTCCCTTATTTTCCAGCGTGTACCGTCGTGAATGGCACTGTGTAGCCTAATTGTGCCGATGTGTCGTTAAGAATCTACTAACTCTCTCACAACAGTAAATTGCGATGAACAAAAATAAAGAAAGAAACCAACCACTTGACTCGCTAATTTGAGAACATATCATGATTGCAACATTGATGAAGGATGAAGTTGATATGGTTTTTAACAGTAATGTTCACATGAAACTGAAAAATGTTGTGTGCAGCTGTGGAGCTTTACATACAAAAACTGTTCACTTATCCGTGTGGCATACAACTTGCCAGAAAAGTCTCAGAAAAAGTAAGTACGGTAGAACATTTACTCTTGTTGTATTAATTAATTCTTTTGGTTTTCTTCGCTGGACGGCACCGAACCATCGTGTCAAGAAACACTGTATCTATGTGTTAAAGAGAGGCAAATAGATTCCATACGCTCAAAGTGTGCTAGGCGTAAAACAGGCACATCGGTGAATCCAGGTACCTGGGTATGTGATATCTGCGACCGCCCATGTCAATCAAGGATTGGACTTTTTCACACGAGATGGAGTTTCCGATGAAGAGATCCGTCATGTCGACGGCTCAATCCACGCGGGTGCGTTTATCTGGTCAGCTGTACTTGTGTACTCTGTGTGTAAAGTAAGCCCACAGTGTCTACTGCTTTGTGTTATATTTAGCTCAGCCATATCAAATATATGTGTTGAAATATACTGTAAATCACTAATTTTTCACGTGCATCTAATTTTCGCGAATTTCACGAGTAGCATAAAATCGTGAAATTAAATACCCGCAAAAATTTGGATCACCCATCACTAAATTCAATCTGCAGTCCTGGCAGTTTTTAATATAACTGGTCACTGTCTCGTTACTGCCTTACAAGAAGTCTAGTTCTAGTTAGATAGTAATATAGTAGCGCCTCTGAAGACTTTTGTTTAACTGGCACTATATAAATACACGTATTCATTCATTCATTCATTCATACAATTCTGTCCACATGGCTAAAGTCACTGGGAACTTTACCTTGCAAAAAATACATTGCAGTACATCTCAAGTACAAACTGGAGAAAATGCCAAATTAAAATGCAGCGAAATTTCTACACTCCAAAATCGCCAACTTAAGATGCAGCTAAATATAGTGTTTTTACAGTATATGTCGATCTGTTGATAGGCTGACATGGCAGAGTTGTACCGAGGTGTGATTTGGTGTAATGTACAGGCTGTCGGATAGTCTTTTTCACAGCAGTCGTCCATCAGTGTGTGATGTTACTGCCTCGTTGCCGTCTCTGAAAGATCTACAGACTAGTGTTGATAAACTCCGAGAACTCTGCATTCCATGTAATTTTTCATCTTTGCTTGGTAACTAGTTGCAGTATTCAGCTAATTGGCCGTCTTTGACTGTGCTTCTGCTGAAGAAACTGAAGCTAGTGTGTAGGGACCAGTTTGGTGCATGCAGTGAACAGCATATTTTTGATGGATTGTTGACAATGAACCCACATCACAGGACATATTCCAGTGTTATGTGGGGAATCAACCATAGTGGAGGTTTGTGGGGCAGACCAGTCAGCAAGCACAGCCTGCAAGCCCTAACGAGGGTATATGGCTATTATTGTTGTTGCAAGAAAAGCTACATGTGGGCGACAAGTGAACTAATGATGGCACGGGGCAGGTGATGATGTGGTGGAATGTTGTGTTGTTGTAGCAACATACAAGGAGCTGTGGAACTCTGATGCATCTTGGTATTCACAGCTCGAGTCATCACAGTGGTTGATGCATGTCAGCAGCATGCTGTCAACTGTTGCTAATGTTGTTAACGATTTTGTTGATGCAGGAAAATCCGTTGTTCTGCGAGGTTATTACTTTGTCTTTGCAATAGATTAAGGAGCTTGTCTATTCCGTGCTGTATTGTAAATCCATTTTGTTGACTTAAAATTTTCACAATTTTGCTTGTAAATTTATTTTTGTGCGTTAAGTACATTACAGACAGAACATTTTCATTTCATGAAACATAGGAGTACATAGAGTGAAAGTCAGCAATAATTCTTTGATACTGCTCCTTCTGTAAACTCATTAAAAAATAGACTGGATAGACACTGGGAAGCAGAATTATCAGGAACGGGGAGTAGAAGCAGAGTTGAATTTTGAGTTCAAGTTTTACCATTATATCTTTTAAATAACGATATGGGCACAGAAGCACTTCGCTTACGCTCATAACATCCGCTATGTTATGTTATGTTATTAACATACGAGGGTCGGTCAAAAAGTTTTGAGCCTGACTACCTTCCGCTAGGCTTCTGGGCGAAAAATGTTACTGGCCTTAGCAACGGTCTTTTATTAGTATTCTTTGAAAAATCTAGTCGTCTGTTTGTTTCCTTTGCAAGATATAATGTATTGAAAGTAGTTGATTTGACACTATGACTGATTTTAACGAAATCTGCTATCGTGCAGTGATAGAATTTCTAACACTGGAGAACGTTCCGCCGCAGCAGATACACTATCGAATGACTGTTGTATACGGTGAATGTGCACCGTCATATGCCACGGTCAAGCGCTGGGCAGCAGAGTTTCGTCAAGGCAGAAACAACCTTGAAGATGAGCCCCGGTCGGGACGTCCGTCTGAAGCTGTCTGTGAAGAAAACTGTCGTGCTGTCGAAAATACTGTATTGCAAAATCGTCGAGTCAATGTGCAGCTGATAGCCGACGCTGTGGGTATAAGCACTGGTTAATGGTTATGTTAAGACTATCTTGTGCGAACACCTGTTGATGAGGAAAGTCTATGCATGCTGGGTGCCGCGAATGCTTGACCAGAAAGTAAAGGATTGTCGATGTGAATTATCAAGTGAAAATTTGAAGCTCATGCACCTGGACTGGAATTTGTTTCTGAAGCGCATTGTAACAGGTGATGAGACTTGGATACACCATTACGACCCCCGAGTCTAAACAGCAAAGCATGCAGCAGAAACACGCTAGTTCTCCAAGCCCCCGGAAGTTCAAGGTGCAGGCATCAGCTGTCAAGATAATGTGCACTATTTTCTGGGACGCTGAAGGTATATTGCTGATTGACTTTGTGCCTTAGAAAGTGACAATTACAGGGGTTTACTGTGATGACTTACTCCACAAACTGCGTCTTGCCATTAAAGAGAAGCGTCAAGGAAAGTTGCCCAAAGTACCCTTACTTTTGCACGACAATGCACCTGCTCACAGGTCACATGTTGAACAAGCTGCTATACTTGAATCCGGATTTGAAGAAATGCTCACCCACCATATTCTCCTGATCTGGCACCGAGTGATTACCATCTGTTTCCAAATTTGAAGCAACACCTCCGTGGACAGAGATTTTCGACCGATGATGAGCTCAAGTATGCGACCGAAGAGTGGTTGAAGGAGCAGTCAGAACTCTTCTATTTCACAGGTGTTGAGAGACTTCGACAACGCTATAAATTGTGCATTGACAAAGGTGATTACGTTGAAAAATAAATGTATGCTCATCAATCTATCTCTTCTGTACATAGGTTAGGCTCAAAACTTTTTGATCGACCCTCGTAAGTGTATTGAACCACAGTGTAGTGTACTTTATGCCTTAGATTTTAGACATACTTGTAAGATAATGGAGCCCATGTGTGTGTGTGTCTGCACAATTTTCTTCAGTTTGGGTCTTTAGTATTCATTATAGCATTGAAGATGTATTTTGGCCAATATGTATTTGTGCACAAGGTGACTCAAAAACTGTTGTTCTAGTTAATTTTAGTCATTTTTGTATGGGCAAGTAGATAAAACTGGTGTTTTTACGTTATTATCTAAAAAAATAATTAGTGTATCGACATCAAATTAGAAATGTAACTTGAGGCCAGAATCAGCTCTACATCTTCACATGAGTCTGTGATATGTGGTCTTCACACGAGTGTCTGGTCAATCAGCATGAACTGAAGACAGCTATTTACTTTCTTTCTTATTATGCGTGCATATTTCATCATGATTGGTGAAAGAATTAGGAGGGAAATGTCACAAAAAATTCAAATTTTTGGTTTTGGGAGCCCAAATTCTATATCCATGAACCGATTGGAGTATTGGCAGGCTTAAGTCCTGCCGTACTTCTCCGTGGTCAGTCAAACGAGTCGCCCCAGACTGAGTAAACTATGTACTGGCATTCTGGGCTTCCAGCAGGCATGCCATATTTAAAAATTAAAATTTAAGGGGTTCTGAAATTATTGGGCAGGGGATTGCAATCTGGCCTGTTCCACAACTTTCTGTATGTTGCTGCAGTATGGTGGGTAACTGATAACGGCATAATATGCTTCTAGTTGGTTTTGGTGTGTACGTTTACAGAGTCTAGTGGAACAGATTATACGCCTGTTGTCTCGTGTCTAACTCAGCTAGCGTTGGATCCACACTGTCGGACAGTTTGTGGGTTTGAGAAGCTCGTTGAGCGTGAATGGGTTGCACTCGGGCATCAGTTTGTCGAGAGATGTGCACTCATTGCAAGCAAGGACACAGAACTGGTCAGTGTTACAACATTTAGCAGCTTTTCATCTCACCAGAACCAGCAAACATTAGCTCAGTGAATCGTATGTTCTCCTCTACATTCTTACAAGCAGTCCTGATCATCCTCCATTGTGCTGTCCAGTTGCTTGAGCAAGATTAACACTGGTGCTTGTTAGTGCAGTGCGGTCCTGTGGAGGTTGACTTTAACTTGACTGATGCAACATCCTCCCAATCGACGCCCAAGATCATTGTAGAAATACAGTACATCACGAAAAATCGTGCAAAAACTGGCTTGTCAGGACAAACCCCCAAAATCGAAGTAACGCCTTCTAACGTAGCATATTTTACGATAGGACCACTATGCCGGTGCTGCTGACTACCAAGTGACAACCGAACTATTCACCTCGGTACGTCATGGAGTGGGCTTATCTACGACTTGAGTTTTGCAGCAATTTTAACACTGAGTACACTTAAAGTAGCTAGTTAGACTCAACCATTGAGTGTCATTCTTGCAATCCGCCCCTAGAGTTACTAATTGTGACAGGATGATAAAGCAGAACCAGACTATAATGTATCACCCACAGCATAACCCAATGGACTAGGACCTTTTCAGGCGTTCAATATCTGCACTTGACTAATTTATAAAATTTAACAGCTCACTCAGCCACCTCATCCCTGCTGGTGGTGTTAAGGGTTCGCTGTTGGGGATATGTCCTCTTTTGAGTGTTTCCTAGCTTTTTCTATTTTACTATGTTATGTTAATGATTTTAGACACTGCTGTTTGTAGGGTCCGGTTTTCCTGCTGTTTCTCGACTGCACATGGCAGCTGCTACAGCAGTTTCCGTCTGAATTTGAATTCACTGAAGTTTACTTGACGGTGCTGTGGGACAGTCTGACGCTGGGCATATTTCGAAACTTCATGCATTCCAGCTCGGTGCCGCGAGTGCGCCAGTCAGGTCACTGTATGAGCGTGTGGAACTGGGAGAATCAATTCGATGAGCAGACTATTGCTCTGTTTCGTAATCCTTTATATCAGACGAGTGCTGCCGCCAGTGGTCAATGCTGGACGCTGCCGCGCTACGCGAGTAGTTGTACACACGGACACGCCGGCGGGCACATGACAGCGCCAAGTCCGACCACTTGTCAGTCAGTAACTGTGATACGACCGAGACATCACCTGCCAGAGCTCCAGGTCTGGTCACTCTGTTATCTCCGCTGGTTGACACCATTACAGATCGTCAACGGCGGGTCACCTGCAGAGCTGATGACACAGAGAGACATACTGAGTGAGATAGAGTGGTTGCAGCGGGATATAGCTCGACTGAGCGAAGACGAGATGACGTCGTCAAGACGACCAGGTCACCACCAGCAGCAGCAGTCACAGGTCGAGATGTCGCTCATGACACAGCAGCAGCACGTGTCGTCGTCGTATCCATTTGCTGCGTGTCCAGCAGCTCAGAGCACCTGCTACTGTATGACGAGCTCAGTTCGACTGTCATACAACGATGATTCGGTTAGTATCGACGAGATCAGTGTCACTGACTGATTGATTTATGTCTCTAGCTCCGCCCCACCCCACACACGGTGTCCGTCACAGTTTGTCTGTCACCATCATCAGTGCTTAACCCTTTGATGCCCACTGTTGCCATATGGGTACAGCTATAAAGCATCCTGTGCCAGACCGGGTTAAGCCATCATTTGTAATTTTTGTCATCTGGGCACTCTGACGCACTCTGGATGACAAAAATTATAAATGACGTCTTAACCCGGTATGGCACAGCCCATATGACAACAGTGGGCATCAAATGGTTAACTTGTATTTGGTAGACGGTGCCGCTGCAGCGGTTGATGGCCCCCGCATATTTGTGATGAACAACGCTGTCATGTCAGACGGGGGCATGGTTTGGTAACGAGTACCATCTGGAGCATGTGAGTGGCTCATCATTCCACCCTCTTTCTCTGACCTGTTCGGGGTTCCGTTCTGTGTTTTGAATCCAGTGAATTCTGGGAGCCCCCTCACCGCTCTATTCCACTCAGATGCGCAGCGCTGCAGTTTTCACTCCACCCGCGACAAAAGTTCTGGTACCATCCATCTACTTCATTATCCCAAGATGCTAGGATAATATCACACTGTTTGTTAGTCATGATGCAACATTCTGTTGCTAGGGTCTGGGGCTTATCGTTTTGAGCCATCAGGGTGATACACTAATTGTTAACTATTTGTATCCAGATGATGCTGCTGTTACTTTCTATTTACTGTGTTAACTAGAGATGCACCGATAAGGCAATGGCCGATGATCAGCCGGCCGATGATCGGCCCCTAACAATCGGCCGATACCGATTAATACTTAAACCCGACATTCTTACCTTAATACAAAAGACTGTATCACTCATACAAATATTTTACTGTATAATGCAACAGACTAGTGCATAACTACACAACGCTACAACGTTACCAGCATGTTTGCATATATAGCTATAGAACGAAAATTTGTCGTCAGTTGAAATTTAAAAAATATATAATTTCAGTATCCAATGCCATCATAATACATAGTAAATAACAATCGGCCGATGTCGGCATAGTAATCGGCCGATTCCGATTATCGGTGCATCCCTAGTGTTAACATGCTAAATATGACACCAACACTGACTTATATTTTTTCGCATTACTGAGGCTCTAGACTCACTGTTGACTTGTGTAAGTTTTACCAATGAGAGCTGATGCTGCTAGTCTTCTGTCATTCACTGTACGTCTCATGTCTTCCGGAATATTTTGCAGCAACACCGACACCACTCAGTGGCAACACGTTACACGTTGAGAATAGCAAAATTACATTGGATTATATTATTAATGTGTCCCAAAATTAGCCTTTCCTCTTTTCTGTAGGGCTGTCGCTAATTTTGTGACACGGTGTATATAACTGTAGATTATATTACCTAAAGCAGCATTGTTGAAATGTTAATATGCATTGCTGCAATTCTGTTGTCATCGCTTTTTGTGTGATTTTAGACATGTTCAATCTGTCGAATGGTGTTGTGTATAAACAGGATTTTTCGTTTATATTTGCTGTTTTATTATCTGTTATTGTTATGAAATCTGTAGTGTGCTAGTGTCAAATGTCAAGTTTCCAAAACTGACAAAATGCAGCTATGTGGCTAGTACTGAAAAGAATTAGTCGAAGAAACTGGTCGGCATAAATTGGCACCCTTCTTTTCCGAGCCAATATGTACTCTGTAGCCTACATAGAATTCGTTTAATAATCATCCTTCCCATCATCCTCCCTTGTCCACAGTTTCCCTCCACTGCTGTTTCTGACGTCAAAGCAAGTGTCAGGGCATTGTTTTGTACAAGGAGTGGCTTAATTTTCACCAGTTACCAGATACAGTAACAGTGACAAATAGGGCTAGATTGCTGTGATAATGACCAATGTTGGCTGGGACAGTTGTTTATGCCTAGTCATGATTCATATGAGTGAATAGCATTCTCATCCACAGCGGTATGGTTAGCAGTGTGACTTAGGGATGCACCGATAATCGCTATCGGCCGATTATCGGCCAGTTTGCCGTTAATCGGCCGACTACTGCCTCGGTATCAGTCGATTGTTATTTACTCATTTAGCAAGTACAGATTTTATTAGACTGTATATCCGTGTTTAACGTTTAAATTCGAGGGTCAAAACTGAAAAGCGCAGCAACGTGATGGCATTGGAAACTGAAATTATGTTTTAAAAAATTTGTAACCAAAGACAAATTTTCGTTTAGAGGTATATATACAAACTTGGCAAACATGCTGGTAGTGTTGTTTAGTTATGCACTAATCTATTACATTATGCAATAAAATATTTGTATAATCGATGCAGTCTTTGGAAATTAAGGTAAAAATGTCAAGCTGTGTATTAATCGGTAATTGGCTGATAATCGGCCGATTGTTAGACGCCAATTACCGGCCGGCGGCCATTGCCTTATCGATGCATCTCTAAGTGTGACACAGCAGGTCTAGTTATTAGTGTAATTTTATGTTGTTTGTTATAATTATTGCAGTGGACTGGGGCAGAATTAGTACTCTTTCGGGGTGAAAACTTAGGAGTATACATACATGGCGCATACAGTCGAGATGCCATCAGTACTGAGATAGGGGGGTTATATTGGTCACTGAATGTGTTTTGGCGTCTTGTCTAGATCAAACTTTTGAAATGAGAGTCCAGATTCAGGCTATTTGAAACTGGAGTCTCAAAATAGGACATGGAAGCTGAAGTGTTGGGCTCTGTTTGTACGAGTAAGCCTAGCGCAAATAGATTAGTGAAATTTTGAGTTACACTAGTACGAGTGCCTTGAATGATGCAGTGGTAGAATGCTGTATTTGGTCTGTACGCTGATCAACATCAATCAGTTGTTATTGTTGCAATGACACGGTAACACAGATACAGTCAGAGTATACTGTGAACATGTTATTTTTTGCATGCATTTAGTTTTCACGATATTAAAAAGATATTAAAAACCAATGAATATTGAGTCGGACTATATTACTATAGCTTAAAACGTGCTCCGCCGACGCCTAATACTAATAACAGCGCTATTGTGTTGTCTACTGGTAGCAGTTCCATGCAGTCAGCCCACTTGTACATCTACTGGAATGGGGGCACTGGGGATAGATACAGTAAAGCTGTTTTTGTCATGTCAGCATGCGATAAGAATAGCATCTAGTCTATATAAACCTGATCCATACTTGTGTAGGACATTTCTCTGGTCGACAATTATCTGCTGCACCCGAGCTCACAAACATAGAAACATGCATTACAACAAAGCCGGTATAGGTTGACGACGGCCGTATAAATTATTTTTGGCTCGATTTCCCCTACGCTACGATCGGAAAATGTACTATAACTGATGCAGATCAACATCATTAGCTAAGTCAGTAACGACTAAATAATGTCTGCAAGGTGGCGCGAGTGCAGAGTAACTTATCGACTGAAACAATTCACATAATTACTACCATGGTTCATTTCCAATTTACTGCAGTATTTGCACAAAATTAGTACATGAATATCTGCATACACGTTGAGTACCGGATCTTCGTTGCAAACTACATTACATCTCACGACAACAGGACAGTCAGTTACAAAAAACATTTGCTCTGCTGGCATCAGTCAGTGCTAAATTACTGACATTGATGCCAGCAAATCTGGCTTATTCAGCTAGCTTTCCAGGTGGCATTTTCTATCGGACGAGGACGGAAAGATGGCTGAAATGATATGCGCCGTAACGTAGAAGAAGAGTTCCCTTATTTTCTGAAACGCAAAATCAACACTTGGTCGTGACTAGTGACTGCAGCCAGCGACACCTCCTTCGGCATCTCGTTCAGTCGCAAATTTATGGCGATGTCCAGCAGCAAAAAATTTCAAAAATGGTCCATTGACTTTTTGCATGGTTTTCGAGACCTTAGATGCATCACTGTATATTACTGATATCACTAACCATCATAAAATGATGTGAAATTAACAGTAACATGGTATATGTAATTTAATATGATTACATTACATTTGGCAGCTTGTATTCACACAGTGCCTGCCCAGTACTAACTGTAACAGTGGTCAGGACTTAGCAAGCACTGTTTCACTGGCGTCTGTGACAGTGGCATTAGATGCGGAGGCTGTTGGTCGGGGAGTGAATGATATCAGATCAGTCCTGTGCAGTGATGATTCTTGTAATGTCAGACAAGCAGCGTCACTGGCTGCTGATACTGCCGTGGGATTGCTGACCCGAACTTGACTCTGAACAGACTCTATGCTCTCTGAACAAACATTCAGCAACACACAACAGTATCAGTCACAGTCCAGTCACTTCACACCTGCGTGTGCGACGGTCAAGATATGAACACATAGATCACTTTTCAGCACCTTACAACTTGTGTGCCACTGCTCACATCCTCACTGATTGATTGATTGATTGAGCATGGCTTTACGTCTGCGCCAACACAATATAGGTTATGCTCACATTCCTCAATACACTATCCAGACACTAACTCGGGCAATGTTAATTTCAACACAAATGCTAACATTTACAAAAGTTTGCAACAATACAGCAACACAGTACAACTGTCTACAAGAACCAGTTATTTGACCGTATTAATGTAAGAACTGCACAAAAAGTCACGTTTAGATTGTACTCAGTTCCAATAGTCTTGTACTTGTAGTTTTTACCGCGCGATGCACTTTAGTGCAAAGCGCGGTATTGCGATCGCATGTCTGTCTGTCTGTCTGTCTGTCTGTAACGTTGGTGAATTGTGATCACATAGGTTGGAGTTCTTCGAAAATAATTTCACCATTAGTTAGCCTGGGACGTTCGCTCTTTGCAACCCCAACATGACGGG
>Ga0209680_1000342_pt1 | contig 12408 bp, 9 predicted proteins | sample WorMetLIZISLAND1_FD_187413 | JGI IMG/M metagenome (GOLD analysis project Ga0209680, IMG submission 187413) | Marine gutless worms symbiont microbial communities from Max Planck institute for Marine Microbiology, Germany - Olavius loisae LIZARD... ... | reverse complement strand
CCGGAAACTTGTCGAGTTGACTGCATGGAGTTTCATGGGCAGTGCATCGCTAATTAGGTACTAGAGTCTGCTGTGAGGCAGTACGGTCGGCTATCCTAGCGACAGCTTGGCTTCTTGTATATACTTCTATTTGTTTTAGTTTGTGTATATGTCAGTAGTATTCTGGAATGGTTGTTAGGTTTTACGTTGTTCTTAATTCCAGTTTTGTTTTAGTTTTGTTAGCATTGGGTGTTTTGCATCAATCAAGAGATTTTCTGCAAATATTGGCTCCAAAATGCGAGACATTAAACCACAGTCAACACTGGCAGCTTTAGTTCACTGTGTGTCATCCCTTGTCTCTGGTGGCAAGCAATGATGTTCAATGACGTTTGATGACAGCATACGTACAGTGACATTGCCGCCGTCGTGCACTGTGCTTTGCCGGACTCCGAGTTGATCATATCAGACGTCACAGCAGGTCTCTTGTTGCTACGACGATTTCAGCGACTGCGCCAGAAACTGCTCGTTTCTGAGGTCATTGAGCTTTTATTTACTGTCTATAATCAAGAGATGTTTTGCTGAACACCTTGGCTTACACCGCATTGTTCGATGGCTCAGTTTTGACTTTGCCTTGTGCAAGTAACTGTTCTACGTGTTGGCGTTGACTAATTCTATGTGAGTCCGTTTTCTACTTTTCTTCTTCATTCACACTGCTGGATCCACAGAGCCTTGTGTGTATTAGCAGTTTACTGTTACTGTGTTGTAATGGTCCGATGACCTAGAAGTCATTGCCAGATTTTCTTCGAAACCCAACCTGGACTATCCACAGCCGACAGCTTTAGATCGATGTTGAAGATTTGCCTTTTCACAGTATAGTGGTACACATAGTGCATTAGATGCATCACATACTGCACTTTACGATAGAAATTTACTACTGCTGCTTCGAAATCCAACATTGACATGCCGTCCTACAAGAGTCAGTTATATGTTTAACTATAGTCTACTAAGCAATTCTTCTGGTTGGCATTTGTAAGGGCATCTTGCTGTGCAAAGGTTTAGCACCAGTCAGACTTAAATATGGCAGCTGAATTATTCAAGGTCACCATGAAAGTGTCAGTTATGATGGTGGAGGTGGACGTTCAGTTTAGTAAGCTGTTAAATAGTTGTCAGAGTATCTATGATGCTTACTGGAACAGTTTGGTTTTTTAGTCAAAACGAACACTGTTCGTGACTGATGGAAAGTGAGTGAACGTGTAGTGGAAGAGAGTTCCAGATGACAGGAACTGAAAACATGTAACTTCTACGACCAGTACTGGTGGTTTTTGTGCTTGCCACAATCGAGTCACCTCTCTTAGCTGGTTATTAGTAAGTTTTGAGTAAATGTTGTTATTGGTGATATGTATGTGGTAGAGATGGGTCTGTCTACCGGTATATGTGTGTGGTTTTGATGTGGCAGTCATCACACGCTGTCTACCAGTTCCTGTCTGGAGCTGCAATAACCCCCAACACTCAGTTCCTGAGTCTGAAGCATCAAAACACAAAACATGATTACCACTCACTCGTTGTCTTTGCTTCGTACGTCGTAACAGCGCACGAGTGTCGTCAGCGACTGTCTTCCACGTCACAGTCTCGTTCGTGTGCATGTAAAACCCGGTAGGTGCTAGCTACTGATCAGTTCACATCACTCACTGTCAGTCAGTAGTGTGTCACTATTACCCGCGCGACGCTATGCTAGCACGGGTAATAATGATCGCAACGTGTCTGTCCGTCCATCTGTCTGTCCGTCTATATGTCCGTCACGCGCCGGTATTGTGTCAAAACGAAGAAAGCTAGCGTCATGATTTCTTCACCATCTGGTAGCCCCAAGACTCTTCTGACGCCAAATTTCATCACCAAATTCTAAGAGGTTCTCCCCAAACGGGGGCCTCAAACAAGGGTGAGTCGGAAAAATTCAGCGATTTTCTAGCTTTAAGCGTCAATATCTCAAAAACGGTAGCAGATACGGCCAAAGTTACTATTGATGACTAATAGGAAGTCGTACATGGGCTTTCGATTGACACCAAGATCGATGACCTTGGATGACCTTGAGCTGCTGTAAGGTCATATTTTGTCGGAATTTCACGTGATTTCGCGAATTTGGGAGGCAACCACAGCTAAACGAATGAAGATAGACCTGTAATGTCAGCGACGGAATTGTAGCCCATTAAATGCACTTTTTAGCGGTGTATAGATTACGTCCATATCTAATAGGAAGTCGTACATGGGCTTTCGATTGACACCAAGATCGATGACCTTGGATGACCTTGAACCGCTATAAGTTCGAATTTTCGAAATTTTGTAGAGACACTCGCAAGATGGCGCTGACGTCTGCTCTAATTTAACATATAGGCCTATTATCGCGTTATTTTCGTGTTTTGATATGAAAAACAAGTATAACTAAGTAATAATAATGTTATATTATTAATTATTCAGTGTGAAGCTAACTAAGTAGTCTAAGTACTAAGTACTTGTAATTTGAACAAGAAACTTTATAATTGGCAAACACCGGATTTCAAACTATGAATGTCCATATAGGCCTAGAGCCTATCGCGTGACGCAATGCATCAGTAATTTGAAATTTGGTGAAATGGAATTCTGTGAAATGAAATTAAACATGTCGAATTGGAGCAATTTTTGCATGCTTCTGCGTCGCGGGGGTTTGTCAGCGTCAGCCAGCACAGTTTTGGCAGATTTTCGGATATTTTCTAATATACTATTCACTGCTAAGTAATTAGGTGGGTTCTTTTGTGAGCAAGATTTGTTATACAGTTGTGAATTGATTTGTGTGAAATTTGTCGAGAGTGGTTCATCTCTGTATAGGGATCAACGAGCTAAATTTGGTGGATGGTCACTGGGACTTGGGAATTCTGTTCCCAGTTTTGATTTTTGTTTCAGTGAACAAGTCGAATGCTCTGCAGTTATCCGAATGATGTTAATATTATTTTGTAAGGCCTGTTGAGGTATTATTGTATGCTAAGATAGCAGTAACCTTTAAAGAACCTTGGACATCAGCAGACATTTTTTGATTTTGTTGCATTACTGTGTGAATTGTGTTAAAATTAACAGATGAGCTGTTTTTAGCACCTGAACTACTGCCAGCCACAATTACACTGTGTTAGTTAGTCTGTATTGCTACACTGTGTAATTGATCTTTCTCATAACCTTTCATAAACATGACTTTGACATATTTTGGCTTTACCTAGCCAGTAGCCACCTTTCACAGTTTACCTGTTAAAGGATGAAGATCCCCAGTGTGTATTCCTTGTATAATTCTTTATTGACTGTAGAAAATATACTGATTAGGTGTGTCAGTTTTGATATCATTTGTCATAATTTTTTACAGCTTTCAATCTCATAGATCTCTTCCATAATATTTCTCCTAAATGGATAATTGGTTTTATGCATGTCATTTACCTTACTAATTAACTTATTTCAGGCATGATATAGCTGCTGCTTGCACTTCTAAAATGTCGTAAAACTGTCCATCCATCTATTTGCAGTTTAAAGAGGTCACTGGTGACCCTTTTTTGTTGGCTCGAGAAATAATCTAAAAAACATATTGATAAGAAATCTTGACCCAGGATATCTAGTGCAGTCTTGGACTAGACCTTATCTCCTTCAGTACCTTGATACTGTCGGTTGGGTCTTTTGACCGATAAAAACCGTCTCCCATATAACCTATACTGTGTTGGTGGGGACGTAAAACACTGCTCACTCACTCACTAGACCTTATCCTGCTCCAGTAACCGTCCAGCCACCTTGAATACTGTCACTTGACCACTGAGCTGTTGAGGCCTACTTTGTTGGACGTTACATATGCATAATTATTTGTAATGGCTGCATTCGACGCCTCGTAACTGGAAGTAGAATTCTGTCCACTGCACTGAGCGAATCAGTGATAGATGGTGACTGCTTTGTGACTCTGTGCTGTGAATCATGCTGTGTTGTGAAACAGTTGTTGTCAGTGTCATGAAGATGGTCTTCACAATGCACCGAGTAGCACTGCAGTGAGTCAGTATGTGAATCAGTGATAGATGGTGACTGCTTTGTGACTCTATGCTGTGAATCATGCTATGCTGTGAAACAGTTGTTGTCAGTGTCATGAAGACGGTCTTCACAACGCACCGAGTAGCACCAGCAGAGGATGTCCATGCATGTTTGCTTGCCTTTGCCGTCGAACTGGTCTCAGTCGCTTAACTCTGGTCTACGCCAGCTGTCACCTGCCTGAGGTACGTACTACTTAGCGACTGGTTGAAAAGTGAGTTTCAGTTACTGATCAACGGAAAATGTGGCAAAAGTTATATGCAGTAGTGGTTTTCTGCAATGAAGGTTATGTGCAGTGTTTGATAATATGCAATGAATTTTGCTTTGTATATTTGTACTATAGTGTTATTTTATGTATGGTTTTTTAGTGTTGGTTATTTTGCATTGCGTGAAAGATTTTTTTTTAACACCATGCATATAGCAGTTACGTATTGTGTTGTGTAGAGTTGGATTAAATTGTGAGATTTTTTTCGTTGCTAGGATGGTGTTGAACATCAGTTTGGGTTCTTTGTGGCAGTAAGTCATGCGTCAAAAGCTCACGTTATCTGTATCTCTGGTTCCTCTTGTTACCAGGTTCGTGACTGCAATGTGCTTGTCATGCAGTTGATAGAAAGTTTAATGTTTTCCTTAAAAAAATTGTTGTCTTTTTTCCAACAAATTGTTAACATATGTTAACAGTTCTTTGTTACCATTATGTTGTTCAAACAAACTTGTGTAACTGCCCTAAGCATGTTTGCCACAGAAACTCTGGTATTTGAAATATAATATATTAATTTTCTTAGCATTTACTTATTACAACTACGTAATGATCCATAGAAATTTGATATTATACATCATGTAAGTAACATTTACAACCTGAATAAGTTTTGCACCGTCGAATCAGAAGATAATTCATCAGGTGAATTATCATGACTTGATATGATATGAAATTTATACATGATTTCTTCTGATGACCTGGCTGATGCACAAAGTGGGCGTTTAAAGCATGCTTAATGTGCACACTGCCAATTACTGGTCTATTTAACAATAATTTGATTATTATTGATTGTCCACTTTCATGTATGTGGTGTGTTAGTATTATATTTTCTTGTGCGTATATTGAAAATACATTTCTCGTTAAAATGGTGTAAAAAAATTGTCAAATCAATTAATGACTTCATAAATACAGTATTCGCCTGTGTCTTACATAGCGTATGCAATGTGTTACAAGTGTGTTAGTTAATTTCTTTTGTCCAAGTTTTTTGACATTATTAGCAAATTTTGGGCTTAAGTTACAGACAGATGTATAAAGTGTGAATAATGCTGATAAATAATTGTGAATAATGTCATTTGTATATTGTTTAGGATGTGCTAGGTGAAGTTTGTTTCAATGACGTTGAAGTCATTCCCGATGAGTCCACCAACAAAGATTGGTTTGCTCATAAGGTATGTATGTCAGTGCTGCCTTGCTCTGTGCTTGCCAGTGGATTGGTTTTTAAAATCAGTAAAAATAACCGCAACAAACCATTGTTTTCTGTTTATTAAATTCTGAAGATTAATTAGTTAAGTTAATAACTTAACAACATTTATAGTGCACTAAGATCAAGGGATTACTTGATGCTGGAGTTGTGCTGTTTGTGTGGAGTGAGTGTCTGTTGGTGTTACTAGGGTCTGCTGCGACCGGCCGTTGATATAGCTGATGCAGTTAGAAGGCATTCGCTTCTAGCTCGTGCAGCCAATAAGGACTTGGTGAGTGATATCATTGATATCATTCATTTGCACTGTAATGTGAAATCTGGATGCTTGTACATTCTTGTTATTATAACTTGAACAGATTTCACCATTGTGTATGATTCTGTGCTATGTTTTATTGCATGCTATTGTTCACACCAGCACTCTCTGTAGATGCAAGCACGTATGGGTCCTGGGAGCTGCAGAATAAGCAGGATTTGTTTACTGGCCAAATGACATAAAAAGCCCCTAAATCATGCTTTACGAGTTGTCGTAGACAACTCGTAAAGCATGATTTAGGGTTTTTTTTATGTCATTCGGCCAGTAAACAAATCCTGCCTATTCTCCAGCTGCCAGGACCCATTGCATATATTGCTAGTTCTTTGTTCGGTTGTTTAGGGTTTTGTGATGTTCTTGATTGTAGTTATGTTTGTTATCAGTCAAGTGATTGGTTGAGAAGGCACCAGTCAAGTTGATCTTCTCTGAAATGACCTGTAATGTTGTCAAGCACCTGGGACATTATACTCAACTCGGCTGTGGATCCAAGCCACAACACGCACATCAGTAGGCACCAGCCTTGATCAGTATACAAATAAATGGTTGCTATGACAAGTGATTTCAAAGCCCTGTTATTAGTCTTTTGGTGCCTATTATGGATTCGTAAGAAGAATACAGAATGTTATTTTGTGTGTGAGTCTACGAGAGTGAGGCTGTATTTGTTGCGTTGGTGTTTGTGACTGAATGTTGAATGTTGTGTGTAGGAGCGCGGAACAAATGACTACCGCGTAGTGACGGTCGGTCATTCACTGGCCGCTGGTGTTGCCGCTCTCGTTGCCATTCTGTTACGTCATGAATATTCAACCATTCACTGCTATGCATACAGTCCACCCGGCTGCCTCATTAGGTTCATTCCTCTTCCACGTCACACTCTAGTACAGCTTACTGCATTTATCCTGCTGCTTAAACTCATATAAGTCAAATGTTGATAACTGTGTAATATCCTTGTTTTACTGTTTGATCTTATTGCAGTGTGGTTATATGCAGACTTGTTGTATATTTGTTTCACGACTACAACCTACGACCTCCATTGTTCATTCCAAATTGGACTACTGCAATTCTCTCTACTACAACCTCCCTGATTCTCAAATTAGCCCACTCCTGCAGATTCAGAACTCAAAAATTGAATTTTGTCGTATCACTCCTATTGTTGAGCCTTTTCACTGGCTTTAGGTTAATGAACATATCACATACAAACTCCCTGTCTCTCACGTACAAAGTACTCGTAACCACTTAACCAAATTATCTATTCTGTTCAGTCACAGGACCCGCTTATCATCAGTTGTAACCCTTGCTTGACCACCTGTGTCTTCCTCTTTTCGAGTCACAAATCTCTCACCTTAGTTATGCGTCATTACCTTCTGTCTGGAATCAGCTTCCTGTTTTATTTTGTCAGCCTGATTGTAATCAGTCTTCTGGTCCAGTTCATTCAAGGTATTTCACATCGTCATATACTGTGTCATCACTTTTCAGTCTAAGCTTACGTGACCCACCTGTTCCCCAAATCTTTTTTCAACATCGACTGCATTTTTCTTTGAGGACTCTCTTCCTGTGTTAGGACTCAGACTGGGCTTTACTTCTATTGCATTTGGTTTTCTGGCAACATGTGGTAGATTATTGTTCGTCACACTAAACATTTCATCAACATAGTTAAATTGCTGCCTGGTTGTACCATCTGATAGGTTCAGTAATTACACACAACTGATCTAATGGATTATATGTGTGTGCATGTGTGTTATTAGCGACGTTTGTCGAGAAGACACAAAAAACTTCATTACATCTGTTGTGATCGGTAAAGACTGCATCCCAAGGTATGGCAGAGCTTCTGCAGTGACTGACTGTACATCTTGTCATATTGCTGCCTTGTGATGTTTGTCAGCACTCACAGTCACCTCACTCACCTGTGTGAGGGCTCGGGTGCATTGTAGAATAAGCCCACCTCGTTTCCTGGAAGAGTGTTGTAAGAAGTGACTAAACCAGGATAGTTTAGTTTTGCTGTGTTTTGTGTTATTTGCTTATTCTGGGTTGTAGCGTCTGTTTTTTTATTTGTCTTCTGTCCTGTATTTCGAACATGAATGGCACTGTATAGCCTAATTGTGCTGTTGTGCTGTTAAGAATCTGCTCACTCGCTCACTGATCTATGTGTGTGTATGTGTGTGTTTAGGTTTGGTTGTCGGCAAATAATGCTGCTCCAGCAACAGATGATGAAGTTACTCCAGCTGTGTACCTGCTCAAAGGTAAGATAATTGGTCTGAATGTTGCACTACTTCTGTATATTAGACTCCTGTTTCCACGTCCATTTGATTGTTTATTCATCTGTTTGCCTGTTGACAGTTTCAAGCCAGTGTGTGCATGGTAATACCTGCCCCCACTGCTGCTTTCATGGTGCTATGGCTGCTTTCTGTCTAGGGCTCAAATCGTGGACTTTTTTTAGGATCGCGATATTGTGACAAAGTCCACGACGATATCGTGATATCGTCACTATTGCCGCTAGCGCCCATGACGCAAGTAGCGTGCTCTCGCATGTCAGCCAGCATGAAACACCGGGCTGGCAGGGATGGCCACACAGGACGAACAGGCACAGTGGCACAGTCAGATAAATCAACAACGCATACGGACAGCACAGCAGTCACAGCCATCCATATAATGATATTGTGATGCAGTGCCGCCGCCGCGGTATTGGCCGTGGCGGGGGTGGGGGGCATGGGACAGTGCTATACGACGGACGGACGGCCGTCAGCCGTGGCTAGGGTCACGGGTGAGGCTCAGCATCTACAGTAACAGACTGACTCACGGACCTCTAGAGGTCAAAGGCTGCCTGCGCACATCTGATCTCAGCAGCTGCAGCCCTGTGTATTAGCCAGTTGGCCCCAGTGATCTGTATTACTACCCCTTCCCTACTACGCCTCCTCCCCTGCCCCACTCTGTATCATACTCCTGCTTAGTGCGTGGACGTGACTGGAGCGGCAAGATGATGTATGTAATTGATCTGTTTGTCACGATATCGCGGCACAACGATATCGTTGTGCCAATGCCGTGCTACGATATCGTTGTAGTGAGAAGCCTGCGACGATATCGTATGTCGCGATCATATGATTTGTGCCATATTTCTGTGAATAGGTGGCTTGTGACTGACTTGTATGAACTGTGGAATGTCCATTTATGGATGTTGATCCACTGGCATTGTTTTGATTCATGAACATACAGGATGGATTTGCACTGAAATGTTACGGACACAGATGCAACAAGCTACTGCTAATGATTAGGCTTATCGTCTCGACCATCGGGTTGATACACTTGTTGTGTTTTCCAGCAACAGTCGTAGTTCAATGACTACATATTACAACATGCACAGGTCCTTGAGCATTACAGTGAATCTTATTCAGTGGGCTTTTAGCTTCGTCTAGTTTGCTGCCGTCTTTATAAATGCTATCCACAAATCCTCTGTATACCATACGTTGAAAGCTGGGTTGTGCCGACATTCATTGCTGGTTGCAGTCATGTTCATTTGGTTGGTTGGTTGGTTTGATTGCAGTGGAGAATTGTCAGTCCACTGGCGGCCGTGTTCAGACGACGCTTGTTAGACCGGTTACTGACGAAAGCTGCATCCGAGTCATTGTCTGTCGCGGGATCAACTGACTGGCCGACTACTGTGCCCGTCGGTGATCACCACGAGCTGTATACACCGGGCAAGATAGTCCACGTGATACGCAGTCGCCCCAGGAAACAAACCAGGTCAGTCACTGGCATTTATTCTTCCATTACTGTTTTCACAGTCACTGTTTCTGGCGTGGCTGGACATAAAGCAAATAGCTACGTCAGTTAACCCTTTGACGCCCAGTGGTGCCACATGGGTACAGCTATAAAGCATCCTATGCCAGGCCGGGTTAAGCCATCATTTGTAATTTTTGACATCTGGGCACTGTGACGCTCAGTGCTGAGCGTCAGAGTGCCCGGATGTCAAAAATTACAAATGATGGCTTAACCCGGCCTGGCATAGGATGCTTTATAGCTGTACCCATGTGGCACCACTGAGCGTCAAAGGGTTAAATGAAACTGAAACTAGTACTGTTTGTGATGATAGTTGTGGCAGTACTGTCAGTGGTGGTTGAAGTGAGCGTTGCATCAGTGGCACTGTGGTAGTGTGACATTAGTCAGTGTGATTTACCCTGTTTTGTCTGATAATTATTTTCTACTGTCATTACCAAGAACTGCTGCATTTTTCTTTCAACTGAGACTTTCGGTTTTGCATTGAGTCTTTAATCTGAAGACTTTTAGTTCCATATTTTGATAACAGATGTGGAGTGTTTGTCAATGTGAGCTTGGTCTGCTTTGATACTGATGGTTTGAATCGTTGAGGAACCTGATGTAACATATGATGATCGCAGAAGGACTGGCAGCTAACAAAAGTTGTGCATATTGTTTGTCCGTCACTGGTTGTTAAGTAACATATATAAACAAGATGGTGAGCCGTTGCAGATGGAAAGTACAAGATTGACAAATGTCATGTTAATTCTGACCTATATGATGGTTGGTATTAACGGTCTGAACGCTGTAGTGACGTTCTAGAAATATGTTGGATATTGCATGTTATCATTAGATTGCTTGACCTGATAATTACAATTACAGTTTTACCAGTGAGGGAATAAAGCCGGTAGTATCAAGGCCTGCCAAGGACAAAGAACTGGGAACAAGTTCACACCAGCACAGTAGCTGTGGCTCTAGTCGCACTCATAAGCTAGAAGAAACTATTAATAAGTAATCAATTGACTTTCAGTTATGTAAACTTCTTTAAAGCGTGTTATATCGTTCATAAGATTCTGTTATATTGCTGTTATAAATAGACCAATACTAAGTACGGTTCACTCAAAATTACCTGACAATAAAATTAACGATAAACATGTGCTTGCTTTACACAGTTAAGGAAAGTGTGTCACGGCCACAAGTCTCGAGACCAAGGCCCTGACTCTCAAGGCCAAGGCCCTGACTTTCAAGGTTAAGGCCAGAACTTTTTGGCCTTAACCCCAAGATCAAGACTTCCCATGACTGAGTTTCACTGGTTGCCAGTGAGACAGCAGTTTGGCCCATGTGAACTTCATTCCTGTCTTATCTCACCTCATCTACAAGAGTCTACCAGTGTGTATGTTATGGTCTTCTGCAAGCCTAATGCTGTCATTACTATCGTTACTATTACTGATTTGTGGTAGCCATTTCCGAGAATTTCCACTTCATGTATGACAGTTACAATTGTACCAACATATGATTTCCAGTTCATCTTTAGATGCCTCTGAGCCATTAATTATGCTACGTTATCTGAGTCATTGAATCTGGAAAGGCCAGAAAAAAACAGCAATAACTTATTGTCGTGAAATCTGATTAATTATATTTCTAGGATGTGACAAATCGGTGAGAATTTCATTTTCAGATAAAACGAAGAATTGTTTTTGTTCCCATAGACTGGTTGTCTGTGTGTAGATTGTGCAACTTTGAGAGCATGGTATACCAGGCGATCTGGGCACCGACCAGCGACTTCAATGAAGTGATCGTCTCTAGAAAAATGCTGCACGATCATTCGCCATACGTCGTACTTGATGCGTTGAACAAGGTCATTCTGATTGCTTTCCATTATATAATATTCGCGTCATCAATGCAGACTTCTGTATGTATTTGATTTTATTTGTAAGTGTGTGAGCAGGCCCGTCTCTCATATAACCTATACTTTGATGGCGGGGACGTAAAACACTGCACAACCCAATCCGTGTGAGCAGGAATATTAAGTTTTATTACAAGTCATGGGAATATGTTTTGTGATCATTCGTTAGTACTAATCTGTCCAGGCATTTATCCTGGTAAACGTATGTCGACTTCAGTACATGCAATAACTAGCTTATAACTAACTGCCTGTGTGCATTGCAGTCTCTATTGAGGTTCAGTTTTTGTTAGTGAAGGTTGTATGTGTCTGGTTTTCAGTTAGCAACACGTGTTTGTCCTGCAAAACCGTCTCGACGCAATCTCAAGCCCGCCAGAGCAAACCATGCTGTTCCTACAGCTCCATTGTGTGACGTTGACTCGACCTACTGCGCTGATAACAGTTCTTTATTTCCTGTGGTGCACGGCATTGCAACCGCTGTCGACCACCATCAGGATCCACCTCAGGATCCTGCTGTTGCCGCGTTGAAGCGAAACCTCCAGCTGGATGTGAACTGGCGCAGTCATGGCGTCGACCCGCTGGCAACTCAAGCTCCGCTCGCGTCCCCTGAACCGCTGTCGGAGACGTCGTCTCTTGCCAGCTACGGTTCTGACAGCTTCCGTCGTCAGCTGAGTGGCGACCGTCGCTGGGTGTGCCGCACTGCCATGCGGATGGATCCGATACGCCAGTCACCGCTGTGTCGATCGTCTCCACCGAGTGCACGACTCGTACTCAGCGACGTCGAGACTGGCGTGGTGAGTGGACTGTGCTTTCCAGTGGACGAACTGCAGCCGTCAGCCGAGTCTTCGTGCTCACTGATGCCGACGACGATACAGCCGTTGTCCACCACGTGCCAGACCATTGTTGAGGTACACCATCACCAGGACAGT
>Ga0209680_1000341_pt1 | contig 12425 bp, 12 predicted proteins | sample WorMetLIZISLAND1_FD_187413 | JGI IMG/M metagenome (GOLD analysis project Ga0209680, IMG submission 187413) | Marine gutless worms symbiont microbial communities from Max Planck institute for Marine Microbiology, Germany - Olavius loisae LIZARD... ... | reverse complement strand
GCAGCTCAGGGGTAATCAGAGGATTTGGACGTGACAACAGCTGCACTACCTGGTCATATGCTACCTGTACACTGGACCAAGATGTAACAAGAGGCCTAGTGAAACTGCCAGCACACAGTGGAACAGAAGATGACGTAGGCATCACTACACACTGCAGCTGCTGTACCACCTCACAGGACTTTTCTAACGACAATCCACTCTCCATCAGTAGATTGGTCAACTGTGACTGCCAAGGCAATGGAAGTCCAGCAGCACCAAGACGTGGACCGGCAAATGCATTCTGCAACATGTCCCGGTTACACTGTGACTGATGCAGTGTAGACTGCACAAGTCGAACTGCCTGGTAGTGCTGCTGTAGCTGTTGTTGAAGGTGAAGTATCTGGCGATACTGTGTTATCATGGGATGCTGAGACTGCCTCGTCACTGACTGCTGATTCGGCTGCTGCCAGTCACAGCAATATGCCGTTGCGGCCTCACACAAGATGGCTGGCTGGTGGAAAGCACTAAAGGTCGTGCCGGCAATGGCATTCATCAGCTGTGGACGTGTTACTACTGGAGGCTGAACGCCGACAGCTGTCTGCTGTGTCAGTGACTCAGTTAAGGTCACTGGCCGACAGTGCTGGCAATGTCTCAGCTGATGACTTCCAACTTGATCGTGCATCATCTGCTGACCTCCAGTGTTAGATGCCAGTGAATCCACTTGTGCTGAGGCACACAGTGGAGGATCTGATGCCACGATCACAGGTTTTAATTCCACTCCAGTGCACTTACACGGCACTGCTGCCATATTATCGGCAGATACTGAAAACGCTGACTTCACAAGGCTAATATCACTATCTGCAGGTAGTAAAACATCAGATTCAATACTAGGCGTTCTGTCTAAGCCTGACGGCCATGAGCTGTTACACGGCAAATTGAATGATGCCGCTGCTTGTGAACTGATGGCAACACACGAAGGCGACGAGGATATCGTGTTATTTCCATTTTCCGTATCTGACTGACGCTGCTGTTTGTCCTTGTTCTGTCCAGTCAACTTGACCAGCTGCTTCTTGAGGTGTTCAAAGTTGAGAATCTCGGCGCCACATAGCTGTTTTGCTTTCACAATGCTGTTCTCGTGGGACTCAGATGTACTGACGTGGCCGACGTCATCGGCAAGACGTAATTGTGGTCCGATGCTCGTGCGGCGTGACACGGCACAAGAGCTAACTTGACTGCTGGCCAGCGGAGAACTGTGATCATCTGACGAGGACTCGGCAATACCAGGCTGACTGGTAAACGTTTCAAACTGTTGACCAGTGAATGTCTGGATGCTTGACAAGGACACAGGCACCTACAACCAACAGGCAACACACGAACACATCACTATACTTCTCAGAATCATTTGTTGACTAGCATCGATAAACTGCACAGCGAGCAAAGGAAAGAAAAACACTGTCACAGGTGCAGTCATTTCTGTTTTAATGAATTATAATGTTAATTCACCTATTACTAACTAGTGTGCAATCCAACATACTGTGAGATGGTTCCTACCAAATCCACATAACATGTATATTTACCATGGGCCTAGGTTACTCTTGCTCATGTGTAGTGGCTGCTGCAGGCCAGCAGTAAGAGGCGTCAGGTAGATGGGACCAGCAACTGATCAATGCCTATACCAAATCACGAACTCTTGAGCAGTGCTCGTATTGTATTTTCATTCACTGTAAGCCTCCAACGACCGATAATGCAGCAACCATTTGGCTGACAAAATACACTGAGATAAATGTAAAACAGGCCATTAATGGTAAATGCTACACATGATGATCAGAAAGAAGCACAATATGCTGATTTGATAGATCTTGTAGACATGTTCCAAGAAAATGAAACCAGTCAGAATGCCAGGAAACACATATACCTCAGAGACTGTTGTAGGAATGGGTTCTTCTTTCTGTGTCTGTGAAGGGGATGAGCCATCTGATGGCGAGTTGTATGTACCAGATGTTACTCCTACATTCCCGTCATCAACAGCCTCTGACTTCACAACTGAAGACGACTCATCAGCAATGGCAGGCGCTGCTTGTGGATGGTCATGAATCACTTTAGTCATCTGCTGAATGAACTCAGACACTTGGTCTTTCTCAAGGACACTGTGTTCCACCTGCACAGCAGTCAACATCATCATCGACACTTTTAATGTGGCCTGAATAACAAAGTTACTGCTAGCACCTAAACAACAGCCAAGATCAAACCCGAATTAACATATACACAATTCACGACTTCAGGACAATGGGTCACTTTATCTTTCCATAACAAAAAAGTTTTACACCAAAGGGTAACACTAAAACTGGTTTAACACCTAATTAATGCAAAAACTAAAGTGACGCTAAGTTTTTCGGTGTTACACCTGAGTTAACACCAGAAGTCCGGTGTAAACTTCGGTGTTACACCAGGTGTTACACCAAACTTCGGTGTAACACCAAACTTAAACTGAGCCCGCGATAGATAACACCAAATCGGCATAATGCATTTAAATAGGCAAACAAAGATAAACCTCTAGCGCTTAAGTTCGGTGTAAAACCAAATCGACTTTATTTTTGTGTACAGAGTACAGACGTAAACAAACATGGCGCTGGCATCCGCTGTGGTATTAGGCCTAATGAACAATGCTAATCACAGACGGGCACCGAACTGCAGAAGAGTAGCATGTCGCATGACGGAGAGTGACCCAGCGTCATCGAGACTGCTGGCGAATGACATACAACGTTTAGCCGTTGAGTACAGAGACTGGAGGTTGGCTAAACAGCAGGTGCAAATGAAGTTTGGTTTAAAACCTAGGTTTTACACCAAACATAATCCAAGACAAGGTTTTACACCAGAGTTCAGCAGTTGGATTTAAGGTTTGGTGTAACACTTTGGAGTTATGGAAAGATAAAGTGACTCAATGATGATCTGGCTTAAAATGGCACTCATGCTAATAACAACAGACTTAGATAATTAAGGAAATGACCACTGAACAGTAGTGTGTGCTACATACATATTAGTGCCTGTCTCAGTGGCTAAGTGGGTTCAGACATGCTAAGTAAGTATGAATAGACACTGGTATATGCTGAACCTAAATACCAAAAGGCTATCAGTACCCACCTGCATTCAGCTCATTCCCAGTCCGGCTCAGATAATTTGGGTCAAAATTTCTGGCACATATGCAATGAGGGGAGATATCAAGGATGGCACCTGGTTTGGAAAAAGCTGGGGAAAAAACAATTTCCAAAAACGTAACTGAATCGGGGCATTACGAGGACCGATGTCTAATCAAGACAAAAAACTGGAAAAATGGCTATGAAGCATAGCAGCTTTGAGTAAGCAGCTCACCAGGGATGCAGCAACATCAGTTGGTTGATCGGTGAGGCGACTGAACTTGAATGACACTGAAGAATGTTTTCCATTCTCCAGGCAACACTCAATCAACTCGACATCGTCGTTTGTCTCCACGTTAATCACTGTCAACTTGACACAGTCTGCTCTCGGCTGACTGCACTGCTTCAGCTTGTTATTATCACCATTCACAGCAACCACCAGTTGACGGTCATGTACGACTTCGGAGAGACTTGCTGTTGCAATTTCAGCCTCACTACAAAAAAACACTATACATAATAAGCTAATGGTAACTTAGGCACTCCATGACAAAACCTTATTATTATCGCCAGTACACAATTACATAATAGTAATGAATCGCGTTTAGTAGGACACAATGCTTTTAGCACAAGTGTTCTCACTCAGTCAAACAAAGCTGTCACTATCCACTTCTTTTGTAATGATAATCTGTAGAAGCAGTGACTAGTTCATGACAAGTGTGCTGGCTTCTACCTTCAAATTTTGTTTTGTTTTCATATAAGATTTTATAACACATACCAGCAGGTTTGTTATCAGTTTCAACTTTTATACACTGTACGAAAACGGCAATTATGAATGTTTTGTCAACAACAGTAGTTTTATCAATGTACAAGCTGAATATGGCACAAAAATTATAAATGAAACCAGAAACAGGCAGAATTAGCATTGTTTTTGAACAGTATTCCACAAGAACACTGGACTTTGCAAAATACTGTGCAAAAATTGCTGTTTTAGTATAATTTAAATATTTTCTGTGGTAGTAACCTTGCACATAAATAAAACTATATTTATATGAATTAAAAACAAGGAAACTGCCCGAAAACCAGCTTCAGTTCGGCATATTTTCTGGAAAAATCGTGATCTGGTTAAAATACTTAAGCAGCACCACCAATAACAATTACAATGAATTTATGTTAAAATAACATAGAATTCTGGCATCTTTCTTATGATGGATGATATAATGCATCTTGGTCATCATAAATAAGACTAAATCGAAAACTTAAGCTGATGCTTGAAAAATGGCAGGGTATTTAATATTCTGACAGATGTTTGGAAACATGTATTATTATTACTGACTGCCTGGAGGACAGAACAACACTGACAAAATGTGTGATAAAAATTCTGTATCCACCTCTACTGTGATATAATGTTTGTAATGTGTAATGCACTTCAAATTAGAAATTTATTTGCCATATATGCTCAAAATTTTATTTGCACCTTCACCTCATTTTAAAGTTTTTAAATGCTTACTAAGACACTGTTTGAAAGTAGTCAGTGCACTAAATAGACGTTCATGAAGACGATGGTTAAGACCCACAATATGCAGATTATGTTCAATTACCTGACACTTGCACATAATTCTGTTTCCTTTTCATTGACACCATTACACGGCACAGCAGCAGCAGCAGCATCCAGTACAGTCACTTGCTCACAAACAGTTCGATCAAGTTCTCTCTCGTCTGCCTATAAACCAGACAAAACGCACACAGTCCAGCAACTGCTGACAAACTGTGATTATGACCATGCAAACACTGTTCAGTTTCTGAACAAAGAACAGCATCTTGTTGCTATCTGTACTCTGTAGTTTGCATATACCAGGGTTGTAGTCTCGGTCTCGAACGTCTCGGTCTCGTCTCGATACCGTCACTCCAAAGTCTCAGCCTCGTCTCGGTCTCGACGCTCCAACGTCTCGGTCTCCGCTTCTTACGTCTCGTTTACATAGAACTTCAAAGTTCAAACTGAGGACTATAACTATAAAATTCTCTATTCTCTACAGAGATACTTGGGCTGCCTAAATATCTCTGTAGAGAATAGACTATGAATGAACTATGAACTGTTTAAAGCAATTAAAAACATGAATGTCATAGATGTGATCAAAGCATGGTTTGCATTAATTTCTGCTTCAGGAACAACTAATAATGTTTCAAAGTAGAAAGTACATGATTACTATCGGCACTCAATGCTGTATCTTTATTACCAAGACTAGTTTAAATTTCACAATGGCCAAACAATAGAAATTAGCCGTGAATTATAGCTGATACCATATGGCACATACTGAGCCTGTCTATTACTGGTAGGCCTATAGTTTGAATGACCGGCACAGTGGCCGATTAAAACACACATTGTGACAACATGGATACAAACTCACAAGACTGTGCCTATATATATGGGAGGGGGCTACACATTACACAGTTGAAGTTGTATAGGCCCTAATGACTAGTCACGGCTTGAACGCCTCGACCGAACGTCTCGAGACGTTGTTTTGAACGTCTCGGTCTCGTCTCAGTCTCGAGACTCTGACGTCTCCGTCTCGGCATCATACGTCTCGTTTACAACCCTGTTATATACTGTAGCTTATCCGCATACCAAGTTATAAGTGCATGTATTGATGTGTTGCTAAGATATACAGGGTGGCCCAATAAAAACTGCACATTTTTCAGATACCATATTTTCGCAGCCACTACAGATATAATCATGCAGTTTTTGCAGAAATGTTCAGCAATTACAGCAGAATAACAACAAGCGACAATTTTTTTAAACAATTGTTAAATATTCTTTGCAAACTAGTCAAAATATGGTACCTTGTAAATGTCAGTGCTAACAGACTCTAACAACATTAATTGAAGTATGCCACAGTTTTATCACAATCCGTGTTTGCCATATTAAGTGTAATTCAGGCGATGTTCAATATGTCCACCAACAATTCAACCCTTTTCAACTCGTAAAAGCTTAATTAATGCTTTGTCTTCAGAAGTTAGCAGTTAGCACTGGCGTCAACTATGACGTAGTCCATTTCTGGTTACTTTGCAAAGAATATTTAACACTCGTTTAAAAAAATTGTCGCTTGTTGTTATTCTGCTGTAATTTCTGAACACTTCTGCAAAAACCGCATGATTATATCTGTAGTGGCTGCAAAAATATGGTATCTAAAAAAAATGCAGTTTTTATTGGGCCACACTGTAGATGGAAGCTATAAATAAACAATGACAACTAACTATGAATGATGTACAGCTATATCATGTACTGATCGGGCGCACTTTCACAAAACTGTTATCATTACACACTGTCAAGACTCTGCTCTATCTGCAGTGGCTTCTGCCAAAGACCAATCAGCAAATGTTCCACATATCGTAGCAAATGGCCAGCAACTGCAATGAAACAATAAGCCAAGCTGTGATAAGGTGCACTGTTTAGCCACAATACATACGTTACAGACGGACGGACACAACATTGTGCCACAAGCATGACCGTTAGTACGGTCGGCTAATGAGACTCACCTCTGGATTTGATGCCATAACAACGGTTTCTTTTACTGCAGGCTGTTCTACGACATTTGCGTCACAAGACTGACTGACAGGTATCAACTGCTGATCCACTGTGACACACAATATCACCAGACATTTCATCACACAGCGCAACTATTGCAATCATGACAAACAGCTAAGAACAGTCAGCCGGCGAGAATGGTAACATACGGTGAAGACTAAATGTAAGTAAGTTCGATAAGAGTATTTCTGTAGTGCGCTAAGATTGAAAGCCACTAATTAGCTGCTGGAGTATCGACATCTTGGTAACAAAAGGTCAAGTGTTGAGGAATCAAATGCTGTGTGCCAATGACATACAGTCGTAGTCGTACATATCTGATTCGCTGAACAACTTGGCTGTAAATCTTGACACACTGTAATCATGCCTGAAATCATCTAGACTACTAACCTTGCTACAAAAGACCAGGATGTCGACAACCCAACAACCCAATCACAGACACATCTGTGGCCTACTTCACAATAATGTCATAATGCTAACAATACATTATGATGTTTAAAAACTTAGTTTACGAGTTACACAGTAAATTTTTTACCAAACAACACTTTTCTGTATCTAACTGAACCGCTGGAAAACCTTTTCTTCCCAAAATCCTCTTCAGCTTCGATCTAACCACTCATCGCTTTCAGCCTGTGTATCTGCATATTTTACTGCAAACTTAGTATGCTCTCACTGTCTGTTCAAATCATACCTGCATTAATATCCAACTCAATCTACCAAATTCAGTTTAAAAAAACTATCCTAGTACCATCTGACTAGCTTCTCAGCACTAAAAATTTATCTCCAATTAATGGCACTTTCGGATACTTACCGGTTTAGCTCATCCAAACCACAGCCAGGCTACTCCAACTAGCCGTAACAACCACCCACATGCAGTTGTCATTACTGGTATAACAAATTCCTGTTATTAACTATTCAAATAATAAATAAGACAAACGAACCGTCGACGTGTCCATCCTTGTCCTCACTGCACTGTTTGCTGGCAGAAGCTGGTGGATTTGAGCTGGCAGCAGTAGTCACAATGACTTGCTGACAGTCAGCGACAGACATCAGAGATGACGTGGACAATCGACGGACCTCACGATCACGCTTCAGCTGCTGTACGCGACCACTTATCTGACACTTTATCGTCTTGATGTCTTCCTCGCAGGCAAATCCAGACTTCACCTGCAGTCACATAGCACGTTATCTGACTGCAACGAGCTTTTGAACATCAGACAACAACAGTCTCATGGCTCCGAAATTCCGGGAAAATGAAGAATGCTTGTATCAATTCACTACAGAGATTAGTCAGTATAGACCATTTATTAACCTCGTCTGTTTACTATAAGCTAAATATTCTGTCACGTACAGCGAGGTTAAAGCATTTTCCCGTGTCAAAGCTGCAGAGAATCTTCCTTATGAGAATCTAAGTGACACAACTGATTTTCAACTTTATCAGTTTGGCACAAAATGTAAATCTTCGTATACAAAAATGTTACAAAATTTATTGTGCAGCATCTAAACTTACCAACAGTCTAACACTGTATGTAACTAACAACATTCGCGAATGTCGCGAATGTTGTTAGTTACATACAGTGTTAGACTGTTGGTAAGTTTAGATGCTGCACAATAAATTTTGTGACATTTTTGAATACAAAGATTTACATTTTGTGCCAAAATGATAAAGTTGAAAATCAGTTGTGTTGACAGTTGTGTCACTTAGATTCTCATAAGGAAGATTCTCTGCAGTATTTCAAACTGAAAGCAAAACACTGGCATACCATCTCCTGTGCCACTGCATTCGGATCGTCGGTGCTGATGTTGTAATCAAACTGGACGGCTTCATTCTCACGCTGCTGTACCGGTAGACGTCGTTTCTTTGCGTCAACAATGCGCAGCTGCAGCTGAATGACATTGGCCAGCATTTCGTCCGCAGCAGACGGAGACGTCTTGACAAGCTCCACTCTGATTCCCGTCTCCTCGGCAAAGAACTCCAGCTGCAGTAGTTCTCGCACTGTGTACCTGATATGAGCAATCCAATCACTAACAAAGATGCAAAATGGAGCACAAATAATTCAATGTTGTTTAACACGTATATACTTCCAGTGAAGCTCGTAAACGTAGGTAACTAAACCAAATATAAACATAAACTAAGACAATGACTGTCAGTGCATGGCACACAGTACAGTTCGCATGTGCTCCAGGTTTTTAAAGCCACCCATTAACCAATTCTTGCATGGTTTCCACCTTCTGACACAGCCCTCATCATTTTCATCATGGTCATTGACTTAGTAATGACAGTGTCTGCAAAACAAGGAGACATAGCGTGCGCTCCTTCGCAAGTTATAGCTATCTGAAATTTGAACAACAGCCTTTCTATTGCAGGCCACTTACTGTCTTGGTAAAAACTTTGGCTGAGCTAAGTACAGCTAAAGCTGTCTCCAAGACCTTGAATGTAACATGTTTATTAATACTAGCAATTTCCTTAATGAAACCCGGGTTAATGGTGGAGGTGGTCGTTGACATGCCAGCCATACAGAGCTGACAGCAACTCACTGCTGGGGACCAGGTTTGACTGACACCGACAGCGTATTCCAGTAATACATTTCCAACACATTAACAGCTAATATCACCATAAGAAGAAAGCCTACCGGTATCTAACGATAAGGTAAGCGTGCAACAGCTGTGCGTGTGTGAAGGCCCATGTAGAACAAATCGATAGCAAGTAACATTCAGTGTTAAATGTCTGTTTATATACAGTTATACACAGTTTGAAATCCGGTATTTGCTAATTAAGTTTCTAGTTCAAATTACAGGAATGCAGTAGTTGTTGTCAGCTTCATACTGAATAACATTACATAGATTACTATAGTTATACTTGTTTTTTTCTTATCAAAACCCGAAAATGACACGATATATATCTTAGACTAGAGCAGCCGTCAGCGTCATCTAGCGAGCATTTGCCAAATTCGGCGAAATTCGCCGAAAATTTGAATCTATTCAACGTCATAAAAGGTCATACATCAATCTTGGTGCCAATTGAAAGTGCATACGTACTTTCCCGTTAGCCACTAGACACTAACAATAATTTTGGACGACATTTTCGAGATATTGGTGCTTTTATCTCGAAAACAGCTGGTTTTCCACACCCCACCCTTGTTTGACGCCCCGCTAGCAGATGAACGCACTGCGATATCAATGTAACCTATACATCGCTGAAAAGTACATTTAATCGGCTACCATTCCGTCGCCGACAATATGGGTCTATCTTCATTCATTTAGCCACTGTTGGCTCCCAAATCTGCGAAATCCTGCGAAGTACCGAGAAAATTTGACCTTATAGCAGTTCAAGGTCATTGATCTTGGTGTCAATCGAAAGCCCATATATGACTTCCTATTAGTCATTAATAGTAACTTTGGACGTACAAGTATCTCCTAACCATTTTAAGATATTGATGTTTAAAGCTATCAAATGGCTTGTTTTTCCCACCCCTCCCTTGTTTGATGCCCCTGCTCAATGGAAACCCGTTAAAATTTATGGATTAAACTTATCCCACAAAAACTAGAGGGATGGGGCTACTGTATGGTGACAATTTCATAATCCTAACTTCAACCGTTTTTCTATGATACACGCGTGTGACGGACGGACAGACGGACGGGTGACAGCATATAGTGTGCTACGCATATATGTTATATGCTGTAGCATGCTAAAAACAGAATATCATGCTAAACAGAAATATAATAAAGATATTTTAGCAACTCGCAATCAACAGCGTTCATCAGTCTCATACCTATCTACAGCAGTGGTGCTAATGCATCGTCCGATAATGTCTTTAATCTCTGCGTCAGTCACTTTCTCAAATGCCTCTGGTCGGATACCCTACAACACGATATAGTACTAGATTGTAAACAAACATGACACATTTAGAAATCATACGGAGTACAGGGTAAAAGTTGACCACATGCTGTACAAATAAATGCCTCCCTCACTATACTCCTTTTACTTTCGTATTCTATAATTTTGATCTTTGAACTCTAGAATTTCTTACACAATGCAAATTACACAATTATCTGCAAATAACTGTGGGGAATGCAAGCAAAAGGTCATTTATTAAGAGACATTTGACCTATAATGACAGTGACCAAAAAATATTTTTTTCACAAAAATTTATCATCAGTAGGTCCACTTTGTACAGGGTGGCCCAATAAAAACCGCACATTTTTGAGATACCATATTTTTGCAGCCACTACAGATATAATCATGCAGTTTTTGCTGAAGTATTCAGAAATTACAGCAGAAAACAATAAGCGACAATTTTTTAAACAAGTGTTAAATATTCTTCGCAAAGTAACCGGAAATGTATCTGATGTTCGCGGCACTGCGCACAGAATGTGGTCGACCGCTGCCAGTCAACCTATCAGTGCTACCAGTTTGGTCAATCATACAATCTCTTCCACTGTCTTGCAGGAAACTCACGCATCATGCAATCAACATTCCAACATTTTTAAACTTGTAAAACCTTAATTAATGCTTTGTCGTTAGAAGTTAGCACTGACATGTTTACGCAGATCACGTCAACTACGACGTAGTCCATTTCCGGTTACTTTGCAGAGAATATTTAACACTCGTTTAAAAAATTGTCGCTTGTTGTTTTCTGCTGTAATTTCTGAACACTTCAGCAAAAATCGCATGATTATATCTGTAGTGGCTGCAGAGGTACGGTATCTCAAAAAATGTGCGGTTTTTATTGGGCCACCCTGTAAATACTGCCAAGTAACTTTCCCTCAGCTGTCATAAAACATGAGTACTGATATACTTATGGACAACCAAAAAGCATAACGTTCTGTATCACACACCTATAAGAAAGAAGAATGAATCCATAATAGCTTTGTGATTAAAGTGAATGACTCTTTGTCAAGCAGAAATATTATAAATACAGGATTAATTGATGCTTAAACTTGTCTAGTTCTACTGTGCACTTATCACTACAGATATCAGAGATGGTGGATGAGCCAACACTGCTTCAGTACTGGTACTCCAGTGAAACGGAGAGCAGAGTCCCATACTACAGGTGAGCATTTACTAGTGTCATATAAGACTGCATAATGCTGGTATTATAAAGTTTTCACAAGATCAAAAATAAACTGTGTCTAAAGGAACCAAACAATAATGAACACTGCAACTGTAAAAACAGTGATGTTGTTAAATATGTTCACTATTAGCAGAGATATACATACGGCGCTAACACGACGGTAGATCTGAGCTGTATTTGTACACTCTTTGTATGGATACTCGCTCGTAGCCATCTCCAGCATACACATGCCAAACGCATACACGTCAACGCTCTCGTTGTATTTCTCCTCGTACATTTCTGGGGCCATGAACTCCGGTGTACCTTTTAACAGCAACCAAAATGAGCAACATTATGTTCCAGTCGAAGCAGCACATTTCTGATACCTATCAGTCAAAAACAAGAAGAAGCATGACACATAAGGAGACGTCTATTATGTTTGTAGTGGCAGTAACATTAGCAGTGGCAGTGGACTAGTGTGGCACTGGTAGTAGTAGTAGTATGTGACTGTTATTGTTGCTGTAATGTTATATAGCACACATTGCACAATGCGTCACACTGCACTACGAGTCTTCAATGCTGATCTAAAGCTGTTGATACTCTACATCAGGTGAAAAAGAGAATCTGGTAAAAAGTTCCCAATTATCGGGTCCCTGACAGTGACAAAAAGACTAGACA
>Ga0209680_1000337_pt1 | contig 12473 bp, 14 predicted proteins | sample WorMetLIZISLAND1_FD_187413 | JGI IMG/M metagenome (GOLD analysis project Ga0209680, IMG submission 187413) | Marine gutless worms symbiont microbial communities from Max Planck institute for Marine Microbiology, Germany - Olavius loisae LIZARD... ... | reverse complement strand
TTTGTGATCTTTACCTTTGTTTAGAGGTCGTTTAAGGTCATGTCGTCCATTGCGTTACATTCGTCATTGAATATCTCGGAAACCGTTAGAGTGATGACGTCACGCGACCCTGAAAGATCAAACTCGTGACCCCAATAGGCTCATCTCGAAAACAACTGGAGATGCTAGCAACATCGGGCATTATTGGTCAGTTGCGCTTGATGATCTAAAATAATTATTAATCTACATACAAAATAAGGAAATGAAGGATGCTTGCATGAAGCTAGCATCTGAAATAGAAAAAATGCGCTCATTGTTACTTGACATCATAACTGTCTGACGCAGTGTTGAATGCTATGCGCGGTATAGGGCGGCACTGCGACATGCAACCTATTCTCTCGTTCGGCAAGTAATGCATGTAGAAATACACATATATGCAATATATAAGTCGTCAGCCTGGCTTACCCGTACTTTCATATGCGACCTGCGTCCGGGTTGCCCCGACACTTGGTTATAACTTGTTACTAGCGGCACACCTTAACTTTCTTTATCATGATCATCATCAACTCTTTATTGCAGTAACTGTCAAACTGCAGTTACAGTTACAATATAGCGAACAAAATACAGATAGTTAAGAAAAAAGTACAGTGAATACAAGTACAGTAAAACGTTAATAAAAATCATGAATTACAGTATTGTTCACGATATAATGATAGTCATATTTGGTTTGAAGGAGCATGTCGGCAGTCAACAGTTGCTACACGGATTGAGAGATAGGTAGCTAGAAACTGCACAATATAATATTTTCATTCAGTATATGTCTTTATATATCATTCGCGAAATAAAGTTAGCATCCACAAGATGTCAAACACGTCAATTAATCGTATCGTTACTATTCATTATTGCCCGTCTCTACAGGCTGACAAATACAAACTGACAGCCCCAAAATGTGACGGCGCGCCTTCTTATATACGCTCCGACGCCCTCTGTCCTCATGCCTTCTGCCCTCATGTCCTCGCCCTCGTGCCCTCCTGCCCTCGTGCCTTCCCTCAGCGTCGCGACTCCTTACCTCCCATGCTACCCTTATCGTTGATCTTGCTGTCAGCTGTCGAAGACACAATGAATGCATACGGCGACGCACTTCCTTATATAGGTCTTGGCGCCCTCGTGCCCTCGCCCACGTGCCTTCCGCCCTCACCCTTCATCATGCCCGCGCATTCGCCACACCATCGGCCGGCCCGCGATCACCGTCCCCGATGATCTCTATTACGGGCGCAGTTTTTACTGCGGCTACGAGATTACACGACAGCATGAATTGTCCGAAAAGAGACAGAAATAAAAAAAGAAATAAAAAATAAAATGAGGGCACACAGTTCGCGCGTGTACGACACTACCTCTAAATTGCTACTGTTAATACGAATGTCTCTAAGCGAATGTCTCTCTACACTACTACAGCAGTGTAACGTCAAGCAGATCTTCAGCGGTGGGAACTTGCTCCAGTCTTTGGAAGATGATGATGACGAGACTCGTCGGCCATATCTACGCGGTGACCTAGCGATGGACGGCCTGTAGATCCCTGTCGGCGATCCGACAGCGCCTGGCGATGTCGAGAATCGAGAATCATCTTGCGGTGGTTGACGTGCTCGGTGACGTGGGGATCGACGGCGAGTCGTGTCCGTTGAAGTTGAGCGGAAACGTCCACCGCCTCTTGACGTCTCTTTCGCCGAAGAAAAGGACCTTGCGCTCGGCAGTACGTCTGAAGTGCAAATCTTTCTCCACCTGCGTAGCCGTACTCGTAACTGTCTTCCCCTTGACCGACTCCTTGGACTGGCTCAACTTGGATTGGATCGTCTTTTCAGCAAAGAACTTATGAGGTTTGGGCTTCTTTGCTGACGTCTGCGGACATCTCTCGCTTTTCGAACTTGCCTGAGCCTCACCGGACGTTTCTCCCGTCGTCTTTTGTGATTCGGTGTCATCAAGCGGTTCCATAAGTTCGAGGATGCACTGGGTGGCACCCGGGACTCGCAATCCCATCTGTCCTTCGCCATCTAGTGCTGCGGCAGCTGGTGAAGGGAGTCTGGATCTACAACTTTCCAGCTGTCCAATAGGTTGGAGGATGCGCGGGCTGGCAGCCTGGACTTGCTGTCCCGTCTGTCCTTCATCATCTGGAATTGCGGCAGCTGGTGAGGGGAGTCTGGCCCTGCATCTTTCCAGCTCCGCTATTGGCGTCGGTACGTACTCTGCAACTCCCGAATGGTCCACCGCCTCTGCTTGACCAACGTCCGAGTCTCCAGACGCAGAAATACCGGCCGCTGATGCAGCCGCAGCGACGATGTCGTAGTCCCGACGCGACTCCTCCATAGACACGGGCAGAATACGGGTACGGCTAACCCCTGAGGCTGGACGAAGCCATCTGGCGGATCGCACGTCTGATCTTCATCCCCTGGACGTCGCGCGCTTTCTCCGATCCCCATGTTCCAGAAGGATAGTTGGCTGGCCCAGTTGGCGGCCAACTTCTGTCTTTCCTCCTCCGGTGAGTGGCGATTATGCTCGAAAGCTTATTGTTAACGGGCGGCCTTCTGGGCACCGGCTAATGCATCCAGGATAAGAGGGCGTCGGTACTCGTAGGGGATCTCCGGATAGCATCTCCTCAAATATTCCATCAGCTCGATCTTTAAATATTCATGATGCCGCGGCAGGAGCGCCCTTGCGGCTGTCATCAAGTCGTAACTCGACGGTGCCCTCGGAGTGTCGCGATAACCTGGTGTCGGAGCAGAAAACCGTGTGTCGGTGGAAGACGACCTCGATCTCGGTGGCATTAACGCGTTGTTGTTCTCCTCCGTGACTCTGCGGCACAGCACCGGATCGGAGGTCCGTGCACTTCTCGCCGCTGGCGACTGTAGTTTCTCGAAGAGACCCAGGCGGAGCAAATCACACTCTTGGTCTGCCTCTCGCGATGTGCCATCTGTAACACGACAGCTTCTAAATACATTCACTCATGACACACACACATGCAGGTAGCATGGACTACCGAACTCCATCCTCTCTTCTCCTTCCTCTCCCCCTTTTAGGCGTCGAACGAAGTTATTACGCCTGACTCCCGACAACTCTCCCTGCACCACTTATTCGATCTTCCTTGCCACCGACGATTCCAGCAGGAGCTAGCCAGCTCAAACACGGCGGCGAATAACATTTCTTCAGCTTGTCCTTGTGGATGACGAAGGTTTTGGATCTCGCAAACCTCTGAAGTACGTAGTTCACCGGCGGAATCTCGCGGGCCACAAGATAGGGACCGTTATAGCTCTTCTGCCATTTCGGTGAACACCCAATGTACCGTCGAGGATAATGATACCAAACCCAGTCGCCGACTCCAAATTCCTCTGGTCTCACTCTCTACTGCCACTGGGTCGCAACTTGAAGTTGCTCACGAGCGACGCGATATGCTGACTCAGCCAACTCCTGTTGACGAACGATGAAATCGTCGACAGTGGCGTCACCATTAACCTCCCCCAAAGGCAATCCCATCTTTACCGCAGCTTTGGTCTTCTTTAGACCAAAATGACCGCCAGTCATTTCGCCGTTTGCGATAGATAGGAATTCAGTTCGAAGTTCATTTGCCAAACGACCTGCCATCTTTCAAACTTTCCATCATTCGACTCGAATCGACGCTTGAGAAGACCGTCACGAAGGCCCAGGCGCGGCATTGCTTCCATAGATTCTTCACATCGCTCGACTTCGACGCCACGGTTTCCCAACTCGGTTGTCCGGCATCAGACTCAAACGCTTCTATGATGGATCCAATATATGAATCGGTTCGCTGTGCATGACGTAGTCCCTCCCATGTTCCAGGGCAACACGAAATCACCTGGGGCTGGCTTGATGTCGTATGGTGGACTGAACACCTGGATCTGGATATGGATCGCCTCTAACTCGATCGGCTTCCTCTTCTGCCTCAACGCTTCACCGTCTCTGGCCTCGAGTTCGAACAGCTGCGACAATCCGTCCGTTTGATCTGACTTGATCGGCCGGCCCACCGAAAGGGTTTGCCGTACGATCACGAAACAACCAACCTCTCTCAACGCATGACTTCCTCACTCGACGTTGGTGGTATAAGCTATGAACTCGTCCACCAAGCCGTATTTGAGCGCGCCGGAAATCCCAAATGACGTTATTCTCAGCCAGTCAGTCAACCCCGAGCATCACTTCAGCGACATGATCGGACACCAGGCCTGTGACCGTCGTTGAGAGGTTGGTGCAAAATGACACCGTCGCCATACCCTGCACTCCAATCTGCGTTCCGTCCGTTCGCTGCTCTCAACGATTGCGTTGTTGGACGTAGTAGTTCCCTCGGTACCAGATGCGCCGTTAGTAGGGATGCTTCGCTACCAGTATCCACCAGGCAACCTTGCTCTCTTCCGTTCACTGGTGCGCGGAGATAGGTTGCACGACCCTCGGCTTCGCGGGAGTTGAACGCGATATTAGCAACACGAGAACCCGGTATTGGAGCGTACTGTTGTGGCGCATGCTGATGTACCGGCAGTGGGGGCTGTTGTCCCCGAAGGTGGTCTCTTGCAAAGTGACCAGCTTCTCCACAGGTCCAGCAAACTCCGAACGGTCTTGGGTTGTACATTGGATGTGCCACTGCTGGTTGTGCCGAAATATCAGCAGATGTTTGCTCAACGGGCACTTGAACACTCCGATCCGGTGAGTTGAATTGTTTCAAGAGATTGAGTTCTTAATTCAACGCCTCGTTCTTTTTTACCAGACCCGCCATTTCTTCTCGAATAGCAATCTGTGCAGATTCAAGCTCTTTGATCTTTTGCAGCAACTGCCCTTTCCATTCTCGCTCTTCGTTGTTCACCGCGCGGTTTCGCTTCAGATCGCTCCGCTTCCCACGTGTACTCTCACCAGTCTTCCTAGATGATTCAGACTTCTGCTGCGAGGATTGTGTTTGCACGGTAGATGACGTCGCCTGTAGCTGGCGTTCAACAGCGGCCACTCTTGCCTCCAAGTCTGTTTCGGGCAGGGCAGATGAATCGCCATCTTCTACGACCTGCCGCGTCACTCGGTAACGAATACCAGAAGATGCGTCGACCAAACCACGTAAAATCTCGTACCTCTGCGCAATCTTCAAAGCCGTGTCCAGGTCCGCCGGCTCACATTCACGGATCTTCAACTCGAACTCTGGGTCTTCTAAAGCGATCAGGAATGCATCTCGCGCTATGTGTTCCGCCAGACCGGATTTCTCTCCAGGGTAGGCGAGTGACATTAATCTTCTAATGTCTTGAGCAAGTTCTCGCAACGATTCTCCCTTGTGACGTCGCCGGCAGCGCAGCTCCGTCTGGAAACGCTCTTCCACCCCTTTGCCACCGAAACGACCACGAAGCTTCTCGACAAGACCGGTGCAGTCTAAGTTATCTGCGTCGCAGAGTAGTTGAGCGGCGATGCCTGTCAACGACCACCGTAGATAAGCCAACTTGTCTCTATCGCTCCACTGGTTGTACAACGTGCAATTCTGGAACGTGCACAAGAACGTCTCGAAACTGCCTTTACCATCGAACTTGTCGGGTTTCAGCCAACGCCGGTGATGATCGGACGAGCGTCGACGACTACCAGACGGTGAACCGTCGGAGCTAGACGCACGGTCTCTTGAACGGCGTCGACGACCGCGTTCCCCCTGGCGCTGGTCGTCCTTCCACCTGCCGTCGCGATCATCAGTTCTCCGACCCGATGCTGCACTCTTGTCGTGTTGAAGCACTCCGCCGTCATTGATGGCGGTCGTCCTTTCGCACCTCCATACACCGCTGCACTCTAGCACCCGTTCCTCGGCAGCTCCTTTCTCTCTCACCAGGCGACCGTCTGGAAGCGGCGTAATCCCGATGGCTGTCGTCGCTGGGACGCCCTCCCGGAAAGATTCGAACATCACGGCTCCTGCGGTCTCCATCGGTATACTCCGGTGTCGTATTGCGTCGAAACATTTCGTGTAGCAACGTAACATGACATTGGCAGACGTCTGCTTTGGTTAGACCTCTGCACTCCTCGTCGATGGTTGGAGACGAACAACCGTAGTCAGACCGACGTGGCCGAGAAGCTGGTAGATGCTGACGCTCTGGATTTTGATGTCCGGCGACGAAAGGTGTAGAGTCGTAGCGCGAAGTTCTGGGTTGAGATCGTTGCCGTGTGCTGGCTCGCCAACCGTCAATCCGGCTATCTTCGGACGAGAGAACATCACGACTTGTCGGCTGCCGGCTCATCACGCGTTCAGTGTCGTCGTGTCTAGCTTCCGTGACCAGTCCGCGACCGGAGCCGGTAGACAATGATGCAGCCCAGCCTGATCCTCACGCGATTGCCTCAGCACTCGCTACGAACGAGACCCCATAGAAGCATCTTGACTCGCACGACTTCTCAACACGGATGACGTGACAGCACCTTGGACACCGTCCTCTTGACCTCGAACGAACAGCACGACGTCATGACCCTGATCGTCTTCCGGTACCTGATAAGCACACGAGCCAGCCTCCTACTTATCTCTATACAACCTCGCACGTCCAAACTCCGCCTTCTAAGTAGAGCGTTGAACGTGTAACTCTTCCACACGCATCGAATTGTCGGTGACTGACATCGTCGTCGACTTGAACCCATGTCGAACTCACACCGGCTCGACCATACGGCTCATCGTCACCATCACCTTCTACATCATCCTGCGACTGAACGCGTGATGACACGACTGCCGACGCACGTCTCCTACCACCAACCTCCAAAGCCTGATCCATGACACGAACTTGATCTCTCATCGGAGGGTCGTCGTAGTCGAGAGGATCTCCAGCACGCACCCCGACGGCTTCACTCGACGCTGCTGATGCACTAGACACAGGTAACACAGCTAACACCGCCCCACATTGGGCGCCAGTTGTGGAGGAGGAGGACGCTGATGGTCGTGCGGCAGCGGCGACGGGTTGCCGCGGACCGGTAGCGAGATGTCGGTTCGTCGAGATCGGCGGGTGCGATGACGATCGGCGATGGTGGTGTCGCTGCGACGAATCTTCTTCGCCGCTCCCTGTCGTCGTCGTCGTCGTGCCGGTCGTCGGCCGTCGATCGGGTGATGACGCGCTCGATGTGCGATCGACGTCTCTAGGTCCGTACTGCGAGTGGTCCGCTGGCGGAGTCTGAGCTTCGTCGCCATCGGAGCCGTGATTCCGCTCGCCCTCCACATCGAAATTTGGGGGCAGTCTCGAGATCGCTTGCGGGTCAGGCGGACGGTCCATTCGACGCCTTGCAGCCTCAGGTGGTTGCAACTTGCACACGGCTACTAGACCCTAAGCTGGGTGTCATACTGGTCTTTGACTTGCTAGATTTCCCCCTTTTAGGCATGGTGATAATGGACAATAATAGTCATCACGGCAGAAGAGTATATGAACGTTCAATTCAGCAAACTCAGAAACATATCAGCCACAGCAAACACGTCAATTAATCTTATCGTTATTTTCATAATTACCCGTCTCTACAGGCTGACAAAAACAAACTGACAACCCCAAAATGTGACGGCGCACCTTCTTATGTGCGCTCCGGCGCACTGTCCTCATGTCTTCCGCCCTCGTGTCCTCGCCCTCGTGCCTTCCGCCCTCGCCATCTATCATGCCCGCACATTCGCCACAGTAGACCATCAAGTCCAGTCGCGGTAGGATGTAGCTGATCCAGTAGGTTACAGATGCGTTATTCGTTGACGTACTCCATCTCAACGTCGGTAGCAGTATACTGGCGGCGATGAGGTGGAGTGTAGCTGTGATCAGTTGAGATCGCGTATTCTTGCATCACACGCTTATCGCCCCTTGCGGACGTAAGGATAGACCTACGATGACGCTACGGCGGTATATCCCTGTGCTACCTGACCGACTTTCGTAACGCTAATGCATTGAGGCGTCATTGTACGGTGTCGTGCGCAGATGGCGATAAGCGTGTAACATTACAGCGCGTAGGGCCTAAGCTTCGCTCTAACAACGGCGCCACGTGCATAGGTCCTAAGAGCAGCGTTTCATTTTGTTAGAGAAATTTCGACTTGTATCGGACGGACATAGGTAACGAACGACTGAGATACTTGCATAAAGCTATCATTTGAAATAGAAATATATGCTCATTGTCACTTGACATCATAACTGTCTGACACAGTGATTAATTCTATGGCGGTATAGGGTGGCAATATGCCACATGCAACTTATTCTCTCGTCCAGAATGTAATCAGTGTAGAAGTAACTCGTATAAATTCAATATATAAGTCGTCAGTCCGGCTTACCCCTACTTTCATACACGACCTGCGTCCGGGTTACCCCGACACTTAGTTATGACGCGTTAATAGCGGCACACTGTAACTTTCGTTATGGGCTATTCTTGCATCACACGGATATCGCCCCCCTGCGGACGTAGCAATGTGCGGAAATTCCCACATTGCTCTAACAACGGCGCCACATCCACGCGCCCTAATAATAATTATTATCTCATTTCTGTTAAATAAATTTAAGTTTGTAATGTTGTATTAGACGGAAACAAATGAATGACAGAGTTACTTGAATGAAACTAGCACTAAAGGCAGACAGCTTGATATCGCAACTGGGTGATGCAGCGACTACTGCAACTCAGGGTTGCAATTGTCTGGGGGTTGAACCCCCCAGTTCATGTCTACAGACGCTCATTTTTGAGTGAAAATTGGCTTTAAATTTCAATCCCTGGGCAAAATTTCTAACATTTCGGCAGCTGACCCCCCAGTTCTTTTAGGTCAATTCCAACAACACTGCTGCCACGCAAAATATAGACGATGCTACACACAGTTCATAAACGTAGAGATAACTCGTATACATTCAGTGTATAAGTCGTGAGTCTGGCTAACCCCTACTCTCATAGGCGACCGTGCGTCCGGTTTGACCCGACAGTGGGCCACACTTCGTTTTAACGCCAGCACTTTGTACCGTGATCTATAGTACATTGTTCCGTCAGAAGCTTGTAGCCCCTGCGAAAGTGGGGATAGACCGATTGATGACGCTACGACCGTATATCCTTCTGCTATCTGCCTGATTATCGTAACGCTAGTGACTGAGGGGTCGCTTCTAAAACCACCTCTACCAACACGGGAAATGCTTCGAATTTCTGTAATTTGAGTAAAATGGAGTGTAAACTATGACTTCCACTCAACAGAATGGAAAAATGGTCGCTTGACCCGGAAATACCTGTATTTCGGGAACTACTGGACAGCGTTGGAATTTTAGGGTCAAACGTTGGTTTTTAACCATGTAAGGCCTGATTAGATTAAGTACCTTCAAGCGTCTGCGACAACGACCGTTAACAGCTAAAGGCAATATGTCGCGGAAATGCTCAAATCTCTCTAACAGTGGCATAAATTATATACGTGCTAAGAATAATTACTCATTTTCTTAGAAAAATTTCAGCTTACTTATATTACACTAAAAGGAAATGAAGAGTGGAGTAACTTGCTTAAATATAGCGTATGAAATAGAAGAAAATCTGCTTGCTCGATATCACCATTCGGTGACACAGTGATTGCGATAGGCAATGCCACATACTTCTGATACGATGACTATGATATATCATACATGTTATTCGTTCTGATCGCTAGTAATCATAGTAATTATAAGTCGTATTCAATATATAAGTCGTCATTCCAGCTTACCCCTAGTCTCTCACGCGACCTGCGTCCGGGTTACCCCGACACTTCGTTATAACGCGTTACTCTTAGCCGAATAGTATCGTAGTTTATGCCGTACACTCAATTGTCGCCAACTGCAGACGTGGGTGATGAATGATGATACGACGCTGTCCCTCTGCTACGTAACCGATTTTCGTACCGCCTGATGGCGGGCACTCCTGAAGCCACCTCCTCAACTCTGGAAATGCTTCAAAATTCTGGAAAAGCAATGAATTTAGAGGATCAATGTTATTTGAATAAAATGGCGTGTAAACAATGACTTTCACCAACATGAATGGAAATATGGCCACACAAACTGAAAAATGCCAATGTATTAGAACTACGAACGACAGCGTTCAAACAACTGGAAATGGCAATATTCAATAGGCTGTATAAATTGTCATTCCTGTTTAACCCTATACTTTTCAGCGTGACGTGCGTGCGGGTTGCCCCGACACATCATAACACGTTACCTCTAACACAATGCAACGTAGGTTATGGCGTATTTTTCTGGCACACGCTTGTCGACCTACGACATTAGATAGCCTACTGCTACTTAAATTACGAGTACACGGTAAGCATGTTGGTACTAGTGGCAAAATGGATAGACAATGTGCATAATGAGTTGTACTAATGGTCAATTTTATGATTGGAGTGCAGTGTTCAGCGGCACTCTACGTCCCAGTTATCTGTGCATGTGTGTGTGGGGGTATACTGTTCATAATTCAGGCCTATACAGAGGACATGAATTTTATTTGTCGTGTACTGTTAGTAGTTAGATACTGAAATACTTTCAAAACACTATTTTATTTCGTATTTAAACTGCCATCAAATAGAACCATCACTGTTTTATATTCTCTCTCAATGCATTGTTTCTTTGATTTACGCACATACTGAGTTATAATCATGCAGTTCTCAATCCTTCTCGTTAGCAAAACTGTACCAACGTGTTCAAAACTACTACAACTACATATTCAGTATGCGAATGACTATACCAAACTGTCTCATGTAGAGTCACAGTAGTTCAAATTCCTGTCTGTGAGTGAGTGAGTGAGTAGTTATTGACGTCCAACTGGACACAAAGGTAATTATTTTGGGGGAAGGTTCTGCACAGCCAATCAATTCACTGCTGTATCACCTGCATGGTACCGTACTGCAAACAGAACTACGACCATAAAACAGAAATCTAGGCTAAACTAGTAACCTAAACATACACACATCTAAAACTAGGCTAAACTAAACCCTGGTTTAGGTGCCAGGAAAACGGACAGGCCTGTTCTACAGCTCCTGCAATCCCTATCACTAACGATGTGTTTATTCACGGCAACACGGCATCAGTACACACAAGAAAGCCTAGCTAACGCAAGGTAAGCGCGCGACAGCTGTGTGTATGAAGACAGGTTTTTGCCATTTCACCGTTGTTTGACGCCCCCTAGCTGAGGAATGCCTTGCAATATGAACGCAATCTGTACATTACTGAAAAGTACATTTAGTGGGCTACAAATCCATCGCTGACAATAAGGGACTGCCTCCATTCGTTTAGCTGTTATTGCCGCCGAAACACAAGATTTGTCGCAAAATTCCAAGATAAATTGACCTTACAGCAGTTCAAGGTCATCCAAGGTCATCGATCTTGGTGTCAATGGAAAGCCCATATGTGACTTCCTATTTGTCATTAATTGTAACTTTAGCCATATCTGCTAGCGAGCGTTTTCGAGATATTCACGCTTAAAGATATAAAACTGCTGATTTTAGCCACCCCTCCCTTGTTTGACGCTCCACTCGGGAGGAACCCCTTAGAATTGCTGGATGAAACTTAGCCCGCAAATACTAGAGGGCTGTTGCTACCGTATGGTAAAAATTTCATAATCCTATCTTCAGCGGTTTTTGAGATATTGGCAGCTTAAAGACCAAAAAATCGCCAATTTTGCCTACTGTGACCTTAAAACCCTGGCCAGGGGTCACTCAAGGTCATTGATTTTGGTACCAATGGAAAGCGCGTGTACACATTCCTATTAGTGATCAATAGCAATTTTAGTCCTATCTTGCACCGTTTCAGAGATACGGCGGCTTAAATTTCGAAAATCGCCAATTTTACCTACCCCTCCCTAATTTAACGCCCCCACTCTGGGGGAACCCCTTAGAATTTCTGGATGAAACTTACCCCGCGAAAACTAGAGGGATGGAGCTACCGTATGTTGAAAATTTCGTAATCGTAACTTCAACCGTTTTTCTATGATACACCCATCTGAGAGACAGACGGACATACGGACGGGCGATAGCATATACGCGCTATAGCATACATGTTGTCGCGCGCAAAAAAACGTGTGCCTATGTGACGGTGAATGCCACAGCACATCACGTCAGGTATTGACGTCACTTCACCAAAGGCCGACACTGCCAATCAGTTAACAGCTAGTTCGCAGCCAGTTACTTGAATGGTGCAAACACAGCACAAACCTAACGTAGAACGAACGAGCTAAACACAACAACATACACATAGCTAACATAACTATACTGAAGCGCGGTTGAGTGTTCTCTGGTGCCATTCAGCCAGGAATAAAGAAGTAGCAGGTACTAACGTCCAACTCAACACACACTATACATCGCTGAAAACTACATTTAGTGGGCTTTGATCCCGTCGCTGACCCGAAATGTACGGTTATTGAAAAAAATTTTAATAAAAGTAGGAAGATGACCGGTTAGACCGATGTCTTTAAGGTCTTGTAAAATCTAATATTTCCATGTTGTATCATAAGCTTTTTCTAAGTCAAAGAAAACAACTACTGCATGCTGTTTT
>Ga0209680_1000336_pt1 | contig 12503 bp, 5 predicted proteins | sample WorMetLIZISLAND1_FD_187413 | JGI IMG/M metagenome (GOLD analysis project Ga0209680, IMG submission 187413) | Marine gutless worms symbiont microbial communities from Max Planck institute for Marine Microbiology, Germany - Olavius loisae LIZARD... ... | reverse complement strand
AATTTCAACACCCCATCCTTCTTTGAGGCCCCCGCTCGGGGGGAACCCCTTAGAATTTCGAGATGAAATTTGGCGTCAGAAAACTACAGTCTTGGGGCTATCAGATGGTGAAGAAATGATGATGCTAGCCTTCTCCGTTTTGACACAATACCGGCTCGTGACGGACAGACGGACAGACACGTTGCTGTAGCAAAGACCCGCGCTAGCATAGCTTCGCGCGGGTAAAAACCATATCGCATATTACAAAAGAACCCAAGTCCGACAGCAACAAACAATTTGATGAAATTGAGGGACAGTTGGAATTGCTTAGTAGACATTTTGCATTGCATTAACTTTTAACCAGCTATGTGTAGGTATAACCTTCATACTTGTATTTGTGCACTGTCTTTGATAACTTAAGAATTTTCACTTAATATTGTGTTTCAGCTTAAAAGTGATGCAATGTATACTTGCAAAATCTGCAACTCCAACTCAGACAGTGTAAGATTGTATGTGAAGCATTGCCGTATTCACTCCAATCTGCCAAAGATTAGATTTCCCTGCTGCTTTGCTAGATGTCCAAAAACATGCAGTTCTATTTGTGGTCTAAAAACACACATAAGTAGACTTCATAGCAAAAAGGCAAGTCGACGACATATTATCAGTGATGATCAGCAGCTGAAATGCTCAGTGCCATTGTGCCTGGTTAAGAGTAGTGATGAAACGACATTAGTGAAGCATCTGCGACAACATATTAGAGATGGGCAAAGGGTACAGTGCCCAATCAAAGGATGCCTTAAGGAGTATGACATTCTGTCATCTTTTTCATGCCATTTAAGTCGCGACCATACCCAGTGGCGGTGTGCAGATTTAAAAGAGGGCATCAGAACTAATGCAGATGCTGCCTTGCATCAAGAGCCACCGTTGATTGCCAATCAGCAGCCTGTATCAGTTGATGAGTATGATTGTGATGATGCTGTTTATGATGACGTAGTCACTGATGAGAGCATAGCCCTTGAATTGGTTGGTGAGAACATGAATAGAGAGGACATTGTCAAAAACCTGTCGTTGTTTTTCGCCAGACTATCTACGAAATGCCTCATTCCAGACAGCACAATCGACATAATCGCTGAAGAATTACACAATGTTGCATCCCTCTGTCAGTCGTATATGAAAAACAGTGTTGTTCAGGCTTTGAATGTTAATGGAATGACATCGGAAACCATTGACACTGTAATATCTGCTATGACTGACAGCGATTTGTTGAAGGAATCATTGGGCAAAGCTGGCTGCCTTAGCAGTACAAAAAGAAGGACTGCTTTCATGATGCAGCATTTACAATTTGTTAGGCCTGTTCCTTTATATTTGGGCAAACGAGGCAATAATAAGAATCGTTTTTGTCATTATGTGCCAGTCAAACAATCTCTGGCTTGCTTGCTGCAAGACCTGTCAGTTGTGCAGCAGTTGCGTGACCAAAATGAAAGAGTGATGGAAACTGATGGCGTTATTAGGGACTTTGTGGATGGATATGTTTTCAAACAAGCCACATCTGATCCCTCCAAGAAATACTTACCCCTTATTCTCTACCAGGATTCTTTCGAGATTGTCAACCCTCTGGGTTCTGCCAAAAAGAAGCATAAAATTCTTGGGGTCTATTATGTCCTGGGAAGCCTTAACCCTCATAATCGTTCCACTATTGATAACACTCAACTAGTCCTTCTTGCCAATGAAAATGACTTTGATTGCGTTGGTCAGCGCATATTTAAGCAGCTTGTATCTGACCTCCAGGAGTTGGAACACACTGGGATTGTCATAGATGGTATTCAGTACTCTGTAGTCCTTGCAGCGATTGCTGGTGATAATCTTGGAAGCCACTGCATTGGCGGTTTTGTGAAAAATTTCAGTGGCACGCAGCACTTTTGTCGCTACTGTTTGATGGAAAAAAGTGACTATGACAGTGGACACGGTGAATGTGTGATCCGCACCCCACATTCATATAACTGTGCAGTAGCAGAACTGGCAGATTCAGATGCTCTTGTTGTCCAGGGTGTAAAATTTGAGTCCACTTTTAACCAGCTGAAATCTTTTCATGTGTGCGGCCCAGGCCTCCCTCCGTGTCTTGCTCATGACTTATTCGAAGGTGTTGTGGCATATGACTTACCTCTCTTTTTGAAGTACTTTGTGAAACAAAAATGGTTTACAATTGATCGTCTAAACAAGAGGATAGACCACATACAGCTGTTTGGCTCTGATTCACGAGCAAGACCTGCCGCAGTTCATGAAAGTCATCCCCGCCTTGCTGGTTCTGCTAGTCAGAACTGGTGTTTTTTGCGATTGCTGCCTCTTCTCATTTACGATATGGTAAATCCGTCCGACAAAGTTTACCACACTCTGTTGCTTCTTCGTGTTGTGGTTGAACACGTCGTTTCTCCTGCTCTGTCTTCTGGCCAGGTTGCATATATGGGGATTCTCATTGAGGATTATCTTCATCGAAGACGTTCACTGTTCCCAGATGTGAAACTTCGACCGAAACACCATTACTTGAGCCATTACCCCATGCTCACACGAAACTTTGGTCCCCTTATCAGGCTTTGGACCATGAGATTTGAAAGCAAGCACCAGTTCTTCAAACGGTGTATGCGGAATTCTCGTAACTTTATTAATGTCACAGGCATGCTTGCTAAACGTCATCAAATGCTGCAGGCATACCTCTCAGGTGCACCACGTTTCCTGACGAATGAAGTGCTAATCAACAGCAATTTAGTTGTTGACCCTTCAATTGAAGTGAAAGAATGCTTACAGTTCTCGGGGATAACTGATGGGCACTTGTGCACCGAATGCACTGTAAGAGGAACAGTGTATTCGAAAGGACAAGTATTGCCCATAGAAATGCATCCGGACAAGAAATCAATCTTATTTGGTAAAATAGAGATGATTGTCATTGACCCAGAGTTGCATGTGAATTTCCTTGTGTCTTTGAAGTCTGGACAGTTTAATTTTGAAATTGGTTGCTATGTTCTCTGTTCTGATAACTGTAGTGTTCATTGTATGCCATTGGATTCTTTTCTGGATTTGTATCCACTTCCTTTGTATCATGTAGGTGGTGAGACTGTCGTGGTTCTGAAACATCAACCCGTTGATCGAGGCTAGAATGGAAGCGGTTAAGCAGAGAATTGCTTCAATACTGACACTAAATGATGACACCATGGAAAAGCTTTTGGCGAAGCTTGTTGAAATTGGGGTTGCCAACATTGGAGATTTGGCAGATGTTGAAATTGATGACATATCGCCTGAAATTCTACTACCAATACCCGCCAGGAAATTTCTACGCATTTGCAAAGCCTCTTCAGACCAAGCCGTCATGCCATCCACAAGCTCAGTTTCACCAACTACACCGCGATCAAGTCAGCCTCTTCAGCAACTTCAGACAACACCATCAGGAGCAGATCCAGATTGGCACAGGTCTTTTGATATTGCCTGTACAGTGAATAACATGCTCAGTTCTAAAGAATCAATGTTATCAAAGCAAGCGGCAAAGGCCTTGACTGAAGACAAACCGTTATCTCCAGTTTTTAGGAATGAAATCGTTCGCTGCTTAGTCATTGACATCCTGAAGGAGAATACTGGAGCAATGATAACACGTGGACAGCTGAATGTAATTGCCGAAAAAATGGTAACGAAATATGGCAAGTTAAAGGATGAAGTAGATGGGTGTTCCATTGGAAGTGGATACAGCAGCCTCCGTAACCAGCTTGAAAACAGAATTAGTTACTTGAAGAGACCAGCAAGTACTCAGAGAAAGTCTGGACTCAAGAGAAGATTGACACCTGATGAAGATGAGAATAATGAGAACAAGCCGAGAAGAATCATTCGGGATGGATATGGTTGCATTGACTTCTTGCCTGTCAACCTTCCTGAAGGAGAGTCTGATCAGTCCCTAAGTGACAAACAGGATAAACTGAAGGAACTATTCAAGAAAACGTGGAATGATACTGAAATAAGTAGCTTGATGAATGCAACCTATATACTGCAGAGGCAAGATTTAGTTGGCAGGAAGCTGAACGTGGCACAAATGAAAGAAGAATGGCCATTTCTGTTAGAACCAAAATTCATGCTCAACCACCTGGAGCAGTTGTTGGGATTTAGTATTACTGATAGATTAGAACAGAGCCTCGCAGAAAAAAGAGAAACAATGTACGAGTTTTTCCAGTCCAGAGCATCCACAGTAAAACAACTGCGGACAGAACTCAACACTGTCGATTCTGAGAAACCGGCTATTGAACTAATTCGTCTGTTGATGGGCTACTTTGGAGAGAAAAAGGAAATCCTCTTCATTCAGTATGAGGTAAATATGGTAAATTTTTGTGAAGTATGCTGTAATTTATTTGAACAGATCCACTATATATATTTCTGTAGGACATCCATCTGCGAGTTAGGCCTGCATCAAAACTACTGGGCCAATCGAGACGAAACTTGGCAGAGGGACTCGTGTTGATCCAAGGAGTGTTTTTAGGCATGCTAACGGGATCACGCGCAGAGCTCATGAGCCGGGACGGGAGTGATCCGGCTAACCGAGGTCACGTACAGTCGCGGCCCAGCTAGTATTGTTATATTATTGTTGTTGTTGAATAAAATGTGCTATTTGACAAAAATTGTTTCCATTATTTTTTCTGTGTTGTCCTGATTTGTCCTGATTTTGACAAAATATCCTATTTTTAGTCGTGCGTTTGTGGAACGCAACGACTATTCTAATCTGTCTTTGATGTGGGCGGGTCCGTATGTGGTCATTTATACCCCACTCTCATAAACCTGATTGCAGTTGCAGCCCTAAAAATGAGCCAGTACCCCAGTCAGTCCCAAGTTCTATTGTCCTGCAGTCCATAATCTGCACATAGGCAGAGTAGAAGGTTGAATTGGCTTCAGTTTTTACGGTGCAGCCATGTAATGGTAGGGCCGTTATGTGTTGCTTCTGTCGCCTGTCTATGTTTCTGTGTGTGTAAGTAAGTAAGAAAGTAAGTAAGAGAACTTCGGAGGTGCAGATTAACAGTTAGTCACGATGTGCCGCGATCCCTAACCCCCGAACAAAAATGTCTTTAGTAGCCGTTTAAACTGTTGAAAACTAATGTCAGGTTGTCGCAGATCAGCTGATCTGTCAGTATGTCTTGTGTCAGATCTCAAAAACGGTGCAAGATAAGGCCATAGTTACTATGGAGCTCTATGTCGGGTGGCTTAGTCAGATTTTGCATTCGGATGCTCACCCAGGCATCAGACATGGCTGGACCATTTGAAATGCTGTTCCGTTTTTATCTCGTTGTAACTCCTAATAATTGTTTACAACTTTTATCATGTGTTTTCCAGTTCATGCCGGACATGACAGATCGAGAGCGACATTTGTCATTGCTGCCAGCCACGCCATGTTTGATGTTTGAAGGTATATATTATAACTTCGATTTTGTTGTAATTTCGCTACATTTTGTTATAATTTGGTTCGTATAACTTCTTATTAGTAATCGTATGAAACTTGGCATATGAAGTGAACAGATTCAGGGATTTGTAAAATTAACAAGTTCAGCTTTTGAGAATTAACAATTTCTGACTCTATCCCAATTGAAATTTGGCAGTCCTTCTCCTTAATGTATTCGAAAAGCAATTTACAACAGTTACTAAAATCTAAATGATTCCACTCGGTGCCCATGTCACTGCCTGTGTCTGTGATTTGTGTCTCCAGGATTTTGGCGCTGTATACATGTGTATGCATTATGTTGATATTATTGCATCTGTGTGGCTTTCGTTTAGGGTACAGGTTTATTTGGCTCTCACAGAGTGTTGACTGATAAATTAGAAACAAAGTTAAACATTGTTGATTTTTATTAACATGCCAGTAGGTAATTAGGGAATTATCAGTAAGTGCCCTGTCCTAAACTACACTGTGAGGCATGAAAAGTTAAAAACACACCTAAATTCTGTTGTGCATAACTTTGCGGCATAAATGCAACAAATACAACATTTTTTATGCACAAAAGAATTTTGTTGTGCCTCACGCTGTAGATCGTGGTGTATATGCAGGTTCGTGATCGTAAGTGAGGTGCTTTTGCTTTGTTGTGTGCTGTTTTTGTATAGGAGACAAGCTGCACTCCGCCACCAGCTTCCAGCTGGTGGTTGATCGAGTCGTGACGTCGTCTGTCGAAACCCCACTGATTGCTGTGGCTCTCCTTTTTGGGGCGTTTTTCACTTTCAATATAGAATATCCAGCAGAAACCGCTGCTACACTGGAGTTCATTCAACGGTTTGTTCATTTCTCAAACATTTTGAGTTTTAAGTGCTTCTTTTCAGTTTCCTTCCTATGTCCTTTAACTCTGTGCCTTTCACTTTATTTTGCTCTAGCCAAAGTTTACTTTAGGCTATTGTTGACATTAAATGTTCTGCTAATAATCAAGCAAGTAAGCAAATGTGGCCAAATCCAAATCATGATTTGATTTAAATCATGATTGAATCACGTATAGTGATTTGATTTGAAGAACTGTGATTTGATTTAGAAAACGTGTGATTTGATTTCGATTTGTTTTGAAATTTTATGATTTGATTTGAAATCATCCCAAATCACAAAAAAATTTGATGCTATGTAGTGCAATATCATTGCGAGCAACAGACGACCATTCTTTGTATTGAAGTAAGTGCCTAATTGGCACAAAGTGTCCATCTCTACCAATAACTGGATTTGCCCATCACTGACTGACATGAGCATGCGTGTTTAGTTATGTGATCGCAACACTGTTGGATCCCAGGTTTAAGCTTGTGCCATTTGAGTCCATTCATCATAGTGAGAATAGTCCAGAGATTACACCTGTGAAGACTATTTCAGCCATTGATGCACAAAGAACTCATACAGCAGCTACAAAGCATTGGAAAGCCGACAGCCGAAATATCTATTGGAGCAAAACAGTGCTGGTGAGTTCCAGGTCGCCACACCAGAGGCCATGCCCAAAAATATAACCATTTTTGCTGCATTCACGTCAAGATCAGCAACGAGTACGGCTGACAGGAGTGAAGACACAAAGTATCTGTCAATGCCTGTACGTCCAGGAGTGGATCCAGCTCACTACTAATCTGGTGCTTGGGAAGAATTCCCAATTAGCAGTTGCGATTTTTGTAAGATTAGATTATATAAATTAAACAGTTTTAAAAATTGCAAGTTTCAGAAAAATGATTTGTGATTTGATTTGATTTGGGCTTCAAGTGATTTGTGATTCGAGGATCTGATTTGTGATTTGATTGGTGATTTGAGACATTGATTTAAATCATTTTTTTTCAAATTATTTGTGATTTAGATTAGTGATTTGATTTGTGATTTGCCCATCACTGCATATTAGCATAATCAATGGACAGCATCGAATCAGAATGATGACTAAATTATGACATTGTGGAAAGTAGAATTAATTTCTTGGCAGGCCTTCTTATATATGATTCCCAGTGTTGATATTTCAGTATATACTTTGTTAGAATTATTGGGTGTTTTGCAGAGGCTTGTGGTCTTTTGAATGGTACATGAAAAACCTATAGTTACTACTAAATATTGATAGAAACCATTTGTTAGTACCTCATTGTTTGTGGCATAATTTTCAAAATCTGATGCTTCTTCGAACTTCATCATTTGTTGACATACTGGTACAGTTCAAGTTTGTTGTTGCCAAATAGACTATATTTAAAACCTTTTGTGAACTTGTTTTATGTTTTATTTTTTGATTTCTTACACTTTGTCACTATTTTTTTGGACCGCAAGCCGCTGCTCTCGTTGCTCTTGTTCTTGTTATGCAGTTTTGCTAAGGCTTCGTTACTATGCAGGCAATCACCATGAAACTTGGCACTTGTCTTTCTCCTCCACCCGCGCCGAGAAGTTATACTCAGCAGACAGCGAGGCAGAATGGATCTTTTTATTCATCTCAGCCGGTCATATGTTGGAGTTGTGGACTTCCTGGTCATATCAGTCGCACTTGTGTCCATAGTGTCGGCCGACCTTGTTTAAATTTTGTACATTATAGCCTAATTTCACTGCTATGTCTTTGTTCTGCTGCAGAGTTCTGTTGCGAATCAACCCTGCCAGTGGGACCAAGGTGCAAAAAACCAAAGGCAAGAAAGTGCGGTCGGGTGTTCATGAAAAGGTGTTGTCCATTGTAAAGGACATGGCGTTCATGTGATCGAAGACTGAAGGAGAGACTTGTCACAAGCTTTTGTTCTGTGATAAGTTGACTGTGTCGACTTGACCACATCTCTACAGGGCTGTTGACAGTTATCACAAAAATCCTACTGTAGTCAAAATATTTTTTATATTGCCAATCTGTGGTTGTCAGCTCTGGGGTTTGCCGTTTCAGTACTTGAATACAAAATTGCGGCTTTCGTACAACGATGCACTTAGACAACAGTTGCTTGAATCACGATGATGTAGTGTATCTGGGCTCTTCCTATACAGTAAAGTTTCATAAATCAGCTCTTTGTCAGCCGTGGCGTATGTAGTACGTGTGCTGTATGCAGTGACATATTCTGTGGAAGTGGTGGCATAGGCCTAGTTTCCAGTTTCACGTTAAGGGTTTTTTTCTTTTAGTGTTTTTATTGCTAATAAGCTCAACATGAGCTATTGAATAATTGAATGCATGAATGAACTGCTTATTTAACAGAATAAAACAAGCAGACGATTTAACTTTGTGAGGACTTGACTGTGTGACGATTTTGACTGTGTGACGAGCAGTTTTTCTTGAAAAGTAGTGCAGCAGCATATTACATGTTGCATGTTGTATTAAGCTGTTTTGTTTGATACTGAAAAGCTGCTGAAGTATGATTTATTATTGTATTGGCCATAATGCACAAGATATATTAATCATTTATATGACACAGGGAATTAACAGCATGGAAATGCTATTAACTTGTATTTCACTTTAATCATACACTTTTTCTAGGAAAACATGAGCATTGTGAATTGTGATGCTCATTATATTTCTTCCGTCCGCGAAGCGAAGAGAGTATTGCTCCACTGTGCGGTTTTTGTCTGTTTGGATCGGCTTTTCTCAGCCGTTGCTCAGCCAATTTCCACCAAACTCCTGCCACTGCCCACAAATGTTGTCCTACCCCTCGTTTCCATAGTGTGAGTGAAATTGTTTTCACAGGTTCAATTTGTTTGCGTGAGCCTTTGTGGCCACTGAAACAAATTACACCTTCGAAAAACAATTTCGCACACGGTGGGGTTTTTTTCCGGCTTATTGAGTTTCGCTTTGTGGAGGGTGGCGTCTGCCCAATGTGAGCTGACTCGCTTGTGTTACTAAATTGGACTGAATTTGCAAAGTTTATTTAGTGGGGCATATCTAGACGGCTACTGTTTCAAGAGGACAGGTTCTTTCTTCTGAGTAGACTATAAGATGCATCTTTTAGTTTTATTCATTTGATCTTGCCGGTTACATTGAATCACTGTGCATGTTAAGGGACTTGTATAATAGATCATTACTGAAGTTCAAACACTTTGAAAATCATTAACATAAAATGCTTCATATATAGAAATTGGCTCAGTTGTTTTCAATATTCTTTAATCATTACAGTTTTTAGATTAATAGTTTGATATGGCTTGATTTTATTGAAAATTGAGCCCCAATAGCATGATTTTCATTGGTTTTGAATTAGTAGGCTTTACCAAATGGAGGCCTCCAATTAAGTTGAACCTCCTAAATATTACAGAATTATTACAGAAAATGTCTGTAAAAATGTAAATGGCTAAATTTCTGTAAAATTAATGGTTTACAGAATCTGTAATTTTTACAGAAAGGTTCTGTGTAACCGGATGCCAGAACATTTCTGTAAAATTTACAGAACATGGAATACAGTGTAGGCTGAATAGCTGCGTGTGGCATACTCAAAATCATACTCAATATCACGAATCACAAGGTACACAGGCAGTACGGCATGTATAGGAAAAGGTAATAATAATAATAATAATAATAATAACGCCGTCAATTTGTAACGCGCCGTAAGATGCTAGAGTCATTACAAGGGCGTGGTGTGCCTAGAGAATTCGTAATTAGTAAACGAAGTGGAAATGTGACTTTTAGTGCCGTCTTGTCGTCTTGAAGGAGCCAAACTGACTCCCGTGCTCGTATGTGCATCGGCAGTTGATTCCAGGCCTTGGGACCTTAGTCAGGGTGGGAGAATGACCGTGAAGTGGTAATTTTGTCCTGATGGTATTTGTGTGCATTGTTAACCAACGAACACTAGCGTCTAGTACGCGCGTGTACTCTAGGAAATTTGTCATAAGACCTGAGACATGAAGGAAGTGCTGGTTCTCTTGCGGGAGGAAGGAGGTAATAAGGCAAGAGGTGGACTGAGAAAATGATTGAAAATAAATTGCTGAGAGAATCGTCTCCTCGTCTACTTTACAGCACTTAACATGAAAGAATACGGCATGCCGCAAGTGAAGTTAGAAATGATATGAATAGCATGCGGTCCTGTATTGCTTCAAGCTACTACGGTTGTTCTTTTGTCTACGCCAAACATGAACACAGTTTTCAGATACTGGTCACTGATAACTGTTGCATAATAGTTTTTAAACACGACGATGTTTCTTTTACGCAAGACGTAGTCCGTTTGTATATTTTAACAGGTATGGAGACAAACTCGGAAACAGATACGGTGCGGGAACAGGACAGATCTGGCTTGACGATGTAGCGTGTACTGGATCAGAGACTCACATTTTCAACTGTCGACACAGAGGCTGGGGCAGACACAACTGTAGACATTACGAGGATGTTTCTATCAGATGTACCAACAGCCCCCCTGAAAATGGTAATGTACAAGATAGTATTAAATATGCTTACTTTGTCTTTGGCGTTCATTATTTTATTGCGTATACTTATATATCTCATTGCTATAGAATAGCATGGGGCAGATTATAAGACCGCTTCTGCATCTGTGCAGATCATACAAATTCAATAATGTGTAAGAACGTATATAAACAGGCGCGCAATAGTGTTCGTAACGCAACAGAAGCAAGAAAACTCTGTGTTTTTCCAAGACAAAATTACAGCATACGACCTCTCATCACGAGAACGACGTGTAGTTACAGAAACTGGAGTAACACAGCCGGGTGAGTTCTCAACGAAACGTTCACTGACCACAGTCCATCAACACACATGAACCAGACGAACGGTAGTTGCTGTGGACCACACGGCGTAGTAGCTAACCATTCGTCATCAAAGACAGTCAAGATGCGACGGGGTCTCCTACTGTAGTGGTACGACATACCAACAGAGACGGCGACAACTCGTACGGTGGCTAACACAACTAGCGATGACGTCAAAGGTAAAAAGGTAAAGACGTCGATTTGTATAGCGCGTCTACGTGTCTAACGCGCATTTCGTCACTGAAACTGAGCCGCCGGGCCGTATTTAGGTCACCGCACAGCCTGCAAACACAGCCATGCGCAGTGACCCAACAACCAGCCACAGGCAGCGCCAGCCAGCTAGTATAGGTCTCCACCTTTGTAACCCATCGTTAATGGATTACTACTCATTTAACCGACCCCGTAGGGATGGCTGGTTGAGTTGGCCATGTTGCTTGACTGATAGCAGACGCTTTACCCACAATGTGGTCACACGGACAGCCGTCAGTCTAGCGCCGGATAGGGAAAGTTCACCGGCCTAGGCTGGCGGTCTAACCACTATGCTACGCCACCAACCTACGTAACCTGTGAGTACCTGCGAACATCACAACTGAATTAGTAGAACGAGCACATTCACATGCACAATTTGTCGGTCAAAAAGTCACTTCAGCAATGATTCATCTATAATCAAACTGTTTATAGCATTAATCTACACAGTGAACCGCTGGTGCATATAGAAATGTTAGATTATGTAAACTGGAGTATATTCCGTATAGATCATTGTCGCTATAAGTTTGGAACACAGTAGGCTATTGTCATTTAAACAGTGTTGATCTTTGACATTTATATAAACATACTACGTGTCCAAGTCAATTATACTCAGCACACGTAACTTTTTTTACAACATTGCTCTGTTTCATATTGCAACTAATTGCGTACTTTCATTATGGTACTAGTGCATTTTACAGCCGCCAGCTCTGTCTGTGTCCATTTCCTGCTTATTCAGTATTCAGTCCCGCTACTAGCTTCCCATCAACGAAATGGTCTGAGACATGCACAGCAACACTAATTCTACTGATATCAGTCAGTTTTGGGACCATTTGGGTTGCCATTAAACATCACAGATTCATCACATTAATTTAATAAATAGTACCTGCGAGCGTTCAACGATCTCAATACATTTCTACAGTGTCACCACGACAACTATAACGTCACGTGGCATCGACTGCAAGACGTACTAATGACCAGTGCAGATCATACTGAAACGTGCAGGAAAGGTAGACCTCACTGGGGTCAAATATCCAGCCCAGTATAACACACTTTCAACGCTAAATAGACCAGGCACATGGGACACACAGCGACAGCGACACCAAGACACGCAGGCGCA
>Ga0209680_1000334_pt1 | contig 12533 bp, 10 predicted proteins | sample WorMetLIZISLAND1_FD_187413 | JGI IMG/M metagenome (GOLD analysis project Ga0209680, IMG submission 187413) | Marine gutless worms symbiont microbial communities from Max Planck institute for Marine Microbiology, Germany - Olavius loisae LIZARD... ... | reverse complement strand
GTTTGCAACTGCCGCCGCCAGTTATTATGCACTCGGTAGCCCAGCTCATCGTCAGCTCTACTGTCTGAGAGTCTGTATGTTCAAGGCGCGCGCGCATCTCTAGTTATTTATAGGTTTCTCAGCGCACGATCGACGTACTGTTGCTGCTGGTGCGTGCATGTTAGGCTATTACGCGAGCAATATTCTGTTGGCGCATCACCGAGAACACCAACCCGCACTGACTGATTACACTGCAATACTGCGCTGTTCCATCGTGTCCCAGTAGGCCTATAATTATGTATACAGCTTGCCACTGTGACAGACACTGCATCATTCATTAACTGCAAACCGATAGGCCTGAATCAGTTGACTCAGACAGACGGATGATTCCAATTAACACACACCTTCTCGACAATGTTCTGTTTGTGTGTGTCTCGTTCACAGCGTGACTGACCCGTGGTTAGCTGGTCTGTGTTGGGAAGAAGGATCCGTGTCTGACAGGTTCAAAGAATTCCAGAAATTCACACGTGCAGATAGCCTGCACCGGGGTTTCCATTGACCGTGCAATAGGTAGAATATGGGACTTTTTTACAGTCTTTGTCAATGTCACGTGGCGCCATACTTGGCTTCGAATGTGATTTCGAAGTCGTCGGATAGATGGCGCCCGAGTCCCGACTGTAAGCCGGGCAGTATGGCTAGTCCGCACACTGCTAACTTTGCTAAGTGAAAGTGAGAAAAGCAATTGACGTAGTGTTATGTTTAAGACTTGCTTTCTGTTCTGTCTCCTGAGCAACATTTCTGCGAATGTCATTGACGGAGATGACAGTTTGATTTATATTGATACTGGCAAAAATCTATTATGTTTTTGTAATGATGCCCAAAGTTCGTTCTTTTCGAATCTGCACCTGTCTATAGGCTGTCTCGCTCACAGTCGTTAAAACTGAGAGTCCCAGTTACTCATAATTGAACTCGAAGTTTCTACGGCATTCCGATTGCGAGTAAATCGTAAAGTATAGACATGGGACAGACAGACGGACAGACGGGTTGCAACATTTTATCGCAGTCCAGTCAGTCGGCCGCTTGACGGCAGTAGCTATACAACGGTGCTGCTGGCGCTGTTGACGGTTGACGCCGAGGCCTATAGCAGCAAAGACAGCGGCGTACAATGTACATGATTTTGACAATGTTTAAAGGCTAGAAAATATCTTGTTCGCGAAAAATTATGTGCATCTGTGTACAAAATGGCACAAACGTCGACCACGTGTGATTTACAGTTCTGTTGTTAAGAGAACTTTTAAAAAGACCCTATCAAACAATTCGGCGCCTAGCGGAAAAATCTCAGCAACAACGCCATTTTAGCACTCATGCAGTAGGGTTTCTGGACTTTTCGGTGACGGTCTGCCAAGAAAAATTAGGCCTATTGACAAGTGGGGCTCCGTTTGTGAGCTAATCGCGAATTTTTTTACAACAACAGATAAATGTCGCAAAATTTACGCGTTTCGGCTGGTGAAATGTATTCGAAGATGTGTGTAGAATGGGCCTAAATTCATTTCGGTGATGTTGGATTGATGTAAATCGATCCACATTTTTGCGCTAAAACGATTTTTACGTTTTCGTTCGCAGTGACCTTGATCTTTGGCCTGTTGATCTCAAAATTAGCCTACTTCACTATTCACTCGTGTGAGCAACTTTACCATAAAATATGACCGTTATACGAGATTTCATTTCTGAGAGAACGAAACGTATGTGACAGACAGACAAATATTGCAAAGTTACCCGTTTACGCTAATGAAATGTATTGGATGATGTGCAGAATGGGCTGAGTCTTGATCTTTTGGTCTTGACCTAACGTAAATGCGCGAAAAAAAACGATTTTTACATTTTCGTAGCTGTGACCTTGTCATTTGGCCTTTAACTTCAAATTTGCTCTCTCAGTTAGGCCTACCCGTGTCCAGGGTCGACGATATGTGTACAATGGGCCTAAATTCATTTTGGTGATGTTGGACTTGGATCGATCACTTTCACGAAGATAGGCCTATGCGCTAAAACGATTTTTACGTTTTTGTTCCCAGTGACCTTCTCATTTCACCTTTTAACCTCAAATTTGCTCTCTCAGTTAGCCCTACCCGTGTCCAGGGTCGTTTCTCCACCAAATTTGAAATTTTAATGCCTTTCTGATTTCGAGTAAGTTGTAAGCATGGGACAGACAGACGCTTAATGCGGCTTCATGATGGCCGCATAATGAATGCATCATTCATTAGGAATACGAGGTGTTGTGATATAACTGCATAGTTCTGCATTGCAAGTGCAACTCGCACGCATTTTTTGCGTTTGGTAACATTAATTATGCACAAGGTTTATTTTAATTGTTTATTTAACATTTTAACACACGAAACCATAGACAAGTCAACGACCACCAGCAGTAACAACAATGACAGAAGTCAACAAGAATTACAATAACACAACAAATTATCAATCATGAAACTTCTATACTCAAAATATACGTTTATTAAAATATACTCTTCAGCTGAGCATTCTCGACATTCGACGAAATAAACTACAGAATACAGCATATAGGCTTAAAACTAAAGATCAAAAGATCATTTATTTACAGTAATTATCGGAATATATTTCTCGAGTTGAGCTATTTTCATCTTCATTTTCACTAGATTATTCAACGTTAGATTTGTTGTTTTAGAACACGGAACGTGCACGTTGTTTGCAAAAGCAAATCTTGGTCGGAGAACTGGGTGCCGTGTCAGCGCCTAGTGACATTTTCGCTCTTTGGCGCTATAGAAAATAGAAATATTCTTTCTTTCTTACTTACTTACTTACTTACCGGTATACACTGTTGAGCCAGTGATAATTGACATTATTATCTCTACACGCCGTGCCGATGTTGTCTCTAGATCCATCCATATTAGAAATCTAGTCGGAAACACCAAACCTACCGAGGCCAGTTATTAGCTAATTTTGCATTCTGTGCGCGAATAAAATGACCGGTCTATTCTCTCTGTGTGTGTGTGTGTATTTGTGTATGTCTGCAGGTTACCACTGTCAGTACACATCTTATAGTGCAATTATAGCCAGTTCTACGTAACAAATAGCACGCACTTTTGTCATTTCGTATCGTGCGCCGTACAAAGCAGTCGTGCAGGTCTGAAGAGAGATAGCTGTGAGTTGGATTGGATTGAGCAGTGTTTTACGTCCCCGCCAACACAGTATAGGTTATATGGGAGACGGTTTGTACAGGTCAGAAGACCAAACCAACAGTATCAAAGTACTGAAGAAACAAATAGTACACAGACAAATCAAACATACAATAAGCAGACATGAACACAAAACACAGCAAATCCCATGGTCTACAATAATAAGGGGTGACTAGTGGACGGCTCCCACAGAGGGCAGGGTTGCCAGGCCTGAACGGCGGTGGGGCTGCCGCCGCGGTACCCCCACCCGTTTGTGATAGCTGTAAGTGACAAAACTACAGCATGGACTGCAGTGACAACGTGCTAACCAGCGCCTGCTGCAAGCAATCGCTGTCAACATACATACAGTGTACAATACCCAGTTTGAATACGATAAACGTAACATCAGACAAGCCAGTACGGCACAGCACTACGTGCTTGGAAACATAGTCATGACAGCTAATGTGTTAGGTGCGACATAGAAAGTCTGGACACCTTTCATATGCAGTGTCAAAGTGGCTTGCATAAGAGTATGTTTCACAGACACATAGCAGTAGGCCTATAGGTCACACACACACGTGGAGTATTGCAAAGCTCCATGGAGATGCTGAGCTTAGACTGACTCCAGACATGATGCAATCTTGTCATAGCACTGGCCGCGAGAACAAAGTGCCGAATGTATTGCGATCCGTCCAGAGTTGGTACAGATTGACTGTAAGCTGCCCAGAGTTATGTAAATTCTTGTACTGGGTCACTCAACAGTGTTACCACTTACTGTTATTGGAGATGATGTTGCCCCAGGAGACATGAAGACCAAACTTGGAAGCTTCCTAAAAGAGTGGTACAGAAGTTTTCCTCCTTATCAACGAACAAAGCAACGTCATCTGCATAGTCGGTGTCTGTAAAGGTGTTTTGGCTCGTTTCCATACAGAAATGCTTGAAATCGCTTGAAACCACACTGAAAAGCACTTGAGTTCATTGGTGAGTCATGGAAACAAGAGCCATACATAGTAAGGACACCGCAAAGTAATCAATGTGTGGAACCTGCAGTTAAAGTGATACAGGAACTGTATTTGGCTTGCAAAAACAAAGACAATTTGTTACTGCAATTTATTTTAAGTGGTAAACAGTACAGTATATTGTGCAAAAGAGTAGAACTTGTGAGCTTTTCTGTGTTGTTTGTATTGTTATGCATGTAACATTCATACAGTATATATTTGATATATATTTGGCATAAATACATTATATGTAAAATCAATCATCTTAGTTAGGGGTGACATTTTTTTCAAATACACTGAAATGAAAGTTCATTTCATACATTTTAGGCAAAAGTTCACCCACTTACGATACAGGAACATGAGGTTGCAAAAATGTTATAACCCTAGTGTACATACCGACAGACAGACAGATAGAGCACTCTAGCTACCTGCAGTAATGATCGCAGCACTCAAGCAGTGACGAGTGTAAATAAACAAGCATTAGACACACGTCACAAACTCTGATATCTACGGTGGTATCAACCGCATACAGCCTACGAATGACCACAATTAACAACGGCAAACCATCAAAAACACTTTACGACTAGTAGGCTAACTCGTCAGCGAACGAACAACAATTCTGTAATGTCTTCAAGTCGGCGAAAGAACACGAGTTTACGAGTTTGCACGTCACTGAGCGAGAGATCAGCTGTCTACACGCATGACCAATTACGTTCCATTGTTCACACTCACAATGTTAAATTATAAAACAATATCAACAAAAATTCTTCAAACTATATTCTAATTTTGTGCCATACGCGGCAATATAATGTAGTATGATCATTGATAATATCATAGTAGCATACATTGTATGGGAAGTGGAAGTGTCATTGTCACAGACGACATTCACTGCTAGGCCTACGGCGCGTCACAATAGACGAATAATCATTCAGCTCCAATCACGCCGGATATCACAAAATTCATTGAATCAGCATAACCCAAGCTGCAGACCAGACCACCGCCAGCATTTTGGCGCATTTGAACTTTACGGATACCGTATCGTGTCCTATTGTAATACACCGTACATGTTTAGTTTATTAAAACATTTAAACAACATCAGCCTTAACGTTTCAGTCCTTCAGCTGAAGCAGGCTCAGCTGACATTTATGCTGTTATTTATTTGAACTAAGAATCACGTAAAGTCGATGTGTAGTTTTTCGTTTCGACATTTCCACACGCGAGGGAACAGAGACCAAACCGTCGCGATATAAAACATTCCGATAATGGACGCTTTACATCGTTGCGTTGCGTCTTCTTAGATTCGTTTTCTATCTGTCCGTCTGTCTGTCCGTGACAATACAGTCCATCAACTTTCACGACACGCACGATAACGACGACTACACTGAACTACACACGGGACAGAACTACATCGAACTCGCACAGAACTACGCTTACCTATACATGTATATGACTACTACGTGCAACAGTGAACAGGGTCGAATGTCTCATTATTGTGGCAACAAATAACCTAGTTACTGGCAGTAATTTAATACTATATGACGGCTGTGTAGTCAATAACCACTGTCTAGAGTGGTCTCACTCTACTCTAGACAATGGTTTATCACACTTATTCCACTGTCGCGCGAGTTGTGGCCGATGATCAATAGTGTAATGACCAGTTTGTTTACGCATGACTGAAGCCGTGCAATTAGCGACACGTTATACCACTCCAGACACTATAGTAATGATAGGCACTACCAGTGCGACAGTGGAATAATAGTAAAGGCCGCAACCCACTAGGCGAACTAGTTGGAAACTAGTTGCCAACCCAGATTGCCAACTTGTTCGTATTTGCAATTTCGGTTTGGAAACTTGGCAACTAGTAGTCAACTTGTTGCAAGCCTGGTCGTTTTCAGCCGACCGTACTAACGGTCGCGCTATTGGTACAGTGTTGCGTCTGTCTGTCGTCTGTCGTCTGTCTGTGACGTTATATATTGTGGCCAAACGGTGCGTCCTAGAGCAAAAGTTACTATTGAGAGCCTATAGGAAGTCGTATATGAGAAATCGATTGGTACCAAAATGAATGGCCTTGACCTTTGTTTAGAGGTCGTATCAAGGTCACGTCAACCGTTGCGTTACATTTGACGTTGAATATCTCGTGACCCCAATACACTTAGAGCGCAATATCTCGAAAACTACTTGAGCTAGAGACTTCAAATTTGGTAGGCGGCTTTGTATTGGGAATGCCGAGCAGGCGCACAAATAAATTTTCCTGAAAGTGGGCGTGGCCTAGGTAACGTGACCCCTACAATTTTTGGCAGTACGGTCGGCTATGCTAGCGACAGCTTGGCTTCTTGTCTACATTCCACTTGTGCAGCAAGTTGCCAACCTGCATGTCGTGATAGATCTATCAGGTTGGCAACTAGTTTCCAGTGAAACGGCCGGGTTCACTGATGGTCGTATAGGACACGAGAGAAATGAAACTCATTAATCATAGTCCTGACTTCTACGACGCTGTTGAATGCTTAATGTATGTACACTGTTTACAGCACTCATCATACGCCTAGTATTACCTAATCGCTGAACTTATAGAATGGAAGGTCGTGGGAGGTCACTGAGGTCAAAAGGTCAGCAGTAAGCCACGTCATGCGCTTGTCTTTCTGCTGACATTATGACCTCAAACTACTCACGGCTAAACGACAGTTGTTATAACTAACTCAAATGATATGCATGCTCCGTTTCCACGATTCGGTGCAGCTCAACTGGCTGTCAGTGTGAAGTCGTCTTGAGTGATCAACTGTTTGCCAGTGTGAACTCGTCACGACACTCAGTAGCCACGCAGGTCATTACGCTGTGCGAATCCTCCAGTCTCTGAAAGCGGTGTCATGCTGCTAGGACTAAACGGTTTGCCGTAAGGGTTTGACCCGTCCACGTTTGAATAACCCTCCTCTCTCTTCTCCATGTAGCGCGTCAATCTGCAGCAACGGCACAACGTGAGGCTGTTTGTGTAAAAGATCACTAATTTATTTATTTATTATGAAAATCGTACATGAAATACAAAATAGGCATAAATACGACCACGTTTGACGCTCTACGTCTTTGGTCACTTCGATGCCAACATTAATCAGTTCAACGTTCGTAAGTGACCCAAACACCATAATCTTTAAACACGTAATCAACATTAATCATATCAAGAACCAAATTCTTTTTTAACTCTATGCAAAAATGTCACCAACCTATAGGCTTACTCAGAACTTTCACTATAACTTGTAATTATAGCGAAAAAAGCTTACGTACAACTGAATCCCAACTTTTCCTCGGCGAATTCTTCGACTCTGACAGCGATAACAGGACAGACACGGACATGCGCCCAGTTTTGTAACCAAACCTATCATTCCCTCGCCCCAGCCCAAGTCCAACCCGCTGGCGTCGGTCAACTCAACTGATGTCTGTGTGAACTGTGATGTGTGGAGGTGTTAGTACCCGAGCATGACGAGAGGAATGAACAGAAGACTTCCAGACATGATGAATACGGCTGATGTCAGAGTTCCCACGGTGGCTGTGAACATGGCCGTGTGGACGACTGGACCTAGGAACGCCACGACCGACTGGATGCTGTGAATCAGCGCGTACACTGAACCTACACACAGACACACCTCGCTGGCTGAATGACGCTTACTAACAGCTGAGCACGTGTTAGCAACTAATCGCAACGAATCAGTTCAATAAATCAGTAAACTTCACCGGGTACCGTGATTAATTTGTTTGCAAAGTCCACATTCCAAATATGAACTTCGATGTTGAGCAAAGAATGAAACCTGACAGTGATAGGTGACGTAATTGAAACAGCTTCATCAGAGCGTATTGACGAAAGCAAAGATTAAGTTCACTGTTCAGCAGTGCTGTCGGAATTAACAGCCTATTTTTGTACATTTCAATCTTTTTTAAACTGTTCATATATCCCGAGATTTAGCCGCCAGTTGCACAGTTGTCATAAGATGGCTTCTGCTACAGTCACAACTATCCGCGACGCGCGGCTTGCAGCTGGGACACGTGGCGCCATCTGGTGAAACGAAACCATATTGCAGATGTTGCATTGGACATGGCCCTGGAACTCTGACCCTGTAAATTTCTGCAATCACTCGAACCTCTCACGGTGCTTGGCAGCCTCAACACACAATTTTAAAATATACATTGTGTCTCAAAAACGACCCAACTTTGAAACGGTATAGATCGAAATTATATGGATCGATTTTGATGATATTTGGCAGAAATATTCAGAAGACTCTAGCTAGAATAGAGTTTGCATGTTTCAGTTTTCATGTAGGTTTGCTTGTTATCACGTTATCGTCTCTCAAACTGCATGCCGAAAATAACGCGTGCATGCTGTGCAGCGCTTCAGTCAGCTGTTAAGCACGCTTTTTCTTGTAGCACTTGAGACTCACTTTGTGAATAATCTGCAAAACTGATGATCGATTGATCCCCCGCTTTACGTGAAATTTCTCTGACTCTTCGGTGGCTCTGAGGTTTGTCTTCCTGACTCAACAACAGCGAGTCAGCTGTGTCGACGTTTTCATCAGTATGCGCTCTGCGTCTGCCGCTGCCCGGACGCCTGTCGACTGTTCTGAACTTCACCAGCAGCCTGTTGATGCTGTTCTTCGTCCAACCTCTGTTCAGAACTTTGTTATAAACTGCCGAGCGTTGCAACCTCTACATTCATGCAGATTTTTGATCAAAGTTTTGTCTCCTTTACTGAACAGCGTAAAAAGTTGCCGCGTTTGCTTTATTACAGCGTCAAAATTCGCGTTATTTTCGGTGTCCGGTTTGAAAGACGAAACGTTTATAAAAAAAGCAAACCTGAGCTATCGAGCTATACCGTTTCAAAGTTGGGTCGTTTTTGAGACTCATTTGACATAAATATTGTTCGCTGCAGCCAGCTACGCTGAGGTGTTGTCCTAGCCTGCATTAAGCGAAGTAGGCTCTTGACTGTAGCCTAATGTGGGTCTAATGCAGTACAACTACACTGGACGATGGACGCTTCGGAAGTGAATTTACACACAATGCATATTGCATACAACATACAAACTGCAATCACGATGCACACAAAAGACAAATTCTGAAATTCAATAATACAGCCATCGTCTTCAAAATTGGAATCCGAGCTTTGCGATGTCTCGTGACCTTGTCTCTATTGACTTTGTCAAGAAAAACGACAGCAGCGCGATGCGGCTCGGGTCGATACTGTACGTATAATGACGTAAAAGACTGGACATGAAACTGACCCTGCTCGTCTTCTCCCATCTGTTGTGAGGCGAGTGATCTGGCTACTGCGTACGGCGTCAAGTGAAACAGTTGAATGACACTTGCTACAATCAACATCACCCATCACACTGCGTCAATCATGTTTCCTCACACAGTCAAACGACACAAAGAAGAAAATTGTCGACCTTTTAAACATCTTCTAATCGTGCTCAGTAGTCAGTAGTCAACAATTTTTTCGCCCGTCCGCATGCGAGACTACACAGAGCGCAATACTTTCTGTAATCATGTCTACCCGATGCTGTCAGCAAAACCCCACTAACTCTTTATGAAAGAAACATTGCGGCTGTGACTCACAGGCGTAGACTACTGCACCGTTGGAGGCTGCGACCAACAGGAACGATCCTATCATCTTGGAGACCATCGCGATGCCGGCTATAGCCAGGTCAGTGATGACACGCTGGGCGAATGGGACTCCAGGCCACGAGCCCAGGGCCGCCAACCCGTACAGGACAAACAACTGGAGACCGATCTGTGTAGGTCCACAGCGTAGTGGTGACGTCTGCAGAAACATGACCAGTGTACGCTCCTGACCCTGCTGAACAAAGACGTACACCTCGAACGCCACGATGATCGCCCACAGTTTCCGCTGAGGATACGTGGCCAGGCCGAACGCCCGTCGGATGCCGCGAAAGTTACGGAAACGGAAATAAGTCATGGTTCCAGCGTCGATACCTGCCGGGTCCCCGGACTGACCAAGCTCATTGGCCGGCTCACGAAGCAGGAACAGGATGATGACAAACGGAACGAGAGAACAAACGAGAATGAACCACAGAGGTTGCTCGAAGTTTGCTTCCGGTCCCGACGCGCCGATCCAGAAGCCATTGATGAGACTGGCGACAGCGAACGTTCCTCCGATAGACAGCTCGACGACAGCGAGACGCAGGGTGCGACGTCGTGGTGAGTCGGTGTCGGAGATGTAACTGGCATTGCCGGACAGGAAGCCAGGAACAGCTCCACTCAGTCCTGACGCCATTGATCCGAGCACGAACATTGTCATAGTAGACGACCGGTCAATGTCGGCGGCACTGATGTACCATGGCAGCAGGAACCCGAGAGCATATAGCGCGTTGCCGACACACGGCAACCACATGAGGAACTTTCGACGTCCCGTGGCGTCACTCCAACTACCTAGAAACAGCACGACGACAGTGGCAGGCAGCAGCTCGGCGATCGTCAGGTAGACGATGATGAGGCTACTTTCCTCGCTCACACGGTGAGCCATGGCGACCACGTCCTCGCTGACAGCAGGCTGAAACATCAACGTGCAATTTCACTGTATAACATCGTCGTAGACTAGGATATAAGACGCAACGTAAATGATAAAGCTACGAAGTACGACGTGCTCAAAGATATTCGACGATTCCTTTTGACATTCCAGCACAATACCAGCGCGTGATTGACAGACAGACGGACGGACAGACACAGACATCGCGACAGCAAAGTCCTCGCTATACAATTTATGTCATTTTGTGCGCGCAACTAGTAATGGAGCTAATAGTCGATCATATCTTTACTTTTCAGTAATAGTACACTCTCTCCTAAATGAAGCGTCCGTTATCTCGGCCGTATAACCTATATTGTGTTTGTGCAGACGTAAAACCATGCTCAATCAATCGTCCGTTATCTCAATATGTTTTCTTTAATAAACAGTCCATAGCAAAAAACAGTTACAGAGATCACTATAGACACTAATGGCAAATTTTTGGCGAAATTTTTTGAGCGAAAATGTAGCTATTAGCCAACAACTCAGTGAAGAACTGACTGATCGTTCCTCTCTGCTATGACTGAGACTACAGTGAATGATACAGACCAGTCGACCATCAGTAGCAGTCTGCAGCTGGTCGACATCACCCTCAGAGGATGAGTTGATGACGGCACGGAGTCCCTCATCAACGTCAGCAGCTGCATCAGCCTCACTGTCAGTCAGGTTGTACTTGCGAGCGACCAGGTGGTAGACGTACTGCTGGACGAGTGGAATGGCTGCATTGCGAGCGAAGAAGTAGAAGACAGTGGACAACTCGAGCAGTAGACGCTGTGTCCGACCCACCAGCTTGGGCGGCACACTGTCATCAGCATCACTGATCATCGTCGTGTCTCCAACTCACCAGCCTGCACCGCGTTATCATCAACACGCCTACACGTTCAGAGTTAGTTTCAACGATGAAGATGTTGATTAAGATGCAGCATTGTGGTCTATTGTGCACTTCTAGATGCCAAAACAGCCACATTAAGAAGCCCAGCTATAGATAAGCGATGCTAAATGTACGACCAACAAGAAAGCCCAGCTGTCGCTGACAAACCCGCGCGACGCGAAAGCATGCCAAAAATTGCTCCATTTCGAGAAATTCTCTGAAAATTCAAATTTATAGAGTTCAAGGTCATCCAAGGTCATCTATCTTGGTGTCAATCGAAATCGCATATGCAACTTCCTATTAGTCATAAATAGTAACTTTGGACGTATCTCCTACAGTTTTCGAGATATTGATGCATTTAGCTACAAAATAGCTTATTTCCCCACCCCACCATTGTTTGACGGCGGTGGCGGCCTGGCTTAGTGGTAGCGCGTTCGTCTCGATCAACGGAGTTACTCTACGCCGGGCCCGGTTAATACTTGTATATGTGTGACCGTCTACGGGCAAACCATCTGGGTATAACCAGCCACCTAGGTCAACTCAGCCTTTCATCCTTCCGGGGTCGATAAATGAGTACCGGCAATACGCTGGGGGTAAAGGCGCGAGCATCACCTCTGTCGGGTGGCAGGTAACACTGTGATCCATATGACAAGTGGTCTCGTAAGCGCATTAAAGGTTTGTTAACGTAGGTCTATATGCGCTATACAAATCGACGTATACTTTACTTTACTTCACTATACTTTGACGCCGCCTAGCGGAGGAACGCCTTGCAATATCAACATAGTACAGAAAAGTACATTTAGTGGACGACAATTTTGTCGCAGACATTGCGGTTCTATCTTTATTCATTTAGCCATTGTTGCCTTCCAAAATCGCGAAATCACGCGAAATTCCGATAAAATTTGACCTTATAGCAGTTCAAGGTCATCCAAGGT
>Ga0209680_1000332_pt1 | contig 12568 bp, 11 predicted proteins | sample WorMetLIZISLAND1_FD_187413 | JGI IMG/M metagenome (GOLD analysis project Ga0209680, IMG submission 187413) | Marine gutless worms symbiont microbial communities from Max Planck institute for Marine Microbiology, Germany - Olavius loisae LIZARD... ... | reverse complement strand
CTAACTAATGATGAAATTATTTTCGAAGAATTCCAACCTATGTGATCACAATTCACCAACGTTACAGACAGACAGACAGACAGACGACATGCGATCGCAATACCGCGCTTTGCACTAAAGTGCATCACGCGGTAAAAACTGTTAGATTAATATCGAATTCGTTGTTTAATTCGAATTCGAACTTATCTCGTCCCTAGAAAAACAAAAACATTTTAACAATTAGAGATTTAGTGCTACAGTAATGAAGTGACATGTTTAATCATCTTATAGTATATCTTCAGCATGTTTTCATGTGTAACTTGATAGGTTTATATGTCACAAACATGAAAATTAAAAACGACCGTTAAGATTCTGTTGAGCACTGAGCGACTCAGCCTGCCCGGGTGAAATGAGAGTATCCAGGTCTTTCATACGACAGTTACTAATGAAGCAGTAGCAGAAACATGTTCGTGTCATGTAGTCAGCATAGCTTTGTGTTGGTCTGGTAGGTGCCGACTTTAACAAACGAAGGTGGGTGCTTGAAGAGAGATCGCCGGCTTCAGCAGGGTATTGACTATGAGATTGTACCAGACTCGCTGTGGAAGGCTCTGGCACTGTGGTACGGCAAAGGAACGTTTGCTTTGCCGAGAACTGTGAGTCTACGCCGTTGAATACCAGTTCTTAACTTTATACAGTTCTTGTTGTCAGACAACTGCATGTCGCAGTTACATGTATGTAACTGAGTATTATTTGTACTCTTACTGCTAACATATGGAGACTAGTTGTGTAGTTACAACTGACAACACATGACAACTTGTCACATTGTGTTCCTGTTATCACTATCACTACGTTTCATCTGGCTTCTTATGTCTGCTTCATAACACTGATATTGCCGTCTTGTGCTGCACAGTCCATTCAATCCAAGCCAGAACTAATAAATTTCGAAATTCTTTTCTGCCATTCTGTTTACAACATTTTGATTAGTATTGAGATGGCTTTTGGACTTTTGCACTATGGACTTTCGGGACATTCTCTATCTGTATTTTAGTCTATATTCTGCTTATTGCATATTGTTCAATCCAGCCTTAGGCTGCAATATTAAATAAACCTATTATTATTGCGAGTGTACTTAATATTGTCAATGGATACTCGCCCCCGCCTTAGTTTGCGTCAGTTTCCTAATTCTGACTGTTTAGCTGGCTTTACACAACTGCTGTATCTTGTGTTGGACAAAGCATTTCTTTCGTGCTGTGTGAATCTAATCAAATAGTAGGCCATTATTTGAAATTCAGAATCGAATTGAATAGTTTATGCCGTACTCAGAAGTCACTATTAACAACTACTTGTTGAGCAATTTCAAGAGTTTTTTGGCACCCTGTTTGTGCATTGTGCCATTTGTGATTTAGTAAGTATTCCAAAATTTTGAATAGTTGGATTGGTTTCGGATCGAACAGTAATTAACGATTTGATTTGATCCAAAATTTTGAATATTCACACAGCACTACATTTCTTACAGTTGTGTTGCTGGTATATATCTCAGCATGCAGTGTGTCTGGTGTATGTCTGCAGGTGATGACGCCGCGTGCAGGTGCTGCCGCTGAACTGGAGTTGTACCCAGTACAAGTGAAGCTGCTGCGCTATCAGCTGACTGGGCAGCGTCAGCCGAATGCCAACATGTTTGCTGGTATGGTTGGCAGCGTCGGGGGCTTGATGTCCAGTAAGCTGTCACTGTTATCATTAAGGCCCACAGTTTTCCGCGGGCCGCGGAATTTGTCCTTTGCCGCGGAATTTTAACATTTCCGCAGAATTTCGCGGAATTTGAGAAATGATTAGTACGATTGTTGGCGTTATGAGTGTTGAGAAGACAGACATTTTAATCATCAGTCAACAGTCACTCATTCGGTCAACTCACGTCATAAGTCGTGAGTTTTATTGCATTTTTGAAGAGGAAAAAAATGATTTTCTTTTTCTGCTGCTAACGTAACTTAGTACAATGCCAGCCTTCAATAACTGAAGTTTCTGAGCAGCTCTCTCAGTTTTCAGTCATAATTGGGAGGCCATGTCGAGCCGCGGAATTTGGAAAATTTTGCCGTGGTGAGCCGCGGAATTTTGGTCGCTGGCCCGTGGAATTTGGCAACATTTTCCGCGGAAAACTGTGGGCCCTAGTTAGCATCATGCACACATTCATGGTCGCCGTTTCGTCTGTCACTGCCAAATAACGTAGCTGTTGTCCAGCCAGAACACCTCCATTGTTCTACATATGAATAGTGTTGTGTACCAGTATGTAATTAATACCATTTCAACATGTTCTGTCACGTATATGTAAACCTTGTGAAGCTGTATTTTATCGTGTTTGTTAGAGTCGTGATATGTTTGAATGTTTAGTCATAGAGTATATGTTGGTTTGTATCAGGTGCGGCTGGCATGGCGGTGGGTTCGTCGGCCACGGCGCCGCCTCGACTCTACGTTGCTTACACAGCTGCTTTCAGCTGTAAACACACACTGCAGCAGATGTTTGAGTTTCTCACGGGACATCTCAAGATCAGCCGTGAAGACATGAGGCTATGGAAGGTCAAAGACGAGGTACGTCCAGTCCAGTCCTGTATGTTAACCAGTTGTGTGTTGTACAAGTTTGACAGTTGTGGCCGAGTGCTGAACATGTTTACTTGATACTGCACTCCAGACGTGCAGTTTCAGTTGTGCACAAAGAATTACATTTAACTTTTGCATACACAGAATTAAAATAGAAATGTGTGATTTATGTTAGGCACCATTATTGAGCAATCAGTATAGTATTTATCTCGATTCACCAATTTTTAAGGTATTCAGTTGATCACCTCTGCTGTCTGTCTGTTGTGAAGTCTGTTGACAACTCTGTGATTACTTTGAGTGACGTGTCTAAAAGTTGTTGCTCTAGGTTATATCAATCGACAATCAGTCAATAAAAGTCAAGATTAGGGTGATGTAGGTGCCTCAAAGGCACAACAGGTACACCTGACAGCTTAAGAAATAAAACGGTGACAGAAATGTTAAGGAATGAAAGCTGCATTATATAGGATGTCTTCAAGTTTCTCGTGAAGCAGTCAGCAGAGATGGTCGCATTAAATGAGAGCGGCAGATTGTTCCATGCATGGGGAGCTGCAACGGCGAATGATGAATACGTGTGCAGTACTGGCACAGTCCTCAACTCTGCCGAACTGAGTCCGGCTCGAGTATGGGCGTTGTGCGGCTACAGACAGCGTAATAAGTTTGACCAAGCAGGATGTATCCTGTCCGTGCAGACAGTGATGCGACATCATACGCAGCTTGTGGAGTTGTAGTCAATGTGTTGCTTGATGGGCAACCAGTGACGATCACGAAGCAGTGGTGTGATGTGGTCTCGCCTTGATGCATTCGTGACCAGTCGTACGGCAGCATTGAGGACGGACTGCAGGTGCTGGAGGTCGCATGCTGGGTGTCTTGCGAACACGACATTGCAGTAGTTGGTTTGTTGAGTGTTAATTGTTTGTGATATCGTGTGTCTATGGATGTGTCTGTGTGTTTGTGGATCAGCAAAATATGCTGCTGCTTGAAGCCGAGGAGAAAACAGTGGAGCAGCTCGGCATTGAAGATGGTACTCAGATACTCATTGAAGGTGATCTAGCGCCGCTGTTAATTGATGCTAATGATGAACTCATATTTCTTTCCAGCTGATTGTCTTTCACTGAAACAAATGCCTCTGATCGTATTCTCTCTGACCTTTCTTTGATTTCTACTTGTTGAATGATGCCTATTTGGCATTTGGCTGTGTGTAACAGTGTAAGTGACTGTTAGAAAATGTGTCCAATGGTGAGAATGATTTCTGGGTCATATTTTGACCACTGGTAATTTTGACCTCATTTTGCCAACACTTAACTGCCGGTAGTTTTTTGTAGATGGTGCGACATAAACATGCCTAGTAATATCAGTTTCATTTCAGCTCGCCCAGACTGATCATGCTTACTAGGAAGATGTTATGGACATACGAGCAACCCCGAAACATACTGCATCCTTTGATATTGAACTTGGCATATTCTGTGACTTGTCAGGGTGAGAATTTTGATGATAACAGTGATGTGTTGTGATGTCAGTGAGAAACAAGGACTTGACGTGGCCAGAAGAGCTGTGTCAGCTGGCAAAGAACAAGGCGCTTATCGACAAGTCACAAACAGGTCTCCATTGATTGCTTGATTCATTCATTTATTGATTGATTTATTATTGATTGGTATTTTTTTCTCATCTGTTTGTACAACTATGCACCAAGTTATCAGAGAAGTAAAAGATGGTCGTGTTTATAACTGATGTATTTATCTAAATCGGATAAAAACAGCATCACAAAATGAAGGAGAAGAAGTGTGGCAAAGTGTAAACTTCGGATCAGCTGTGATAGAGTGAGCACATGATTGTTGACGTTGTAACATTCTTTAGCTTTTTCTTGCATGTGTCTCCAGTCTCAGTTGCTTCACATGTCTCACCATACAGTGCTGATAGAGGCAGGCACAGCCTACAATGCATGGTCTATGATGTGTGCTCTGTTTCATAACATACCTTGTAGGTGACAAGCTTAACCCTTTAAAGCCTACTGTTGCCATACGGGTACAGCTATAATGCATCCTGTGCCAGACCGGGTTAAGGTGTCATTTGTAATTTTTGACATCCAGGCACTTTGATCCTCAGAGCGGAGCGTCAGAGTGCCCGGATGTCAAAAATTACAAGTGACGGTTTAACCCGGTCTGGCACAGGATGCATTATAGCGTACCCGTATGGCAACAGTAGGCTTTAAAGGGTTAAAATAAAGTCAGTAAAGGAACTGGTGAGAATAAAAGCTGGTGTGGACAGACAGTATATAGTGGATCTGCTGTGTTGATGTGCAGTGCCAATAGAGCGTGGTGCCACTGGACTAAACAACCTTGGCAACACTTGCTTTATGAACTCAGCACTACAGTGTATTAGTAACACCTTTACACTGACGACGTACTTCACCAGTGGACTTCACCTGTACGAGCTCAACAGGTGTGTGTTATGACAACAACTGTTCTCCTGCTTCAGCAGTTGTATTTACCATGATCTCGTCTGAGCTGTTATGAGATGATCATATAGGTGGTGGCATCATTTAGACGTAACAAGTTTGTCTCGATCAGTGTAGTTACCCTACAACAGGCCCAGTTAATATTGGGATGGGTGAACATCTGTGGGCGGGTAAACCATCTTGGTCTGTAGCCAGCTACCTAGGTCGACTCAGCCACCTGTCCTCTTTGAGATGGTAAAATAAGTATCAGCTTTTGAGCTGAGTAATAATAATAAATGTCAACGGTGGGTGTAGATGATGGCAGCCTACAGGTGGACTCACAGCCCAAGTCGGTTGGTTTAGTCTGAGGGTTGGTATGGCTGCTGTGTGGCACTGAGTTCATTGTATGAGCTGAGTGAACTTATGCAATGGTCTTGCCATGATAACTGCACTATAAACGTTGGCATTTGTATTATTGTCATTATTTTGGGGACTGGATCTTTGTTGATCACTCTCCAGATGATGCCGTCGACCTGTGAATGTCTTTGCTGCATTGCTGAGGCCAGACCATGAAGCCCTCTGATGTCTGCTTGTTTGCCACATGGACAAGTATGGGGTTCACAGGTCTTCATATTATTATTACTGGTTATTATGTATGTGTGTCGATGGAATTGATGCTGAATGTGCTGTGTAGATCCAATCCACTTGGTGCTCGGGGCAACATTGCACAGAGGTACGGTGAGTTGGTGAAAGACCTGTGGAGTGCCACGGCGAGGAGTATAGCACCACTCAAACTGAGGGTAAACACAAACTGTCTGTCACATCCTTCAGGTCCTCTACACTGCGCTGACACGTGGTTGCTATGCCAGTACGGTGGAATCACAGGCAGCACTAGCCGCCGCAAGTGATTCCACCGCCAGATGCCAACATATATGGCCGACATATGCCGTGATTGGTTGACTAACCAAAACACGGACAGCTGCTTTGTTGTGATTGGTTTAAGTACACGACAATCCCACAGTCCTTTGCAACAGCTTAAAATAGATCCAGTTCGCCAACTAAGGTCCGCCATATTGGTTGGCAGCTAGCGAATGCCAGAGAATATTTATTAACATCCGTGGCCAGTACGGTATCCTGAAGAATATATATACATCCGTGGGTGGAATTACACACTGTATCTAAACACTGGCCAGTATGAGTGATAATACAACAGCTGCCATGGCCACTCTTCATTCGTCACTAGTCACCAGTGTCACACATACTGTATGAAAAGTTTTGTGCATTATTACTACTACTGGCATGGTTAGTTCTGCTTGCTTTCAACCTTTCGGCCAAGTCGGTTATTAGGCAGTACCAGAAGTTATGCTGTGCTGGACTGATACCTGACTGCTGTGACTGCACTGATGCAGCATGTGTAACAGTCTCATTAATGCCCAGACAGTCATGCATGTGACTGCGTGTGTGTAGTGGACTATTGGGAAGTATGCGCCATGTTTCAATGGCTTTCAACAGCACGACTCTCAGGAGCTGTTGGCGTTTGTGCTTGATGGCCTTCATGAAGACCTCAACAGGTGATGGCTCTAACTGCTCCTGTACAGAACGACCTCGCCTAGGTCATTATCTTCATCGTCATTATAACGCCTGGACTTGGATACATGTAGCGCCGATCTGCTTGAATGTCCTCTGCCTGTCGCGAGGTCCCATTTGCACCTGATGTCAGATATGGTGTGTTGAGTCGATGCTTGTCTGGGATGGCTGGGCAGTCTCCTCCAGACCTGCCGGTGGATGTATCTTGATCCAGCAAGGAAGGGCCCAGTCTGGAGCATCATGAACAGCCAGCATCCAGTCGCAGTTTACAGTCAGAGAGACTGAGGCAGCATTGGGTTATGAGATATGTAATGGAGGGTGATGAAGTATTGCAGTGACGTTGTAGTTTAGAAGTGTAGTCAAACCGTCAAATCCAAATTCGTATAAGCCAGTCATGTAGTAACCTGCACGTCATACTGTCACTGTTGGGTCGTGAGTTGGATTACTCTCTGCTGAGGTCGTAGATGTATCTTTGTAGTTGTTTGTGAGACCATTTACTTGATACACGTGAAAACCAGCTATGAACTGGTCATCTCTATTGTGTTCTAATGATGTGTCGTCTAAAACACTCTGAAACCTTGTGTTTTTATCTCTTACGCCAGAACAGTATTAGTTACTGTCAGTGATCACGATATAACCGTTCATAGGTCACACACAGTGAGTGGTATATAACAGACTCAGACGCCGGTGCTGGTCATCGGTACAAGACCGCAGCAGTCACAGTGTACATCACCACAGTGCACCAGCAGATGAGTTGAGACCATGTTGTTGGACATTCATTCACCAGTAGTCACTAGTCAGCGACCGAAGCACGTGTCAGTTCTTGAATGTCTCGAGACTGTGTGAAGAACGTTGGTAGTAGCTGGGTCACTGAAGAGTGACTGATGTACTGGGTGATATTGATGTGGAATTGTTGTTGTGTCAGGGTCCATGAGAAGCCGTACGTGGAACTCAAAGACAGCGATGGTCGTCCCGATGACGTTGTCGCCAAAGAGGTTGTTATTAACACTTAGACTACTTTGACACTGAAGTGACACCTTGCATTTAGAGAGGTTTTATGTGACCTAGCGGGTAACCGAACAACCTCCCCTTACTACAATTATACAGAAAAGAAGACTCACGCTGTTTGGTCATCTGATCAGAATGGACGAGTCAGCAGATGCCAGGAGAATTCTGACTGCAGTTCCCCAGAGTGAGTGGAGAAGGCCGGTTGGGCGAACCTACACCTCCTGGATGGCCACTCTGAAGAACGGCCTAGCTCGGCACAACCTTACCTTGTAGGATGCTATTGAACTGGCTCTGAATAAGCCGCTGTGGAGACTATTGGCAGCAAGCGGAGCTACGCACTGATGGTGCATGCCGAATAATGATGAACCAAACCATGCACATTTATGTGTGCTTGAATCTGAAAGGGTGAAACAATTTACTGCTGATGATTTATGTGTGTACGTGCTAGGCGTGGGACAATCACCTGCTGCGTAATCAATCCATCATTGTCGACCTGTTCCATGGTCAGCTCAAGTCGTGTGTTCATTGTATCCAATGTCAACACACCAGTGTCAAGTTCGACCCGTTTACATTCCTCTCACTGCCGCTGCCAATGGACTCCTGCATCTACCTTGAAATCATCGGTCTCAACATTTCTCTCAATACACTGATTTGATGTTTTACTTTTCATTATTGTGTGCTTTTAGCTGTTCTGCTGAACTGCTTTCAGCCATTTAGTGGGTGTTAGGAATGACATTCTAAATACACTACTGCAGCCATCTGTAAAAACCATCGGCCGTATAACCTATATTGTGTTGGCGCAGACGTAAAACCATGTTCAATCAATCAACCATTTGTTACAGTTCCTTTAGGTCGATGACACATCTGACAGTTTCCTGCAAAAGTCACTTGCACAGGTGCCATGCGACACTCTTGAAAGTTGGAACAGGAAAGTTGCATGTAAAAAATGGCGGATGATTGGTGACAGCTTTTTTAGTCATTGGGTTCTTGTATGACATGTGTAACATCGCACAAGCATTCATAAGCTTTCAGCAGATCACTGAACGTAGAACCTTGCTCACCATATGGAACGGGGAACAGAACTGGTTCTGTTTGTGAAACTAGACTTTCGAAAGTAAAAACTTGTGCAACTGTGTTTGCGACATCTGAAAGTTATCTTTTGACTTTCAAATGAGAACTTTGAGATGTGTTATAGCCTTTAGGTCTCTGATAAGTGTGAATTATACTTTGTATGTAGTTTGTGCTTGGGTTTCATCCAATTGTTTTTGTCATCATCTTTATCATCATAAATGCATATAAAACAATGTCGAAATGCACTGAAGTACGAGATAAAATGCAAAAACGGTAATCAGAGATTCACTCTTATAAGTAGCTGACATTGGTTAAGCCTGATGAGTCTCTAGTGATTGGTTTATCTGGTGTTAGCAACAGAGTGCGTTGTGTCGTTAATGCTTGCAGTGATACGGCTAAATCAGCCTCATGCTGTCAAGTACGGCCTATGTCTGAACATGGACGAGAAGTATCGTGGTCTGAAGAAGCAGCTGAGTGTCTTGTGTGGAGTGCCGCCGTCGCGCTTGCTGCTAGTCGACGTCTATGGAACACTCGTACGAGTAAGGCGGTCTATGGTCATGTGATGATCTGATGCAGCCAGTACAGTTAACATTAATAATATCAACTCGGCACATGTTTTGTGGCCTCCATAGTAAAGCATCCAAATTCATTGATGCAAAATTAGATTGGATTTTATTCACACCAATGAATCAGTTTTTTGATGTCTACTCGACAGTTTGATGAAATGGACTGATAGTCAAGGTGTGACTAGTGTTTTATGGTAAGCATGTTTGTGTTTTTTTCTGATGTTTTCGTGACAGTACTCATCGTCTGCAGACTGCATTGGCATAATGCATTAGATTTTATGTAGACAAAATGAGGTCACAGGTCAACTTGTTTCTTTCAGCTGAGACTAAAATTAGTAAGCAAGAAAAACTGCAACACAACTAGTGAATCGTGCATTTTTTAGTGAATTTTTAGAAAACAAATCCATTTGTATTTTGGAATCGGTTAAATGATTTGAGTCACAAATCCAAATGTTTTATTCCATAGCAGGCTGCATTTATTCAACTCCTCTTATCAGAGCCAGTGACAGAGGAGAACGAATAGTCACATTGAGTTTTGTCTTACTGTAACTGAGTGTGGTCTATGATAAAGATTTTTTCGTTTGCCGATGGAGTTTTCTGATTTTAAGCTTACATTTATAGTATAATTGTGTACTGACTTCCAGTCCTTGTTAATTTCGTCTGTCAGTTTTGTATTATATGTCGTGATTTCAAAGAGTTTTCCGAGCGACATCACCAAGATCAAGAGTAACATTGGAGGTAACCTGATCGTCTATGAGTTACCTGCTACACCGATGATCACACCAATGTCTGCTGCGGAGGAGAGGACAGGCAACCACACATACAGGCAGCAGTCTCCTCATCATTATCATCACCATGGCGACCAGTATCAACAACAACAGCAGCAGCAGCAGTTGTGGAGTTTGGGCCAGATACAGCGTGGTCTTACTAGTGAGTACATCATTTATGACTGACAGATGGTTTGCATGGCAATGAGACTGTGGATGGTTGGCATCTTTGATACATGTATACTGCCCAGTGCCCACTGACTTAGGTCTTCCTCAAAAAGGCTGAAAAATGCTGCATGTGATACATGAGTCTGAGACAGGTTCAGTGTGTGAACATAGGCTGTACCACGGATTCTAGATACCGTACTGGCCATGGAATGGCACGTTTGTTAGTAAATACTTTCTGGCCTCCGCTAGGTGCCAACAAAGATGGCAGACCAGTTTGGGGAACTGGATGTATTTTAGCTGTAGAGCAAAGGACTGTGGGATTGTCTCGTACTTAAACCAGTCACAACAAAGCAGCAGTCCGTGTTTTGGTTAGTCAGCCAATCACGGCATATAACGGCCATATTTGTAGGCACCTGCTGGTGGATAAACTGGGTATCACTTGCTGCAGCTAGTGCTGACCCTGAGGGCTGTACATAATGCATAACAGTGTAGCTGCTATTGCTGCTTGACAGAACCTCCCTATATATGTATTCTGCCTAACAAGCTAGTCACAGTAACAGTAACAGATAAACATGTGAGTTTGCTGCAAAGCAGTTATGATCTGTTGATATCATGTGACGGCTGAATCTGATGAGGAACGTATCATGAAGTAACACTGTTGTCCCTAATGTTGCATCTGACTTAATCACTGATAATGTATTATGAGGGGAAGTTTTAATGTTAAATTTGCTTATAATTGTCACTATGCAGTGCATATGCATAGCAAGAGACTGGCCAAATGTCTGTCTGTCGGTCCATCCGTCTGTCTTGCTCAAGTAAACCTGTCAGGCTATATCAGTCGTTCTGGTTTTCTTACACCGGACAGGATTTCAAAAACCCAGCAAGATCACTCTTTGCAACGGCATGAAATGCATCTGTGAGATTCATAACATGTATGCTGTTCAAGCTGCAATATCTGATAGAGATCTTGAAGGCTGATGTCAACACTTTAGTGAATATGTTGGGAAACTGCTGAAGTGTGTCTTGTACAAGGATGAAGCAGTGACAAAATGGCAAGCAGTTCAAATTCGAAAATAAGGGCAAACTGATGTGTGACTGCAGCAACACAGATAGGTCTACTGTACCTTCTGACCAATCTGGTGACAGTACTTGACAGAAGAATCATTGTAGAAAAGCTGAGGAAAGTGTCGGGTAATACGCTGCAAGGACAGGTTTGAGGCAGCACTGACAAAATCATTACACTCGACATCAGTTTGTTGAACGGAAGTCATTGCTATATATTAACTTTATTCACTTCAAAAGTCTGTGGGTGTGGGTGGCCCTTATGCACACTGTGGAGTATCAGAGAAAATACCCAGCTGAATGGACTGAAAGTGAAGTAGAGTGATCTGTACTGTTGCACAGTTTCATCGCTGTGTCACCTGCTTCCAACAGAATAGTTGTATTGAAATGGCAGTGCTGTACCTGTAGGTAGTTGATTGTGTGTTTCAGAGAGCTGTGCGTCTGGTGCCGATGCCGTGGACACAGTGGATACAGTGAATTGTACTGATGACGACGATGATGATGATGTCAAAGCTGATAATGTCCCGTGGCAGCAGCGTGTCGGCAATGATGTCACGACTGCTGCTGACAGTGTTGTGAGTAGCAGTGACGTCACGCTGACAGCCGACAGGTCACCGTCAGCTGTTGATAACGACGTGTCCACACTGTCGGCGGGCGACACTAACGGCGTGTCTCCAACATCAACTGGTGAAAGTGTCACTAGTGACGGGTCTTTCAACGGATTCATTGCCATGCATCGCAAGATGGTATGCCGTCATTTTCTGTTAGTTGTAACTTTCACGTCTGTCTGGACTCTGTGAGTGTTAGTTGCTAGTTCTGTCGCTGCATTCTTTACTGTAATTGACATACAAGAGAGTGTGTGTCCCTGCTGGCAGATGAGAAAACATTTTCACTGGCATTGACTGCCTGGCATTCTGCTGTATCGACTTTACTCTTCACATCATTGATAACTTCAGTCTTCACTGGAACTGACGGCAACCATATCATGTGCCATGAATGTTGACATTAAACGTTGTGTAACGTCAGTGCAGCCTTGTTGTGATTGTTGATTTGACTACCGGTACTTGAATGAGAAAATTATGAATGGTGTGAATTGTGGTTCCAGATGCACGTGGTGTTTTTTGCAGGTTTAGAGATTATTATTATTATTATACAAGGTTTAAGCACGCTAAGTCATTCACAAAAGTGAAGAATCTCAAGTGCGAAACACGGTGAGGTGAGTATGGTTAGATTGAGGCCTGTCTGGATGACTAACCACCCTCCTTCGGTGCTTTGACACTGTTGGTTGGGTCATCAGACCTGTAAAAACCGTCGGCCGTATAACCTATATTGTG
>Ga0209680_1000330_pt1 | contig 12579 bp, 10 predicted proteins | sample WorMetLIZISLAND1_FD_187413 | JGI IMG/M metagenome (GOLD analysis project Ga0209680, IMG submission 187413) | Marine gutless worms symbiont microbial communities from Max Planck institute for Marine Microbiology, Germany - Olavius loisae LIZARD... ... | reverse complement strand
ATTTGATTCCCTTCAATCCTTTCCCCAGCTCGGATTTCCGGACCTCGCCGGAAGAGCGGGTGGAAGCGTTCCGGCGGCGGGTCCTGCGCTCCGGCATAGTAGCCACCACGCGCAAAACTCGGGGGGGGTGAGATCGCTGCTGCCTGCGGCCAACTCGTGGGTCGGGTTCGCGACCGCTGCCGCCGCACGGTGCGTGGGCAACTGGCCATGGGGACGCCGTACCATGAGCCGAAAAGGGCCCTTGCCGCATATCCGTTGTTGTCACTGCCAAACGCACTTCCAGTGCGTATTGCCTCACTGGTGCTTGGTACCGGCGATATGGATTGCGTCCATCGTTTCTCCTGGAAATACTGGGTACGATGATTTAAAGTAATCGCCTGCACGATATCAGTGACCTTCCATTTGGCTGTTTGACTGGGGCTGCTGGGGAGGGAACCGGAATACCAACCATTACCATTAACCACTCCTGACAACTACCTACCACCCACTGGAACTGAGGGGGCATGTCGATGACCGGTGCCGGTAAGGCCCATGTCACCGTCGCCAGCAATCTGTTTACCTTGCCGTGCAACCACGTCCGTGGCGGTCCTTGCCAGGTCTACATCGCGGACATGAAGGTTCGGATCAAGCAGGTAGACGCCTTTGTAGGTCGTGTTGACATTTAGACCGGAGAAGCTTCTGAATCATCAAGTTAGCCTTTCCAGTCATTCGTCGGATTGTCTGTAAAATCAGCGCAATAGTCGTAGATGTCAACAGGCCCTAATTACCAGGATCTGTTCATTACCTGGGATCCTGCCGACAGTCGGGAGACGCAATTCAAGCGCAATCCGATACTGCTGATCAAGGTACTGCCCGGCTCTACCGCCGCTTTTGAACACGCGGCCAAGTTCGCTCATTACTGACAGCTCGACTTCGCTGCTAGAATATGTGCCCTTCAAACCGGAGCGGCCGTCCGTTGACAGCTTCCACCGCAACGCCGAGGGGGCTGGTCCTGCATCCGGCTGTGGAGGGCGGGCGGAGAACTGGTATTCACCTCCATCGACTTCCTTTGTCCACTAGACGCGGTTTATGAAGACGTGGAACTTGGCTGATGGCTTTCCTGCCAAAGGCAGGTTCTTAGCTTAAAGAATGCTAGGTGTGAAACAAGCTCCCCCGCTTGCGTTCAGGTCGTTAATGAGACCCCGGCTGCCATCCATCAGGAATCCTATCTAAATGACGATCACCCCAGAGGAATTACGTACCCAGGCCATGGCGCGCGGTCTGTCCCAAAAATCCCTGGAACCCGACCCTATCCGTCAGTTCCAGCACTGGTACGAGGAGGCGATCGCTACCCGCATCCCGGAACCCAACGCCATGAGTCTGGCGACGGTGGCCGTGGACGGTCAGCCTTGGGTACGCACCGTGCTGCTCAAGCTCTATGACGAGACCGGCTTCGTGTTCTTTACCAATTACGAGAGTCGCAAATCCGGACAGATAGCGGCGCAACCCAGGGTTGCCTTACTCTTTCCCTGGGTCGCACTGGCCAGGCAAATCCAGATTACGGGCAGGTCTGACCAGATTCCGGCAGCCGAATCCCTCAAATATTTCGCCACTCGCCCCCGTGGCAGCCAGATCAGCGCCTGGGCTTCGCCCCAGAGCCGAGTCATCGGCTCCCGCTCCTTGCTGGATGCCAAGGTGGAGGAGATGCGGCGTAAGTTTTCTCGGGGCAAGATCCCTTTGCCCGGCTTCTGGGGCGGTTTCCGGGTGAAGCCCGAGACCATCGAGTTTTGGCAGGGCCGGGATAGCCGACTGCACGACCGTTTTCTCTACAGCCGTACCCCTCAGGCCGATTGGCGCGTCGAGCGGCTGGCGCCTTGAAAGTTTGATTCTATTTCAGCCCCTTTGACTCGGGTCCTTTGGTTGAATAGGAGAATACGGGCGTACCGCCACCGCTGGCACCATCATAAAGTCGCAGAAATAACTTCTGCTGCTGTCTCGGATATGATCGAGACGGGGCAAGGAGGAGAATATGCGAGGTCGCCCGAAAGTTGTATGTAAATGTAAATTTCAGACTTGGCAGCACTAGATAGTGCTGATCCCCATCCGATCGAGTAATGTCTTTTAAACGCCGTCCGTGAGGGTCTTCGTTGCAAACTCTCGGTCGGGGGGTGAAGTCATCGGTCAGGTTGATGCCTCTTCATACCGATCAAGCGCTGTCTCCAACTCCAGGCTGCCGATCTTACCTTCACATACTTCCACAAGGCATTGGATATCTCGCTTGCATAGAGGCTCGGTGCAATCGGGCCTAGAAGTGCGTCGGGTCGCCGTAAGGTGGCGAAATGCGGGCGATTCACAGCCTTACGCTTGCGACGCTCACCGACGTTCAATTCCGGGACGCGTCGTAGCTCGAACCACTGCTTGTTGAACTAGGCTGCAGCGTTCCTGTCGGGCTCGGAGGGAGAGGGCTTCGTACACATCACCAGGCATATCGCAAACTTGTAGCGATGGCATGATTTTAAGTCCCGTTGGTTACCACTGTGGATCCGCTGATAGGCTTGTTGGTTCAGCCCTCCCCAGCTCAGGGAAAGGGAAGCGGTAACTGCCTGTTGACCGTGTCGGTGTATCAGGACCGCCGAGCGCGTGTGCATCCGCAGCCGCCGTATCTCCTTGTTGGGAGTGATGAACAGCGGGTGCAGGCCGAACTGGCGCAGGGGCCTCGGTGATGCAGGCCGCTACTGCCTGGGAACTCTTGGAGAAGGCCTCGTCCAGCATCCACGGTGCCGAACAGCGATCGGCCCATATCGTCGGGACAGAGGGGCATAGCTCAAGGAGGCGGTCGGGATATAGCTGGCGATGATCTCCTTTCTACCGCTGCTGCCGCCCTAGGACCCGGTGCGGGTCTCGATCACGTGCTGGCTGTCCACACTTGATGGTCCTTAACAAAGAACTGCAGGCGATAGCGTGGGTTCAGCAAGGCCCGTACGCAAGCGGTCTTGCGGCGTTCCACCGCTGGAAATCGACTTGGATCAGAGTCTCGTTGTTGTCGATATGGGTCAGCAGCTGGGTAACCTCCTTGTCGGAGAATTTGTTCGGATAGCTGAGAAACCGATCCAACTTTTCGGGCAGAGTCTCCTTAGTCAACGTCACCCAGGACCGACCGTCTGTTCATAATTCAGAACACTGCCGCAGCAGTTACGTGCCGCGCTCAGCTGCTCGTCCGTACGCGCCAGATTAGCCATGAGACTATCGATGATCTCGCGATACGTTCGGAGAGTTCCCCGTGCTGCCGTTCCAGCTTAGCCCGCGCGGATTCGATGCCGGCGAAGTCCAGCCCTTCGAGCCGTCCCAGCAGCTCCAGTTGTTGCCGTTCGGCGACCTCCTCCTCGGCGTGTTTGTAGGGAGCACCGCCTTTCAGGCAGAAGGTGCCGATAAGATGGGCTGATCCGGGGGGACCTTTTTCCCTTCCAAATAGCCCGTACCCGCGGATGCCAGAAGCTCCCAGAGTGGCTACCAGTTTATATCATCCTCTCCCCAACTCCTCGCTGCACTCCAGGCAGGCCTTCTCCCAGTGGGAGAATAGCTTTTGCGACACCCTCTGATGAGGGTGTCGCATATCGAGCATGAGCGGCACGTATCACGGCGAAATATTCACATGCAAGGGGTATATAGATGACTGGGTTTCAGGGTCTAACCTGGAATGACGGTGGAGTGGAAGCTCGTCACTCCGGTAGGGATGGCTGGAACCCCAAATGTCATGGAATGGGTGCCAGGGATGGCAAAACGGTGGGGGTTTGAATCATTAGGTTGCACAATCATGCTACTTAGAATTTAACCACTACCCTCCAATGGCCCATCGGCCTGATCAACTGGCAGAGGGCAGTTTGCTGAAGGCAGGACAACTGCCCTCTGATACCTGCCTCGACACCCGTCTGATTCGCGGCTCAGAGGCTGACTAAAAAATAACCTATTGACTTTTAATCAGAAAGACTCCAGAATCTCTTTGAAGCAGCCAAAAAGGTATTCCTACACTGGAACATAGAATTAAGCAAGATCAATAAATTAGTTCTTAGACGGTCTTTCAGCAATTCCCGCCCGGACATAGTCGGGTTAGGTCCGGGGTATTGGCCAGAGCGTTGGCCACCTGTCGGCAAAGATTGTAGGGCACGGGCTGGTTGATCATTAGACTGAAGGGCTCCCACCACCCGTTGCGCTTCACGAATCCCGCATAACAGCTCACACCCCGCAGGGTGCCGGTCTTTGCCCGTATGTGGACGCTCTGTTTCGGCAGGAGCGTCCGGTGGGGGGCAAAGGCGCTCACCGCCTCTAGCAATTGTCGGGCGCTCAGGCGGTTACCGCGGGACAGCCCGGCACCGTCTTCAATTCGGTAGCCTCGCCAGTTGAAGGTCTGGTCTACCCAGTGCGCAAAGGCCCGCTGGGCCTTAGGCATGTTCAGGGTACGTCCATCACCTCGGTCCGCTAGCTTCAGGAACAGGGCGTTGGCGATGAAGTTGTTGGAGTATTTAAGCATGGCGGCGAGCACGGACCGCAGATTGCGGCTGTTCCAGTGGCGGTAGCGCTGTTTTATTCCCGTCGGCAGCGGGCCGTTGCGCAGGCCGCTACCCACCTGAATTCCCACCTGTTCTAGCTTGGCGCTCAGGAGTTCGCCGAAGTAACGGACTGCTTTCTCCCGCTGCGCGAGGTTGACCCGGTGCTCACCGGCCTCCAACTGCTGTCCGAACCGCCGTGCCATGGGGGTCAGCGGCGTCTGCGCCTCCGCGCTGCGGATCTTCCCTCCCTGGTTGATGACGTTGACGGTATTGAAGTTGGCCGCTAGGCTGGTCACCGGCGCATCGTAGGGATTGTCGCTCGACGAGCGACCCTTGATCGCTAGGTTGGGGTCGAAGTAGCTGCCGTCTGTACCGATCCCCGCGACTTCCCACACCCCCTGCGCCTTCAGCGCCTCGGCGATGCGGTTCAGCTCCTCGGACACCAGATAGGGATCGCCGTAACCCTTTATCCACAGCCAGTCGTCGTTACCAAGATAGAAATCCGTGTGAAAACGGTGCTCCAATCCCCAGCGATCAATGGCGGCGAGGGCGATTAGGATTTTTATCGTCGATGCTGGAACCATGGCACGGTCTGAGTGGCGGCTGATGACCGGGCGACCGCGTTCCATGACCAACAGGCTCGCCTTGGGTAGCTGCAAGGTGCGGGATAGAGCGTCGCCCGAGCCGGTACTTGCCGAGGTGGAGCCCGTGGTCAGGATCATCAGACCGAGCAGCACGGCATCGAGAAACAGGGATGAAGACATTCTGTGTTGCATATGATTAACTCGTAAGCAGGGGCGTAAGATCCAAGTGTTCGGCAACCCAGCGCGGACCAGGGGATGCCGTCCAGGGTACTAGGCCCAGACAGGGTGCGTCGATGAGGGTCGTTAAGGTAGCTAGGTTCGCGTCGCGGGCCGGCATCTCCGGATCGATCTGGTTTGCGATCCAGCCGGCGAGCCGAGCGCCGGACAGCCGGATGCTCTCTACCGTCAACAGGCTGTGGTTGATACAGCCGAGCTTGAACCCGGACACCAGGACCACCGGCAGCTCCAGCGCAAGCGGCAGGTCGCTTGCAAACAGGGATGGTCCGAGAGGCACACGCCAACCACCAACCCCTTCGATGACCAAGCAATCGGATCTGGCCGCTAGATGTTCCGTTGCTGCCGCGATGACTTCCAGCTTGATCCGCACCCCGGCTTGGTCAGCCGCAATATGGGGTGCGATCGGGGGCTCAAAGGCATAGGGGTTCACCTGTTCATAGGGAACCCGGTGACTGCCCTGGGCCTGAAGCCGCTGGGCGTCCTGGTTACGCAGGCCCGCCGGGGTAGGTTCGCAGCCGGATGCGACGGGCTTCATACCGAGCACCCCTGCACCGCTCCGGCGCAGGGCCTCTATCAGCGCGAGCGCGATTTGGGTCTTGCCGCAGCTCGTGTCCGTACCCGTAACAAAGATACCCTTCATTTCAGGTCGTGTCTTGAATAGGTGTGGCTACTCTTTATACCAGCTTTCCGTATCCTGCAAATGCAAAATATGGATCGATTAATTTCCCGGTACTATTCCGATGACCGCAAACTTCGCATTGTCGAAAACAGTTTTCCGATAAAAATAGGACATAACAGATCACCTCGACCATCCTCGACCATCCTCAACCAGAGGATGCCTAACCTGGATGCTTTATAAACCAGGGTGAGAAGAATAGGAAAGCCCCAGGGATACTCTACGGGAGAAGCGTTGTCCGCTATAAATCCTGAAATATCCTGCATCCAGCGAGCTATTGTAATTATTCCGTACCTGTACTTGGTAAGCGTGGGCGTTCTATTATTGGTGGTTTGGTTCCGATCTTGCCGGAGATTTAGATCATCCAAGAATACTCTATACACTCGGCCAGAGTATTAAGTCAAAGGACGAGTTGTGGGATTTTCTTAAGTTCCGCAGGTTACAGTGGAACTGGCCAAGCAAGCCACGCTTCAGTAACGCCCAGAAACCCTCAATCGTGTTCGTGTGAACGTCACCGTCCACGTACCACTCCTGATGTTTAATGACGGCGTGACGCGATACCTTGCACATGCCGAGATAGCCTTTCTTGGCGCTCAACATGAGCATGATCGCTAAGAACCACTTCTGAAGTGGTAGTGCGTATGGTGACGCTGAACGAGGTCTTACAGTCGTAGCAGCGGTGGTGGTGCTGATTGCGCGTGGTGTTGGCGGAACCGCAATAGAGACAAATCGGTTTGCCGCCCCCACCTAGCTCGCTCAAGATAAGCAAGGCAATCCCCTTCGGTTGGGAATTGATCGAAAACCCGCATGATATCCATGACGTCCCATCCTGCACAGACTACTTTCACCGAATGATGAGAATTAGTTATAGAACCATATGGAGCAAAATATCAAGACCTTAAACTGGGAAATTCCGATACTTTTGCGAAGAAACCACTTCCATCTCAAATGCTAAAAGACTACTTGTCAGGTCCTGTATGATTCTTATAGTGAGAAGAAGCTATCCTTAGTTGCAGGCGAGTGAGGTTATGCAGTTGCATGGAGCGGATCGGCAGTGTAGGAGCTGCTCGCTGGTTTACCATGACCCCTGAGTAAAGTCGTCACCCATCATACCTAAAAGATCTTGCCCCCCAAGGAGGAGGACGCCAAGACGCCGGTGAAGAGCTTCAGCGAGCTTTGTGCATATTGACATGAAGTACCTGCCTCAGATGCCGGACCACAGGCTAACGCCGACCAACCGGCACCCAGGTCTGTGCCGACACATACCCCGAACATCGCCTGATCACGCCCAAGACTCCCCAAACTAACGGCATGATCAAACACTTCAACCAGTGCATCGCCGCGGTAAATGTGTCTATGAATCTGGCAGAACTATTAGCTGCTAAAGAAATAGTACCTAAAAACCACAATCTTATAAAAACAATGATCTCTAGAGTCATGGAATTATTACCGTAAGCTAACAGTTTCATTCCCCTGCCGCTGCTTCGGCTCACGAAACAGTAGCGGTACCACATGTTCGAAATGGGATACAAAATGTATTGTCAGTCCCTTGCGGACGTGCTCGGGTACTTCCTCGAACTCACCCCGGTTGTCTTCCGGGAGTATGATTTCCTTGATGCCAGCGCGGCGGGCGGCGATAAGCTTCTCGCGAACGCCGCCGATGGGGAATACCTCGCCGGTAAGGGTGATCTCGCCGGTCATGGCGATGCGTCGCACCGGTCGGTTGCGGGCCAGTGAGAGTAAGGCGGAGGCGATGGTGATCCCGGCCGAGGGGCCGTCCTTTGGGGTGGCCCCAGCGGGGACATGGAGGTGGATGAAGGCCTTTTCAAAGAAGGCGGGATCGGCGTTGAATTCTGCGGCCCGGCTGACCAGATATCCGTAGGCGATCTCCGCCGATTCCTTCATCACGTCGCCGAGCTGGCCGGTGAGCTTGAAGCCGCGGGTAAAGCAGTGGGTACGCACGGCCTCAACGTTGAGGGTGGCACCCCCCATGGCGGTCCAAGCCAAGCCGGTGACGAGACCCGGTCCGGTCAGTCGTCGTTCGTCTTGGAACACGGGGCTGCCCAGGTAGTCCTTGAGATCCTTTCCGGTCACCATGATGGGGGATTCCTGGCCCTCGAGCAGCTTTACGGTGCTCTTGCGTACGATCTTACCGAGCTGTTTCTCCAGACGCCGTACCCCCGCGTCCCGGGCATAGCCTTCGATAAGGGCACGCAGGGTGCGAGTGTCGAGCTTGATCATGCCCTTGTCTAGGCCTGCCCGCTCGATCTGCCGCAGCAGCAGGTATTTTCTGGCGATCTGCAGTTTCTCCGAAGCGATGTAGCCGGAGAGCTGGATGACCTCCATGCGGTCGAGCAAGGGACCCGGGATGCTATCGGTCTGGTTGGCGGTGCAGACGAACAGCACCTTGGACAGGTCGAAGCGCAGATCCAAATAGTGGTCGAGAAAGTCGCTGTTCTGCTCTGGGTCTAATACTTCCAGCAAGGCCGAGGCCGGGTCGCCGTGGAAGGAGGCACCGATCTTGTCGACCTCGTCGAGCATGATGACCGGATTGGCAGTGCCTGCGTCTTTTATGGCCTGGAGGAATTTACCAGGCATGGCCCCGATATAGGTACGGCGGTGGCCTTTGATTTCGGCCTCGTCGCGGATGCCACCCACCGAGAAGCGGTAGAAACGTCGGCCTAAGGCGTCGGCGATGGAACGGCCGATAGAGGTTTTGCCGACTCCCGGCGGCCCTGACAGCAGGATGATGGAACCGGCGATCTCACCCTTCATGATACCCACGGCTAGAAACTCCAGGATGCGTTCCTTGACGTCTTTGAGTCCGTAGTGGTCCTTGTCTAGGATGCGCCGGGCGCGCTTGAGATTCAACTTGTCCCTGGAGTGGTTGCCCCAGGGCAGGAGGGTGATCCAGTCCAGGTAGTTGCGGGTGACGGCATACTCAGGGGAGCTGGTCTCTAGCATGGCCAGCTTGTCCATCTCCTCGTCCACCCGCTTTTGGGCCTCCCCGGTGAGGGTGAGCTTCTCCAGGCGTTCCTTGAACTTATCAAGCTCGGCGGTGCGGTCGTCCTTAGCAATCCCCAGCTCTTTCTGGATAGCCTTGAGCTGCTCGCGCAGGAAGAACTCGCGCTGCTGGGTATGCATGCGTTCCTCGACCGCGCTGCGGATCTTTTGCTGGGCGCGGGCAAGCTCCAGCTCGTTGTTGAGCAGGACCAGTACCTTCTCCATGCGTGGTAACAGGCCAACGAGCTCCAACACCTCTTGGAGCTGATCTTTGGTGGAGGTGGTGAGGCTGGCCGCGAAGTCCGCCAAGTGGGATGGGTCTTCCGGACCAAAGCGGTCCAGAAACATGCGCAATTCTTCGACATAGAGGGGGTTGAGCGGAAGCAACTCCTTAATAGTGTTGATCACGGCCATGGCGTAGGCCTTGACCTGCTCATCCGGTGTTCCGGCAGGTTCGGTAAGGTAGTCCACCTGGGCTGAGAAAGGCGTCTTCAGGTTGACCAAGCTCTCAAGGCGGAAACGCTGCACGCACTCCACCAACACCTGGAGCATGCCGTCTCGCTCGTTTATCCGATGGACCCGGCAGGCGGTGCCTACCGGGTAAAAATCTTCGGCGGTCGCTTCTTCGGCGGTCTCGCTACGCACCAGGATCACGCCCAAGACCTTGTGTTCGGTCTCATTGACCGCCTTCAGGGTCGGGATCCAGTGCTGGGCGTTCATGACCAGCGGAACCGCCTGTCCCGGAAAGAAGGGGCGCGCGGCTACCGGCAGCAGATGGATGACTCTGGGCAGGACCTGGTCGGCGCGTGCCAGATCACCCGCCTTGGTCTGCTCGGATTGATCGGACCGTTCGATCTGCTCAGGCTGGTCGGGGTTTTCGTCGGTCATCTATGGTGGTGCCTGTTTCAACCCTAATTTCGATGGACTAAATTCAGGGCGTAATTCAGCTTTTGCAAGTGGCGTTGGCCAAGTGCACGAAGGCCGCCACACTCAAGTTTTCGGCCCGTTGCCCAGGGTCCAGTCCCTGGGCTTCCAGCAGCCAAGGGTCGACCAAACCTCGCAGGCTGTTACGCAGGGTCTTGCGACGCTGGCCGAAGGCCTGGGCTACTAAGCGCGACAGGCAGGCCGGGTTCTGTACTGGATAAGGAAGGGGGCGGTGGGGAATCAAGCGCACAAAGGCAGAGTTTACCTTAGGAACTGGCGTGAAGGCACCGGGGCCAACGCGAAACAGGGACTCGGCTCGGCAATAGACCTGGATCATGACCGAGAGTCGGCCATAGACCTTGGAGCCCGGCCCGGCGGCGATGCGCTCCACTACCTCCCGCTGGAGCATGAAGTGTATGTCACGGATGCAGTCCGCTTGGTCGAGGAAATGGAATAGCAAGGGGGTGGAGAGATTATAAGGTAGATTGCCGACCAGCCGCAGCCGCCCGCGCGGATATAGGGCGCAGAGATCGAAGGCCAGGGCATCAGCGTTGTGGAGGGTCAGCGCACCCAGATTTGCGCAACGCCGAGCCAAGGGCCCGATCAGGTCTTGATCCAGCTCTACGACATCCAGCCTTTCCGCGGCTTGCAGTAGGCCGGTGGTAATGGCACCGCGGCCAGGGCCGATCTCCACCAAGCGTTCCCCCGGCCTGGGGTCTACGACCGACAAGATGCGCCGGACGACGTTCGAATCGTGCAGAAAATGCTGGCCGAAGCGCTTGCGCGGGTGGTGTTCCATGACGCCATGGGTAACAGCTTACACAGCTTCCTGGTCGCGTAGGATGTGGTGAGCGCAGTGATTCCAAATTTGCAGCAGGTACAGTCCTCTCTGCGCGAACCACATTTCTAGACGGCGGGGTGTGCAATCCCGGTTAGTCGACCACCCGGTTCGCAGCCAAGCTGAGTTTTTGGCGAAAAGTAGCAACACTCCGATGGTTCCCGTTTGCAATACGCAGCTTGGCTATGGCCATCTCCATCCGTCTCAACTCAAGATTAAAGACCACATTGTAACAATGTTCAAGCAAACGGGACCTTCCATTGTCAGTCTTCGTGTGCGAGGCTATCAGCAAGAAGCTCAAGCACGAGGAACAGGAAGCCAGTCTCTATGCTATCGGTGAGACCCTGTTCGGCCGCTACTCGAGTGGGAAGACCGACCGTAGCAGAGTAGCGCACACAGATCCTTCGGCAGCAGCTCGGTGAAAAGCGTCGTCTTTGACAGCAGCCCACTGATCGCGCTGTTAACCAGAAGATGAGGAACGCAACAGCAGGAAAATAGTTCGTCTTAATGAAGGGATACAAGTTCACTGACTATTTTGAGGACGAGATCTAGCGCAAATGGCCTTATATCAAAAAGGCGTGGTGTATCCTGGTCGTTGAGAATCCCATGAAATCTGAGCCGCAAGAACACAATCGATGCCGATTCTGGGTGGTGATCGAAGAACTGGTAGGGCGTACACTTCGTGTATTGACCCTTGAGGATAAAACTACGATTCATAATGCCTTCCCGGATAGAGGTTTTAGGCTATGAAACTTAAAATACTATCCGGATACAAACTCCCTGTACATCAACCTGCCTCACCACACGAGCGTAGAAAGCCCCTGAGATCTCAGGGGTGATTGTTCTGGATTACGACGAACCAAAATACATGGTAGGCATAGACATAGATAATGCGGGCTCGAAGGTAGAGCTTCATGAACTCATGGTGAGCATGATGTCACTCGTAAAACAAACCATCATGGGATAACAAGCAAACACAGGCCGGAGTTGATTGATTTAATCCTTATAAAGGAATAGGTTATACTATAATTTTATATCAATTAGGAGATACTGGATCTCATAGACCGCATAAAAGGCCTTGCTCCAAGAATTCCGAGGTAAATCTTCGATATCAAAACCGAAGAAGTGATAAAGAATACCTTCGTTATGCTGTTTATAAGTGCACTTATTCTCGAATCCACAGCGAATACGAGAACTAAGAAATGTGAAGAAGCGAAATTATACCATAGAAAATAAGGCGCATCACTATATTGACCGAAATTCGAGTGGTCAGGAGTCAATCTTCACCAAGATCATACTTCTCCACAATCAAGGCCGGATTCGGCATTCTTACCAATGGCATAGAGTACGAACTTTATCTGAATATTGACGAACCGAATAGGATGTATTCAAAGACATTTTTCACTTTTAATATTCGTGAATTTCAAGACTATCAAACAACAGAGTTTAAGAAATTCACAAAATAAGAATTTTCCTGGATGATATTCTAACCACCGCAAAGCACTCTGAAATACACAGGACTGTAAGAAAGATTCTGGAAGATGAATTATCAGACCCATCGGAGTACTTTGTTTGTTACTTTGTGTCTCAAATCTACAATGGAATGACTAACAAAGTTCATTCTCAACTAATATACATAAATTGTCAAGGAAGCAAGAAAGAAATTGGGTCTTATATACTTAGCAGCGCAAACCTGAAGCCCTATATTATGTCTCATAGGGAGGACGCGCCATGTTGAAGAAAGCCCCTGGCAAAGCTCACCGCAAGGGTATCCTGCTTATCGAGCTGATG
>Ga0209680_1000329_pt1 | contig 12588 bp, 8 predicted proteins | sample WorMetLIZISLAND1_FD_187413 | JGI IMG/M metagenome (GOLD analysis project Ga0209680, IMG submission 187413) | Marine gutless worms symbiont microbial communities from Max Planck institute for Marine Microbiology, Germany - Olavius loisae LIZARD... ... | reverse complement strand
GAAATAATGTCGCTATGCCTTCGATCATCTTTAGCCACTGAATGTACTTTTCAAGTCAACGTTATGTTCCTTGCGTTGATTTGCCGTAGATTTCTTTGCTAGAGGCCTTCATACATGCACTGCTGTTGCATGCTTATACGTACCTTAGTGTTAGCTAGGCTTTCTTGTTTTACATCAGACATAACGACGCAATACACAGGCATAGGCTTGGTATGTTAAGAAACTGAGAAGTATAGGCCTAAAACACAGAAAATGTCACTCAGTATCATAAAATTCATTGGTGATTAGTTAATATCCGATTAATCGATATTCGCATTCCGTAAATTCTGTTAAAAATCGTGCTAATATTTAGCACATTTGCAGTAATTTGTTTTTGTTTGGGTACCCGGGTAGCGGCGGGTAGTAAAAAATACCCGGGTAGTTTATTACCCGGGTACCCGTCGGGTACCTGGGTTCCCGTCGGGTACCCGGGTACCCGCGGCAGCCCTATCCATGATGAAACCTGGCTACCTACTCTTACATGTTGACGTCGGTGAAAGAGGTATGATGCGAACCATTTCAGCAGAGAGTGACTTATGTTAAAGTTCTTAAGTTTAGAAAAAAGAATGTTATGGTTAACAATGTCGAAGACCTTTTTGAAGTCGACAAACAAGGGACGAACAGAACCCTTGTTATCAAGAGTCTGCATCCACTTATGCTGGATAGCAATTAGCGCATGCATGGTAGGTCTGCCCGGACGACAGCCGAACTGCGGTTCTAATGATGGCATAAGCCAATCTCTTCGAGAACCTTGGCAAGGGTCGGGAGAAGAGAGAGCATGAAATTTCTTTGCTAGATTTTGCTAGCTCTGCACACAACGTGGCAACCGATGAGATTGGTGAGGAGTTGTGTTTTCGTTTGGACAGATTTGGTATCAACGACATTTTACTGTAATAAATGCATCAGTATGACAGCAGCAGTACAATTACTGTTTACCAAGAGCTTGCACTCGTGGCTCTGTAGCCACACCTCACATGCTCCTCGACTGAAACTCTCACCACAAACCGACTTTGGTTTGCTTGGCTTCTAGTTCTTAGTGAGACGGAGTAGCAACTTTGATTGATCCTCTTACCGGTAACTGTTCTTGTAGGGACTGCTTGGTATATAATAGCAGCCTTTTCAGTCCTGCTTGATAACCTCCGTGGCTGGTACGGTGCCTTCGGTAGTGGCAAAAGGACAAACAGTGAATAAAACAGATACTTTAACGTATAATTTACCAGTACCAACAATTTACCACAAAGGCGTCACAGGAAAATACCCAGTCAGTCAACCTATTCTAGCATTACATTACATCACCAGCTTATGTATAAGCTCTGGAGACAAACTTTAACATGCAATTGAAATCAGCATTGATTTAATGCCTTCATTTGCTGATACTTATGGCTCACCGTAAAAATAGTATTTTGCCTACTGGTATATTTATGCCTAGGTGTAACAGTAGCATCGATTTTATTTTTACACTCAGTATTGGCGTACACATATCACAGCTAGGCGTAACAATAGCCATTTCTCATAATATACCAGTAAACAATAAACATTGTGTATAGACAGAGGTGGTATGTAAACAAGGCCAACGAAAAATCGCTTACTTTAGAATATATTCACTAGTGTCAATCTCTGTCACATGCAGCTTGCTGTCACTTAATTTTGTGCATGAAGTAGGAGGAGTCTTCGACACCAGATTTAAGCTAGAGATTTCCTTTCATTAAGTTTGACTGTAAATTCCATGGTCTTCATTTTACGAAATTATAAATCACTTAAAAAATAAATTGTATCTGCCTGCAACTGCAATTAGTACATGTAGTTTTATCTTTCTTGTAGTCGGTCGTAACAAGAAATTTCCAGGACCATTAGAACACATTGATATGCTAGTAACATAACATGGATTGCTGTAGGTTTGTGAGAAGTTTAAAGATTTCTGCTGATGTTTATGTTGTAATCTGATGCTATTTGATCATTTTCTCTTTTTTTGCAGGAAATTGGTCGGATAAAGTTTGAGTTGTTTGCTGACATAGTACCCAAGACTGCTGAGAATTTCAGGTTTGATTTGTTTTGACTGCACACTACTTAGCAGCTTTTACCTTGGTTATAAATTGTACAGGTACACGTGTACAGCATGGTCTTTGTTAAATGTAATAATCACATACCATCTTGTGAGATTGTGACTGCGACAACTTTGACTTTTTGTCATTTTGCATAAATTAGATATACAGCTATACACCAATGCATCTCATTGGTGGCCTAACGAGATTTCACAAGGCTGATAGTGATGATGCAGTCAACTGGCTGAAAACCATAGGATCAACAGCACTCACCATATGAACAGCTGGAGTCTGAGTTGTTGTTGAGTTCATTGAATTGTAATATATACACTGCCAGTTTTATGGATTAACTGACTTGAATTCGGTCTTACCTAAAAATAGCCCATCTTCTGCTGCTAAGTTTCATGCAAACTTCTATGGCCACCTTGTTTTTTTTACTCCACGTGTGCTATGTTCCTAATGTACCGAAGAGAAGTATATGAGATCAGTGTAAGTATAATATTGACGACCGACCCACCGACCGACAACTGACCTCTCATTTGGAAAATTTCGCATGGCGATATCTCCACAATGGGTCATCCAGTCCACTTTTTGTTTGGTTCTAGGGAAACAGCCAATTTATCGGCATCATTTAAATTTACCCCGGATGACTCGTGTTGCCATGGCAACAAAATTTGAGACAAAATCGGCTATAACTCAGTTTGTATAAGACATATCCACTCCTGATCGTCCGCTCTTTTTATCCATTCCTCTTTTCATCATGAATCAACCTACTGATCTCTTACCTTTGCTGTCTTTGACTTTCCTCTATTATTGAGAGTTTTTGTTTGACATGGTTGTCAAAACTTGCAGTAGGTGTTTGCCTTTTGCAGGCAGTTTTGTACTGGTGAGTATCGCAAAGATGGTGTACCTGTTGGCTATAAACGCTGCGTCTTTCACCGTGTTATCAAAGATTTTATGGTCCAAGGAGGCGACTTCGTGAATGTATGTTGATGGATTTCACAAACAGTAGCATCAGTATTCAAAAGATAGTCTTGACCTGGTTTTAGATTGTCTTAAAAGAAGGAAATTTTCTTTCTAACAAACTGCAAAATGTAGCATATACAACAATGAATGACATGACAGTTTTCTTACATATTTTTGAAAAATATATGGTAATTTAAATCAAAATAAGTACAGTCTACTGTGTATGCACAACTTTGAAATGACTGTATAAGACAAGTATTGCAGTTAGTTAGTATATCATTCTCAGACATTATTCATCATATATCTGATGTTAAGCTTATACACTAATAGATCATTGTGGTTGAGAATAGAGTAATATAACTGCTGTTAGTTGCTCACGCTGTGGGTGAAATAGTTGGCTGTGATGACATGTAAAACAGACTAATGAAAAACTTGATGTTTGGTTCAACTGTAAGTTCGTTATTACTGGATTGTACTTGCATTGTTTATACTGCTGTGTAGACTTCATAGCATGTTGTGCCTCTGCTGTCTTACACAGACTGACATTGAGTATGCTGCTGCTGCTGCTGCTGTTGCAGGGTGATGGAACAGGACTCACAAGTATATTTGGTGGACCGTTTGCAGACGAAAATTTTAAATTAAAACACACTGGGCCAGGGATGCTGTCTATGGTAGGTAATGGGTATCGTGTGTGTAATCTTTCCGAAGTTTACTAAATTGTTTGCACAAAGTTGATTGTTCAGTGCTACTGGAATAAGTACTGTATGTGTGTGAAAACTTGACTGTGTCACCCCAATGGCCCGAGACGATATTTCACAGCCATTGGCAATAGACTCTTGTGCATTGACTGAGAGGAATAACATACTGAACTAGAAGGACACTCATTAGAGTGCATTGCTTTTGTCTTACGTGTACAGTACCGGCAGTGAGGGAGCCAGGGGTTTGAAAGTAGGGGGTACACGAAAAACCGGACTTACGGGAGGCCTTTCACGAGCGTCATACGTGCGAGCTTGGCGGGGAGTTTGGGGCCCTCCCTTCCCCCAGAAATGGCGACTTTTCAAGAACAACATATTTTCCATACCCATGCAGTTAGCAATTAAATATATTACCAAAATTAAATACATCGTCCATCGTTGACTTTGCTGCCTACAGGCTACAGCATGAACCACGCAGCAACTGCCTGGTCCAGCGGCCGGTGTCACAAGCCGCTGGTCCCCCGTGACAGGCCTGCCATCGGGGAGATTGTCATGCCATGCAGATGTCTCTCCCATTGACGGATGGTGGTATTTGGATTGCTTGGCCTCCAACGGTTCTGACTCCAAATACACTGAGTAGTTTTATGGGCATACGTATCAATATTGCATGGTGTAACTAATCGGGAGTGTTAATGTGTGGTTTGCAGGCAAACAGTGGAAAGGACACGAATGGATGTCAGTTCTTCATTACGTGTGCGGCGTGTGAATTCCTTGATGGAAAACACGTTGTATTTGGTCTGTATGGTCTACGTTATATGTCGTTTGTATAGTCATATGAATAAATGTGAACAGATGAGTATGTACAATTCTTTAACTTGGGCCAAAAATTGCACAGATTTAAATCTGTTATTTTTATAGGCTCCAAAGAATTTTGCTGCCAAAAATGCCATTCTTTGTTTGCCAGAAAGTGCAAATTTTGTCAAAAATTTGGCCAGAAATATGGAAATTTGCCAGTTTTTGCCATTCTAAAATGAGGACCTTTGTGCAAAGAATTTTACCGCTATTGCTATTAATTCCAAGAAATCTTGCAAAGACTGTTTGATGCTTTTGTCTTGTACCTATGTCAGGAAAACTATTAAAACGTTTGAAAATTTGCAAAGAAACTGTAAGTGAGCAACATGGCAACATGGTTCTCATCGTTCCTAATGGTACTTTGTGTCAAATTATGTGTGGAAACTGAAAGTTTCTGTTACTAGTTTGATAACTGTGAAGTGAAAGCACTTGTGGGCCTTTTAGGTAACAACAATGTTTAGTTTACAATGCACTGTTTGTTAAATTTTGTCCAAAAAACTATTTTTTTTCAGGACAACCAGTTTCGTTATTTTGTCAGTTTTTCGTCAAAAATGAAATCCTTTGTAGCCTAGTTGTCTTTGTTCTCGTCAAAGTAAAGAAATGCAAGAGACATGACTGACTTGTGGTTTGTGAGCTTATGAACTATGAAACTTTTACTGGAGTATTGGACTAATATCAGTCCATTCACGCTGGTCTTAGTATATTATGAATTGATCTTCAGTAGCTTGATCAGAGTCCATTGTCTGTGTCAATTCTGTTTATTAATGTTGGGTCTTTTTGTAACTGAAACCAAAAACCACACTTTTTGGATAAAACTGCCCGATAACAAACCACAGTTTTCGCTATAATTATGCATGATATCTAATCAGACATAAAGTTCCATTGATATGCAAGGATAAACAATAAATTAAGTCAAAACGGTAACTTTCTGCGCAATATTGGTATTGCAGATATTGTTTGTGCTTTGTTATTTTCTGCTGTAGTAGTTGTGCTTTAATAAAACTGTGCTCTTTTGAGAAAATGCCTTAAGTCTGCTGTTTTGAGCAGTTTTCAACAACTGAAACTGATACAAAAACCACCATTTTCCTAAATATATCAATTGAAATTGAACCAAGCTTTTACCGTGTATCAGTTCTATTGAGCTTAGTAATAGGACTGACTGTTCTGTCCATCTGTCTGTCCGTCATGCTGTGGTATAATTTAATTTCCTCAAAAAAACAGACTTACGATCATGTGGTTTTCACTAAACAGTAGTAAAAGACTAGTTTTGGCAATGTACAGACGTTGCATAAATTAGAACCTGGGTATCAGTCCCAGTGAGGCAATTTTCTACAGGTACCATCATTCTGAAATTCGAAGAGCTCTGAAAATAGTATATTTTTCCTGCAGATGAGCCAGATAGCAGCAAGCTATTATTACAATGACATCAACATGCAGATCTTTAGGCATTGAATTCCTGTTGGTTCAATGACAGAAAAGTGCAGGTTTCAAATTTGCTGCGGTGAACACATGGAACAGACAGTTGAAACCGTGAATATCAGACAGGCATATAGTAATCAGCAAGTCATCTTGATTATTGTGTAGTTATTGAAAAGATATGCTGCTTCTGACAGATTTGTGATGAACCAGTTTGCAAGATCGCATTGTCAGTACACAATGCTGGTAATGGGTAATATCGATATTTGCACTCTTTTTGCTTCATAGATGTTTACCCGTGAAAGTCATGAATTAATGATATGCAAACGTAATGGTTTTTAGATGATACGAAGTTGGCATGGCTGTTATCTGTTAAATTTCAGGTCGCGTTGTTGATGGTTTGTTGGTGTTGCGGAAGATTGAGAACATTCCTACTGGTCCAAACAACAAGCCAAAGATCGCTGTGTCGATATCGCAGTGTGGTGAAATGTAATTTTGATGCAAACAGTCCCGTGTTGTGTTTTAACGTGCTTTTACAGTCTAAAGCACAGTATGTACTGTGGCATGGAGTAGGTTTTGTGATTTTTCAAAGTGGAAGCTCTTGTTCCACAATATGAAATTGTTGTGCACTTTGCTTATTTATGGCTTTAGTTGCACTGTTATCTCAGAACAATAACAGATTTGCTGCTGTGCACAGAGTGTGGCCAGCTAACATGGTTGGTAACTAGTACTCAGATCAACTAGCTTAATGAGCAGCTAGTCTCCCCTTCATAGGTCCGGAGGCTGGGAATATCTGTGAGTGCTGTTCGCATGGTGATAGAATCTAGGTTGACAAATACTTTGCACAAATGTGGAATTGCGCTTCTGATTGTAGACAAGCCACGGTAACAAGCAACCAAAAAATGCAATTTCCTTTCAGCCCAACAAGGAAAAATGTGAGGAGTTGGCCATACGGTATAGCTCTCAGGTTGCAGTTGGAGTACAGTTTAACCGTCTCCCGTATAACCTATACTGTTTTGGCGGTGACGTAAAACACTGCTCAATCCAATGGAGTACAGTTTAACGCCCCACTGGACACAATTCAGGTCATTTTAGAGGCAGTCTTAACAGCCAGTATCATGTGTCATTAAACTCTGCTCCAACTTGAGAGCTGTATGGCCAACTAATAGCCTCAGATTTGCAGATTTGGGCTCAAAGCAAATTGCATTAGTTGATTGTTATCTTAGTATCAATCACTTGACTGATAGTGGCATGCAAAACAGTACACGAAAATACACAAACTAAATACTACTGAGAAAAAAAAACAAAAACGCAAGATTCAGCAAAATGAAACTACCCGGATTCAGCTGCCTCTTATGGCACTCGGCCAGGAAATCAGATATGCTTACCCCGGTATTCTACAACGCTCCCGAGCTCACACAGGGTGATATATAGCTCTCAACAGACATCTCTCTGTTATAAGAATTAGTAGTAATCTCACATGTCATGCATGTGAACTGAAGAAGGAACTTCCTAGCACTCTGAGGAAATGTTGTGGAACCACTGCCATGGCAAGATACTCATTATTTGGAGAATTTTACTTGGACCTGATAGGGGAACCAGGGGCTTAAAGTCACAGGGGTAAAAAGTCACAACCGGTGTTAATATGTCTGGAATGGCCATAATGTATTTTGGCGACAGCCTGCTGACAGCTCAGTAGGCCTACCTGCTAAAAATAGGTCATTGTTTACATGCGTGTTGACGTGTGGAGAGTTATCTATAATTTAGTTTTTTGAAGTCCCGAAAAGTTGAAAGAGGTGTAGAAGAAAATCAGTCGTTTCGGTAAGTAATTTTCTAGATATTAGCATGCCGATTTTATCAGTCTGTAGTGAATTTAGTCTGTTTCATGTTCTGTTCCATTGCGTGATGAATGCATAAAGTGTGATTTTTTTTCCTGACGTGGATTGGGGATAGCCACTCCCGGGGTTGAAAGTCACACGGTGTGACTTTTTACCCCGGTTGTGTGACTTCTAGCCCCAGCTTGAATTTGCTGCACAGTTACTGAGCATACACTTAACATCGTTTGCTTGTTTTGATTTTGTGCTGTAACTTTTGATGTTTGTTTCTGTTATAGAGATTATCTGGATAAGATGCGACACTATAAACGTCACACTGAGCGCGGTACCTTTACGAAGAGGGCTATGACGTCAGCTGTGGAGCTCGTCATACAAAATGGATGCTCAATTCGTAAAGCTGCGAAGGAGAATGGTGTCAACTACAAGACTCTGTCCAGATATGTGAAAATCAAAAGTTCACATGGTACACTAGATGATGCTAGCTTCGGATACAGGAAGGTGAGGCAGGTTTTCTCTGACTCACTAGAATCAATGCTCGTCGATTACCTAGTTTATGCTGCCAGAATTTTCCATGGTCTGACGATGACGGAACTCCGGATTCTGGCGTATGACCTAGCAGTCGCCAACAATATTGATACGATTCCTTTCACATGGTGTGAACATAAAATGGCTGGGATAGAATGGGCTCAGAGCTTCAAGGAGCGACACAAACATGAAATCGCGATCAGAACTCCAGAAGCAACATCAATTCAGCGCATGACCAACTTTAACCACCACAATGTCAACAGTTTTTTTCCAATCTTGAGGAAGCACTTGCCAGAGGTTTTGGTCCGGAATCCATTTGGAATGTAGATGAAACCGGCGTCACGACTGTCCAGAGGCCTGTGAAAGTCTTGGCTGAAAAGGGTGCCAAGCAAGTTGGCTCAGTGGTATCTCAAGAAAGGGGGATATTAGTGACTGTCTGTTGTGGAATTAATGCCATTGGCAATCACATCCCACCATTCTTCGTCTTCCCAAGGGTTAACGTACAGCAGCACTGGCGTATGACTGCTCCACCAGGAAGTGAAATGGTTGGCCACCCAAAAGCAACAGGATGGATGACGAAGGAAAATTTCTGTGACTTTATGAAGCACTTTGTCAAACATGCTAAGCCGTCAGCTGAAAATCCTGCCTTGTTGATACTCGACAATCACCAGAGCCATGTGAACATCGATGTCATTAACTATGCCAAGGAGAACCATGTGACCTTGTTGTCATTTCCGCCACACTGCTCACATAAGTTACAACCATTGGATGTCAGCGTGTATGGTCCTTTCAAGACCTACATCAATCAAAAAAGTGACACATGGATGAGGGATCCAGCCAATGCTGGCAAGTCAATGACCATTCATATAATTCCATCTCTGGTTTCATATGCCTTTCCCAAGGCATTCACGCCAACGAACATCACTGCAGCCTTCAGAGCAACTGGCATTTGGCCTTTCGATAAGAATATCTTCCCTCCTGAAGCATTCATATCTGCCACCACTACAGATAGACCGCTGCCTGATGTGCACAGCAATGTAGTTGAAGAAGAGCAGGCTAACTGCAACCCTACACCAGAGAGTGACCAAGCTGCAGATGATTCGCACGTAACTGGCACAGCAGAAGCAGTGTTGGAGTCAGGTGATACAGAAATCCGATCCACCGTTACGACTAGTGCTGTTCGTCAGTCTATCTCACACACCCCAGAAATGGTACGACCATTTGGAAGGCGCTCTCCAAGAAAGCATCCTGAAGAGGGAGCTAAACGAAAGAAAGGAAAGAGTGAAATTTTTACGGACACACCTGTGAAGGCACGAATAGAAGCCGAATGTAGGAAGAAAGACAAGGTGTCAGTCAGGAGGATCAACGCTGCACATGCACACAAGAACAAGGCAGTGAGAAGGATAATTAACCACTCCAATGTTCGTTGTGCTCTTAAACGCCCAAGGTCACCAGAAAGTCGCCCACCATTGCCAAGACAACCGATATGGAAGCAACAGGCACAAGCAGGTAAGCTGTTGTGCACATTAAGCATTAAGTGACTTTTTTAATTGTGACATTTTATAACAAGAATTTTGTCTGACAGCATTTCTTTGTAATGCTGCATGTAGATAATATGTTTATGTTCATGACAGGTTAAAATGCACGATAGTAAGCATGACATCGTAAAATAAACATCTGGTTATGTTGTTTATAGCCGTGTCTGCCACTGACGTTTCGAAGTCCGTGGAGATGTCAGGCGCTGTGGCTATGGATCAGCCAGTCGTTTTACCGGCAGCCGGCAGCAGCCACGACCCGCTGTCCACTGATCCAAGCTCCTCAACTCCACCGATACGTCCGGCACTGGAACAGCAGTCAGGTCTTAAAAGTTTGATCAGTTCTGTAGCCTATTTTTAATTTGCTTGTTTTTGTTTGACTGTAAGCAATTTTGGAATATGCTGTGTGTGTTTAATATGTCAATACGTGTATAAGTAAAAAGCTACAGCTGTAGGCCTATTTCTATTTAAGACAGATAATGATAGCAATTACTGAACCCCCAGTTTTGTTTTTTTGCTGTTATTAGAACCGTCCACTGGCATCCGGTCTGCACAGTTCTACAGAAAGCCGACATTCAACCTACTGCATCAGGAGGACCGTCTGACTCGTCGTGTTCAATGTTCAAGGAAGAAGTCAAAGCCTGCAAGATACTATGACTAGATGATAATTCTGAAAATGACTGATGCTGAGCAGTTGTTTCAGTGGCGTCGTGGTTAAGTTGCAACATTTCAACATGTACCACAAATTTCTGACAATTCAGACAGCTGCAGATTTCTGATAGAAATCATTATTATAAGTGCTAAACATTTCAGTTTGCTTGAAAGTGGATGTTTTTAGCCCCAGATTTTTACATTTTTGGACGAAAATTTTCTGACAAGATGAAAATTTTCAGACAGCCAAAAATTTAGGGGTGGGGAAGTTGCCCCTGTCCACGATGCCACAGATTTGTTTCCTGCCAGATACCATGGTAGATTACAATTTGATTAAAATTTTGGAGTTCCTGTAATGACTGACGAACTTTTTGTGGTCTTTCTGATTGACTACAAAAATCGCTATTTATCAATGAATTCCGATTAATTCATTAAATAAATTTTTGGAAATTACTTTAAATTAGTAGGCCCTACAAGCCATAAAATTCATCAGTAATGTGTGAGAGACAAAGGCTGTTTTGTATTTGTAGTCTAATGGACATTTTATAAAGCCATGGTGCATTATGGTGTTGTTGTGACTTTTAACCCTTAGCATGTGACTTTAAACCCCAGGTTGGGGCTAAAAGTCACAAGTGGAGTGGGTCACTACAAGCTAAGTTTATGACAAAGTTCATGCAATTAACTTGGCAAATGACCATTTCCTATCAAGAAGACACATGTGGAAAAGATTTTAATGCACTACTTTCTTGAAAGCAGGTTAAACAACCAAAACTTAGCAAACAGATTGATTTTTGTGACTTTTAGCCCCACGTTCCCCTAGTTTATCTAAGGTTAAATCTTGTACTCTTGTGAGATTTGTGAGAACTGCAAAGAGTTTCCTCTGACCTGCTATTAGCTGACCAAAGTGGTCTTAGCTCTGGGACCACGAAGTTAAGTATGGTAACGGAGTTACCTGGTATCAGGTTAACTTCTGTAAACGTTAACTTCATCACTCTTGTTATGTAAATCAGATGCTTGCTCTGGCTGGTAGATAGGTCTATCTTTAACATGCTGTAGACTGTTTGGATTGTTGTTCATTTTGTTATCTCGCTTACAATAGGCTACCTGCAATAACATTAAGCGACCTCTAACTCTATTATCTCTGAACAAATACCGATGATAGGAAGCCTTTCTTGTGTTGGCTTTCATTTTCACATTGCGTCCAAGCATGGTACAGACCATTCTGTCCGTCTGTCTGTCAGTCACACTTATGATTTGTGCCTATGCAGCTTTTTTCATGACAAACGCGGAAACATTGCCGCGGAATTTGTTTGATCACTTCGGTTTGGTTGTTATTTGGCATAAAACATTTCCACCCATTGATCTGTTGGTTGATAAAACAGTTTTAATTTTTACATGCATACCGAATTTCATCTGTTCAGAAGTATAGAGGAGATGCTGAAATTTAAGGTTACACGATGAACATAATGCCTTTTTATGCACATTGTTATACGTTGGCTCTTTGTGGATACTTTTCACCTTAGTCGACACCTGCGTACACGTCCTGAGTAGGCCTAGGTCTATAGGCTACACAATATCTGTTGCAGCAAGGCTAATGGAGATAGTTCATCTCACCATGTGGGGGTACCACAGCGGCAACCCCACCGCCGTTCAGGCCTGGCAACCCTGCCCTCTGTGGGAGCTGTCCCCTAGTCACCCCATATAATTGTAGACTAGGGGACTTGCTGTGTTACACTTGTATGCTGTATTTGTCTACTATTTTGTGTGTGTATGCATGTGTAATTTGTGTTTTCTTTGTTTTTGGGGTTTTTCCTTTACAGCTAACTCCTTCAGTACTTTGATACTGTTGGTTGGGTCTTTTGACCTGTAATAACCGTCTCCCATATAACCTATACTGTGTTGGAGGGGACGTAAAACACTGCTCAATCCAATCCAATCATGAATTGACCTTAAATTCAGGTAGCCAGAATACCAGCTGTTATCTGAAGTATATCGACTGAAGACGGATATATCTCGTCCCATCCACTTTACA
>Ga0209680_1000328_pt1 | contig 12596 bp, 5 predicted proteins | sample WorMetLIZISLAND1_FD_187413 | JGI IMG/M metagenome (GOLD analysis project Ga0209680, IMG submission 187413) | Marine gutless worms symbiont microbial communities from Max Planck institute for Marine Microbiology, Germany - Olavius loisae LIZARD... ... | reverse complement strand
CTAAACAAAGGTCAAGGTCATTCATTTTGGTACCAATCGATTTCTCATATACGACTTCCTATAGGCTCTCCATAGTAACTTTTGCTCTAGGACGCACCGTTTAGCCACAATACATAACGTCACAGACAGACGACGACAGACGACAGACGCAACAGTGTAGCAATAGCGCGACCGTTAGTACGGTCGGCTAAAAATCATATAATTTTATAGATTAACTCATTTAAAGTTACAAGCAAATGTAATTATTGTAAACTGTAAAGTGGTCGTTTAATTTGGCTTTGGCCACTCTGTAGAAGAAGAGCCATGGGCTCACGAAAATGCGTGGCCGAAATGGAATAAGCTTACATGTAAATTGAAGTCACTGGAATGTTACCACTAGACTGGCATTGGATTCAGAACTCGGTTGATCAATATTCGGTTCACATCGTGTATGCAGTATGATTGCAGTTTTTTGCTAGAGGGGCCTAAATAAGACTTGGAATGCTGACACACAACTGTTTTGGAAAAAAAATTGACATAACTATCAACTTTAAAGTCGATTTATTCAGCTGTGAGATAAAAATTGTGAAAATCTAAGTACTTCTTTTGTTTGATTAAATCAATGGATTTTTTTGATCGATCGATTTAATCGAGCAAACCCTGGCAACAGTACGGTCGGCTAAAAATCGGTATCGGTTTTAAATAACGGATATCGGTTCGGTATTGCGGTATATCGATCCGTGAATAGCATATTATGCCGTATAACACTGGTATTTACAGTGTCGGCATACGTTTAATTACAGTCTCACATCACGTATTTTCAGTGTACCGGGTAGCATGGGAATTTTTGTTCAATCTTGGGGTTTTTCGTAACAAGATGTTGGGATTTTTGCAAATTTAGAGTGGAACCACCACTGCCGGTTCAATGCGATAAATAGCATTACCGGACGCACAGAACAGAACGTGTGCAATAATAAACACATGTAACTCTGTAACTAAATTTAAATCAACATGGAATTGGAAGAAATACTTGTTTCAGCAGTTGACAGTTATGTGTCGTCTGGATCGAATGATTCTATGTCAGTATGTGTTAAACATCTGGAATCTGGCAAGGTTACACTGGTGGACTTCGTGTCCGTGTTACGTACTGCATTGACCAGCAACGTGGTGGCAGAACGTCGTCGCGGTATTCATTTGTTGACAGAGGTCACAAGAGTGTTAACGCATACGTTCTCGGACACAGAAATCGTGCTGCTAATAGAGTTCTTCAGTGCACGACTTAGTGATCATCATTCAATCGTACCTCTGTGTCTCAGTGGTATTGCCAAGTTGCTCCAACTTGGACAGATTGGCAGTGGAGACATAATTCGCATAGTACGAGCAATTTTCAATGACGTAATCGTCCAGACGCTTGTGCAGTCTGATCGTATGATTGTGTATGAAATATTTCAGCAGCTACTCACTGAGAGATTGTCTGATCTCAGAGAAATCACAGCAGAATTTGTATGTGGATTCGTCCAAGCTGTTGATTCTGAGAAAGATCCACGTAACCTGCTGATAAGTCTGAGATTGGCAGAAACTGTTGCAAAAGAGTTTACACTAGACAACACTCTTGCTGAGCAGCTGTTTGAAGTTGTGGCATGTTATTTTCCTATTGACTTTTCACCTCCTGCTGCTTTAAGAAGCACCGTCACAAAAGAACAATTGTCAATGGCACTTCTGAATGCCATGACAGCCAGCCCTTTGTTTGGACCATTCTGTGTTCCACTGATAATTGAGAAATTGTCATCAAGCATCGTAGATGCAAAAATGGACTCCCTCCAGTTGCTTGTCAAATGTTGTAACGTTTTTCATCAGAAAGACATTGACGAACACTTGGCAGAATTATGGGATTGCATCAAAAGTGAAGTGTTTGCTCAGCATCCAACCACTGAGCATGAAGCACTGCGTGCATTAAGTGCATCGGTAAGATGTTTATCACATAGTATGGATGACAGTGGTAGGCTTAACAAATTTGTCACAGTAATTTTCAAAGACTGTGGACATTATCTGTATGATGCAGTACAGATAGCATGTAAACAAGCTGGTAAATTGCTAGCAGCTGCATGTAATGGTTGTTTGGAATCTTGCTGTTTGCTGATGCAGTTAGCCATGCCAGCAATTGTCACAGAATTATACAGAAATACTCAGAGTTTGCCAAGACTGAGGCTCCTTGATGTTTTGCAAGGACTGCTGTCAGCCACCAGCAATGTGTCTGTTAACAGCAATGAGTCACCAGTTGCAGATTACAAGAAACCAGTCATTGATGTATATGTGTCATTATTGATCAGTACGGACCCAGCTTTACGGTGCCGTGCTGTGAGTGGCATTGCCAGTCTCATCACAATGCCATTTTTGCTTGAGACACATGAGTGCAATCTGCTGTTACAACATTTGCTGAACGTCTTGCTGTCTGACAGTGAATCTACGGTAGTACAGGAATCGGTTGCTAGTATAACTTTGGTTGCACTGAAGCAGCCTGCTGCTGTTTGTCATGTATTTCCCCCAGTATTGAGTCGTATTTTGAAAGGTTCTAGAGAAACTGTTGAAGTAGGTCAACATGTTAATGCTATGTTTATTGTGCAGTTGCTCTCCAGTATTTCTGTACACACCGTGGTTGCGGTGGAAACTATACCCATGCTGTTTAGTCACATCTGTAGTCTTACTCAGAATGCTGACTGCAGTCTTGACATGTTTCATCAATGCTGTGTTTGCTTGATGTCTGTTGTTACGATGATGAGCAGCGATTGTTGTGTATTTTTTGTCGACTGGTTGGCACTGAAGTGTACTGCACTTACGCTGCACATATGCACATCTTCACAGCATACATCGCACGCTCATCAGCTGGTGACGGAACTAGCAGTTGTTATACGTGCAATTGTACAGCGATGCACAGCAGCAGAAACCAGCCTAAATATGTTTGTGTCATCAGTGCTCTCAACATTTCTGCACGGTGATGTAACACAATACCGCGAGCATGTGGAACTGGGTATTGAACATTTCATACCACTAAGTGCCAACTTCCCTGGTGATCAGGTGTGTTCAATAGCACTTTTGACTGCAGTAATGTGCTCTTCGTCATGTCAGAACAATGCATCATTGTCAGTCGATAAACTTTTGAATTGTCTCATTGGTTTGATATTGCGGTTTGCAGACGATGAAGTGCATGTGTGTGCATGTAAATGCCTGTCTGGTCTGATCAACAGACGACCAGTCGATACCGTCCTTGATGCTACATTGCAGTCTTTGCAGTCTGCACTCGTAGCCGAAATATATGCTGCAGACGTTAGCCGATTGTCACGAAAGCTTAAAGCACTGACTCTGTGTATTTGGACTTCAAAAGCTCTTGTAATGCGTAACCACACTCAACAAAGAGTGTTTGCAAAGGTGCTGATAGATAGTTTGGCAGACTCGGACTTAGCCTCATCTGCAGCAGATGGGTTTAAACTAATTCTCAGTGATGATGACGAACTTACAGATGGCATATTCAGTTCGGCATCTGGTGGTGCTAGGACATTAATGTATAAGCAGCGATTCTTCACAGTGTCTCTGCCGTTGCTCTTGGCTGGTTATCACACTGCTGACAGTGAGTTGAAGCATGCCTATGTGATGGCACTAGCACATTTCATGCAGTTTGTTCCTCGACAGGTTCTTGCGCCTGAAATTCCCCATCTGCTGCCTGTACTGTTGCAGTCTTTAAACAATGAGGAACCTTTTGTGTGGCTTACCATTTTTCACGTGTTGACAGAACTGTTGGTTGACAATTCAGAAATATTGCAGGTGTATATTGATGACCTCCTGCCACGAGTGCTTGCTCTAAGTGCATACAGCCCAATGATGAAAGTGCGCATTGCGGCAGTTCGTTTTATTGCGGAATTTTCGGGTATGCCTGTCCATCTGATTTTGCGACATCGTCAGACTGTGTTACAGCAGCTCAGTTTGGCTGTTGATGACCGTAAACGTCTTGTGAGGCAGGAAGCTGCAGCTGCAAGATGTCGCTGGTTTCTCGTTGGGGTGTCCGAAAAATAGTTTCAGTTTAGTCTTTTGTACAAGTAATTTCTTTGTATGAATCAGTACAAAAAATGATGACTGAACTAATTCCATTGTGTATGTGATAAACATAAAAAATGTGAATCGTTGATGCTACGTGCATGTTTAATACAGCTTGTTTATTGTCAATACCTACCATCGTGTAATTATCAGTTTTCATTTTTGCTATGTTCACTCAATGTTGAATGCTGAACAGCAACCTTCCAACAGAGGTAGACCGAGTCACTAACAGTCATTACATGTGGACGCTGTGACTTACAGTAACTCCAGGTGCGAGTTGACGGGGGATTGGGGGAGGGGTTCAGTGGACTTCAGCCCCATGCTTATCTAATTTTCAGCCCAAGGGGCTAACGTACGTACCCCATTGATATTTAAAAATACAACTATAATGTCACTTCCAGACATCACTGAAGTGTTCAGGAGCATACACCTCACTGCCCTTCTGGACTCTGTCAATGCCGATCCTCTTTTGCTGTTGACAACTTACAAACTGCGGTAATTTACAAGCGACTCTTCATATGATGTGTGACTTGACTATACAGTTATGTGATGTACATGTCTGTGATTCATATGCAATAAAATGATCACTGCATACTGGTACTAGTAACTGGTATCTAATTATCCCTAGGGACTGTGTATTTTGTCTCTTTCTTTGTGTATAACTGAAAGAGTTCTAGATGGATTTTAATTAAGCTTGCCTTGTTTTTAGATACTGTTGCTCACCAGAGCGATTAACTTCGGTATTCCTGCCATGGGTCCCATCAAAGGGACAAAGTTGTTTTTATCAAAAATTTGACCAGGGGTAACGTTGCACAAATTTAACAGTATAATGTTACAGTACAAGGCGAATGATCCTTAGCGCTAGTCCATCCCAACCCAAAGGAATGGGGCCCCATCACTGCACTTTTTGCACATCTGCACACTGTACACAGGATAACCAAACATGCCCAGGTGAAGAATTTTAGGGGCTGACCCAAGCCCCACAAAAGGCCCCCACAAACCAAATTTTTTCACACCTGCAACATTTGTACTTAGACTGTTCGTCTGAGATCCGTGCACTGTGGCAGGATATCTGACCACTCAGAGATGATTGATTCTACGACTGAACCTCACATACTCCATACAAGGGCAGGATTAAGGGACAGTTGTCAGGGATACATCACACCCTCTACTGAGAGCCTTTCTAGTTGATAATTGTGGACACTGTGATGATGTCTGATAATGGTACTTTTTTGTACGTGTGACTTTTGACTGTCAAATGTATCATGAACAACTGCTTTACAGCGAGTTACGTTGTTGATACACTGTAGTGTCCAGTAGACACAATATAGCATGCAATTTTTTGCACTTTCATTACTGCATTTTATGGGGGGATCCTGACCTGTTAGAAGATGTTGCTTCAGATCAACATTGGAAACCTGCAAATGACGGCATTACCACGCCACCCTGAAAATAAAGGCTGCCATAATGTGACGTCGTGGAACTAAACTGTGTAGCTGTCCATTGTTCAGTACCAACCCAAGCACAAACACTCGACTCACATAGGCTACAGTTTTTACAAGATGACAAAACACAAAACACGACATTGTCAACAAATTTGTTCAATATCACGTGAATACTGTGTTGAGAAACGGTGAGACAGCTAACACGCGTGAACCTAGCACACAGCAGTCCTGTAAGGCATGCTGACAGTCAACTATCGGTTCAGTACCTCGTATGTCACAATCTACACTGGTCTGTGTCAGACAATTCTGTCAGTGCTTCATCATCTCTGAGGAGTAGCACTGCATAGACTTCAATTACCACTGAATGCTGATAAAAAAATTTTCAGATTCACAAGAACTGAAGTCTTAGGCCTACGTATCGTCAACACCATTATTTCTAATACGCAATTGAAAAATATGACAAGCCTGATAAGCAGGTTTTAAAATGTGTCAGTTCACATCTGCACAGTAGATGAATCCACACATTTGTTCTTTGTGTGCAAACATAAAAAAATAAGAAAACTGCTAGAAAACAAGTTGATGATTGATTAACATGATTATAGTAGTTAATGCACCTTAACTACACACACATGATGTCTTCTGAATTAACTCCACACAGAGTGTGCACACAGACATAGACAAATACAAAATAGTGTTCACAGTGTTGTGAACTCAACTGAAGACTGCATTACTGCACAACCCTTACATAACACTGACCTTAAATTTTATTTCCTCGCTTTTTGCCAGTTAAAACCTGACAGTAAAACACATTTGATCAAACATTCTGACAATGCACACACATAAATGTTACTGCATACTGTAAATATCAAGAACATACTGCACTGCTTCCGGAGAATTAGTTCCTGTTGTCAGTGCAGAATACTGGCAATGAATGCTGATACACACCCTTTGTTTACCATGCAAATATGAACACACTCGAACATTAAGGGTTTTATAACAAACTATAATTAGGCTGAGAGAGATAAACTGCTATACACAGAACATATTTTACTGTAAAACCGTTGCAACAGTTTGGTGGTCACGACTATACAACAAACTCTCTTAGTTACTCGTTGTGTCAAGGTGGCGTCAATGAGTGAAATGTCCAGGCAAACATACACGTACAATACATACAGGAAGAACATCGTCTCCCAGTCTCTACATGTCCAACTACTCGTGCAGGTATTGAGAGTTGAGCGAAAACTCGCCATGTAATGTAAAATATACTCACGGCATTTAGCTTGACAAACATGACAGCTAAAAACACACAACTGCCTGCCTGTACAGTATCAAACCAGCTTTGAAATGACAAATGTTTGTACGATAAATCACAAAAGTAGAGCAGTACTGAGCTGAGCTGACAAACTGCACTTGCAGCACACTTCATAGGCATATCAGGATCATTAACATGATCGGACAGCTTGCAAGCACAATACTCCACCAAAGAATCCATATGAGTATTTGAAGTGATCATATGCTGCATACAGCTTGTTAAACACTTAATTTATAGTGAAACCACGACAGTCACCAACAGATTACAGTCTGCAACACTATCATTACTGAGTTCGATAATGAACATATAATGTACACCGTGTCCGGAAAAAACGGCCCCCCTAAACATGTCAAAAATAATTTATTGAATAGAGAATGTTAGCCATTATTTTTCTTTGTATCAAGAAAAGCCATCTATTTGCAATGTTTGTGTGAAATTTCACGACAACTAGCCTGTCCATTGCTGAGATATTGCTTTTTATAAAAAGATGGTCGAAAATTGCCGTTGCCAACATTGCCAATTAACGCATGCGCGTGATGCTTACTTACGCCAGCCAATTTGACGTCAGCGCACTGTGCGTCAGTAATTTTTGCATAAACAAAAACAAAATAGTAGCCTAATCAGCAGAGAAGATCGAATGCTGATAAAAGTTTTGCATCAAGAAAAGGTTCAAAGAAGTTATTGGCCGAATTTCCAAACAAAGCGTTTGAACTAATACCACAGGTGTTCATTGTGTTGGAAACTAGCGTTTTCAGTGTTAGTTCTTAAAGATAAAAAATACCACAACAAAGGAAATGTAGTTCATTGAAATTTTACACACAGTACCTGAATGAGTGTTAGAAAATGCTCAGTAAGTGGTATTGGAATGTGTTATGTACTGTGCATTTTACAGCATTTTGTTTAGGGGGGCCGTTTTTTCCGGACACGGCGTATGTACGATATGATAAGAGAGTTTAACATGACTGAAAAGCTGAGTGTGGTCAGCTTTATATAGCACATGTAACCAAAAACAAAAAATATAAGAAAAATAAACACCAGTGCCTACTTAGTGTTGTACAGATCCAAGATCCATAAAAGCAGTCCAATTGGAACCAGAAAGTCTAAGGAGGAAAGGATTTGTGGAACAGGTGTTTAAAGTCTGGAATAAAAGGATGAGGGAGTGACAGATTGTGAGAGCGAAGGTGGGGACTGTGATAAGGTGATATGTGCAGGATAAGGTGAACCAGAAGAGTGAACACAATGAGGATGATGGAATGAAGAAGAGAGCTGATTCCACAGGTGAAGTGATGGATATCTAAAAAGCGGTTGGTGATTTGTAATGAAGAAGATACCTGGTCGAGTTAGGATGACAATAGATGAGGAGCGAGTTCTACATGTAGACTGAACAGAGATCAGGTTATGTAGGTAGTCAGGTTGGTTGGTTGTGAGAACTTTATAGGTGAGTGAGAGGAGTTCATATTCAATGCAGTTCGCTAATCTTGAAATAGTTCAGAAATCTAGGGATGGGTTTGATATGTGTGAATTTAGGAGGTTTAACAAGACAAGTGCAATACAGTTCTGAATCTGTTGGAGCCAATTTATTTGAGAGTTAAGAAGACTGCAGTATACAGAGTTACAGTAGTCAAGTTTTGAGTGAACAGTAGAGGCAGTGATGGTGATGTCTTAGAACCAAGGTAAGGACGGTATCAAGAGTTCACAGATATGGGAATAGCAGGGCTTAGAAAGTGATGAGATTTGATCGGATTTAATCGAATGCATGGTATTGTGTATGTATTGATATATAGTATTGATAAAAGTTGAATATTTTAGAAAGTTGCTTTGTGACATCAATGATGAGAAATTCAGTCTTAGAGTAAGAAGATTAGCGACATTCAGGAGGCAATCTGTTGCAGAGTGGTCTGGGGTGGGTGACCCCTGAGTCAAAGATAGAAGGATGGAATGAGAATAGTTGGGTTGTAAATGATGTAAAGGAAAGGGAGCTGATTCCATAGGCGAGGTGATGAATATAAAGATGCAGGACTTATGTCTTCACTTAAAGTTTTAAAGCCATGTGTCTAATACAAGCTTATGACGGCACTATTATAGATGTCATAGCCAGCGCAATAAGTAAATAATAATAGATATGGTACAGGTGGTAAAGTCAAACTAGAAGTATGCGAGTATGCTGAGAAATCATCCAATGAAAAAGTTGCTTAACATTTCCAGGTAAGCCATTACCATGTTCGTTTTGTGTAGACGGATTATTATACTTGAATGTGCCATAGAACTGCATTGTGCACACTACACATTAATTAGAAAAAGTTTATTACCCTAGTACGGAACGTTTTAATAGAAGCCATGTGTGTCTCTAATACAAGCTGGGGGCATAAGTAATTTGTTCTAATAGAAGCTAGGGGCTTGTATTAAAAGGATTTAATTCGCAGCTTTCCACACCAAGACACCAACATACGAGTACAGTTTACAGATGAAACACTTGTTCACGGTGGAATAATCTCAGTGTGACAGTAATCAGTGAAACTGCTGATTGATAATATCTTAATCTGATGTAAACAGCAGACAATATGACTGAGAATGCAGGAGGTGGATAATATCAGCAAGTAACAACGTTACTGAAAAAATATATTACTGAATAATCACACACATCAGCTACATTTGTTTGGTCTGATAAAAAACAATACAACATAGCATGCACAGTGCCAGTGATGGGACCACAAGACAGTAGTTTAACCCTTTGACGTCGACTGTTGCCACATGGCAGGATTGAGCGTCAGAGTGCCCGGATGTCAAAAATTAAAAATGACAGCTTAATCCGGTCTGGCACAGGATGCTTCATAGCTGTACCCATATGTCAACAGTCGGCGTTAAAAGGTTAAGTCTGAGGATCAAGACCCATCAGTGGACAATGCAGTATCAGTGAGACTTCAAGCTCATGAGTGCTGACAGTCAATGACAGAAATTCACTGATTCAACTGACACAAAACACAAACTGATAGACAGCAATCACAGCATAGCTGACTGACTTTAGTGATAACAGACGAATACTGATGACGGACAGTACAGTCACGTGACCAACACACAATCAACAAAGGCAACTGCTGCAGTTACTACACACCATACCACAGTTACTCTTTAGTCTTTACAAACACGATATTACGCATTGACAGTAAAGCCAAACTTCTTGTAGGCTCAGAGTTAGTGGCCTTGGCCATGATAGTTAATTAGTGTCGTCATGAATACTTGAATATAAGTACAGTTGCTGACTTTACATGAAGGAGTTGGTTTGTAAGATTGCAGTGATGTTATTAGTGACAACCTGCGCAATGCTTGCACAAACATCGTGTTGCTTCTAAAAGCTTAAAAGCCATGACAAGTTCTTTATGGGAAACCCATGACAGAACCACAGGGTATCACGTGCCATATGGGATTTACCTGCCACCCAACACGAGCAAACACACCCTGCCTTGACCCCACTTAGTAAGGTTGGTACTCGATTTATCTAGCCCAGAAAGATGGAAGGTTGAGTTGACCTAGGTGACTTGATTACATTACACCCCAGCCGGCAGTTGAACCCATGACTGCAACGCCCCAACCCCGGCGCCATAAAGACACCTGTCCTGTAGGAATAGTGCGGCTTCCCATAGTACTCTGTTGACAGTAGAGTGTATCTGCAATGTCAACTGCGTATCTTTCCTTATCAAGTGACCTAAAATGTATGGTATCCAACAGGACAGTAGACACTATTGATTACTGTAACAGTTAGAAGGCAACATATGACAATGTCATACATTGCTATTTTACAACATGATTTCCTCACACAGGCTGAAATGCATGTTTGCAGTCTGCATCAAGAGTTACAGTGATGTGATACGCACGGTCGACCACTTTACAGTGCACTTTTCATTGACCGATTTATCAAAGCTCACCAACTGGCGACATCAACAGAACATCATGGACATTGTTTATCACACCTCAGTCAAGTGTGACAAAACGTGTACTAAATGCTCAAAAGTGAGCTGGATGATCTTGTCGGAATTTCACAAGAGCAAGAAAACTAGAAAATGTGGATATCAGGTGATGAAAGAATTGTGATGATCTATATCACTGCTCACACAACATCAGACTATGAAGGCCTTTTCACAGTGTGACAACAGACACCAGGCTACGCGTAGTATCGCAGAGGTCAACTTGCATGTATTTTACAATGATATTAATACAGTAGTTAACAGTTATCAGATTTTGTTCCGTGCACAAGGAGTCAATATGGCAATATAATCGGAGTTGTGACAAGAGCAAGCTAATGTTTGTAATGTTAATCCCAGCAGACCAGCAGCAAAATGAAAGAAACAACTGATGCGACCGACTCACACAGCTACCTATGATCCATCATGCGTATGACATGCAGCGTGGAATAAAATGAAAACATTAACTTGGATATGTTAATAGAAGCAATGTGAGTTTCCAGTGAAACGTCGGACAGCAAAACTACTATCCTCTACTAATGACGAACTTTGTCAACTACACAAAAAGCTTCGCGAGACGTGACTTGACATTTCCTACACTGGAAGCGCGAGAGAATAACAATAACGACATCAACTGAACCCCCCCTCGCACACGCACACACAGACAAGACAGGTGAGACAAGCTATCATAGTGACCGGCTGTCGGTCGGTGTGTGATACAATGTTATTAAACACTACCACGGCTGCCGTCGGTCATTTCTTTGGTTGTCGTAGAGATCGCTGCAAGGAAGCTATGTCGCGAGAGTCGCCTAATGAGTTGGCACCAATGACACCCGACGCGGTCGGTGCATCGCGGTAGCGGCCGACGCCGGATGTTGTCGCGCCGAGTCGCTTCGGAAGCTCAACTTCAGCCGCGATTCCTCGCATGAGCCGGGAGCTCACTCGACGCTCGTGCTCCGTCCGCGTCACGGCAGGCTTCACTGCTGTAATCACCGACGCACACATCAGTCACAGAACAGTGAACTACTGGGATGTAACGGGTGGTGTGGCCTGCCTTAGCAGTAACGCGTTGGGCTCTATCAAGCAACTTAGTTACTCTATGCTGGGCCCAGTTAATACTTGGATAAATGACCATCTGCAGGTGAGTAAACCATCTCGGTATGTAACCAGCCACCTAAGTCAACTCAGCCTTCCACCCATTCTGGGTAGGTAAATCGAGTATCAGCTTTTCTGGCTGGGGTTAGGTGGGCGTGTTCACCTTTGGCAGGTAACACTGTGTGATCTCATAAGGCAGGTGATGTCCCGTAGCTCTGAGGTGGGTTTCACACAAAGAGCTTTAACCTTTAACCTAACACTCACGGTGACTCACCAGACCATTCCTGTGTAAAGATCAGAATCTAGACCAGTTTATAGACCTGTACAACAGAAAGATACACAGCACACAGTGGATCAATATATAGCGAGCATCATGATGCTATGAATACAGTGTGTGGATGGGTTTGTGAGCCATGAGCTTTCTGTAACGGTTGCACATACTGTCAACATTACTATACAAGACTATTATATTACACGATGTCTAAATATTTTCAGTTATGACAGCAACTCGTGTATATTTACAGGATACAGCTGCTTTTCCACAGGTAACAAGCCTCCAATTAACAGATAAACACCACAGTGAAATGAAGTCCTGCAAGTCCGTTTTGTGCCATTGTGTTTCAACTTCACCAACTGTCTGCTGAAAGAACCCCTCTGCAGATGTTCTGTCAGTACTAAAGAGTGACACGGTATTGGAAATCAGCCCCATTCCCACCC
>Ga0209680_1000327_pt1 | contig 12608 bp, 14 predicted proteins | sample WorMetLIZISLAND1_FD_187413 | JGI IMG/M metagenome (GOLD analysis project Ga0209680, IMG submission 187413) | Marine gutless worms symbiont microbial communities from Max Planck institute for Marine Microbiology, Germany - Olavius loisae LIZARD... ... | reverse complement strand
AGAGATGTACTCAAGATCGACGCCCTCGACCAATGGTGTCTGCGAAAGCTGTTAGGAATCAAATGGTACCATCACGTGCGGAATGACGAGGTGAGACGGACAACCGGGCAACCCCGCCTGTCGGCTGTTGTCCAAGCACGGCGTCTTTCTCTGTTCGGCCATATTGCAAGAATGCCAGACGAGACAGATGCCAGGAGTATCATTACTGCTTCCCCTTCGGAGGACTGGAGGAAACCACCAGGATGTCCTCGAACTACGTGGATGAAGACTATCCACTCCAGCAAGACCTGAGGTCTAACAATCTCTCACTGGATGAGGCGATAACTGTGGCTCAGAATCGTCCACTCTGGAGACTGATGTTTGCATTTGGTGCTATGCACCCCTAGTGGTGCATGCCACACAAGAAGAAGAAGAAGAACCTCATTATCTCGCCACAGTCCATCCAAGGCCATTTTTTGGTGAGAGATGAGTTTGGTGAGATAACGAGTGTTTAAGTTTATGCAAGGAAGACGGGTTCGTCAGTCAAGTACGACGGTGAAAATAGTCCAAAATACAGTAGATGGTTGTTTCTGTGCCGCCACTGCCAAGGCATCAGCAGCCTACAGCAGGACGTTTAATGGCACACAGCGGCTGGACATCATCCTTGGTCGCCTGCTCACTGTTCGTGCAGTAATGCAGCAGGACGTCCACAGCTGCTGCTGCATCCGTCAACACCGTAGCCCTTCTCATCTTCCCTCCCTCTTCATCACTGCTGGCAGCCAGACACAAGTTGAATGAATGATTGATGAACGCCGTGACTGGCGTTCTCCCTCTGCTTTCTGTATGGTTTGTCACAAGCCGCTGACGTCCCAGAGGCGCTGCTGGCAGCACGATATCAACTGAGGTATAGTTAGGGGAGTAGAGGCAGCCATACACTGGGCCAGTGGGCCACAGTTCAGTGACGACTGATAGCGAGTTGACACACTCTGTCGCTCCCACTGACACAGGTACTGACAGGTGCTGTAGCTGGCACACTGAGAGAATCCATGACGAGGCGCGAATGGCGGGATATTGGGTGCAATTTACACAGGTCTTTATCAGTCTGGGCGAGGGACAGTAGGTCAGTCAGTCGCCAGGTCAGTAGGCGAGGGCGAGACGTGAGGGTGGTGAATTAACGAGGTAAATAACGTGGAAGAAAATCCTGCTGTGACAACTGGTGGCAAGAAGCGAGGTTGGCGAGATACGAGATTAGACTGTAGTTTTATTGGATAAAACCAGTTGTGAACAAGATCACCGTTCAAATAACCTTATAATGTTGAATATAGGACTAACAGTTTTGCCCCAAATTTAAGGGTTTAAAGAATCTTTATGAATTGTCTAGTACACAGCAATAACATCGTACAGTGTACTTGGCATCACAGGTTAACATTGATATTTTGTGGCAGCATGTTGAACTATCAATGTGGATGCAACAGAGTAAGTTGCAGACATACCAACAACACAGGAGTAGTTGAAGATTCACTGCTGAAGGCAGTAGCTTGGCTGTGATATTATTTGTTCATGTACATCTTTGTCGTCAGCTGACACTGATTTCAGAATTTTTTACTTCTCTGTTACGATTGGCAAATGTCAAGCTGCTTTTCTTAATTTGTGGGTTTACCGCTGGAAATTACAGTCGTGAGTTTCTGTGCCACATTCAGTGAATGGATGAATGTGATGATGTGTGGTTGTCAGCCGGCAGACGTGATTGAACAGCTGGAGACGAGTGAGTTCTATGAACTTGAGCCGCCAATCAAGCTACAGATCCTTGTCGGCCTTGTTCATCGCATCATGGCCTCATATTCTGTCCAGGACTACATGGATGAGAAAGCGAACGAGGCCTCTGCGCTGTGGTGAGTGTTGAGAATGGTGATATCAATATTCATGATATGCTTACTAGGTGGCCTTCAGCCTCATAAATCTTGAAGAGCCCTCAGTATGGTATGCCTTGTAACTCTTTATTAACTGTAGAGCATTTTCTGATCAGTTGTGAGGCTTCGATGTCATTTGTCAAAATTTCTATGCAGCTTCTAATCGTAAAAATCTTACCCACAATGTCCCTGCTAAATAAATAATTTCTTTTATACATGCTATCAGCCTTACTAATAAACTTTAAACTATTTTAGGTATGATATAGCTGCTGTCTTGCATGCTTAAAATGCCATAAAAACGCAACCCTTCATGCGTCCATTCAAAAACACTCATAATTATATAGCACCTTAGATGTTTTCTTAAAGGCACTGAATCGATTTAGTGAGTTGGATTATGTGTAAACATTTGATAGTCATTGATGTGTAATGAAATTTTGTAAAATTTTTTGTAAACTTGCAGTGGGCTTATAGATGTGTCTGTAATGCATTAATTGTACCATATGCCATATTTGTATAACTAGTGTCTTTGAATGTGACACGTATTAGCTTCCTATCAGTGTTAATACTTCATGGATCTCAAAAGTTTGTCCGAATCTCTCAGGGATTTCCCAGTCTTTAAAAGTCATGCAAAGTCGTGGAATTTGACCTTGAAGTCGGACAATTTCTCTTAACTAGTTGCACAGTTGTATAGTGCATTGCCTAGATGTGAACCTAAGATAAAAAGGAAATTACAGCAGATAATAAAAATGTCTGTATTTGAGCACGTCTAATACCAGTACAGTGGAAATAGTAAGAAATGAGTGAACTTATTAACATGTAGACAGGCTGAAATTTACGATGGAAATTGTGACAATCACTACTGTGTAAAGGATCTGAATCACTGATGCTGACTTATTTGATACTGACTTAACCGAGGAGCAAGGCTTAAAAGAGTTCTTGCTTGTGTTTCTATTGTCTCTCGGTTCAGCATTGACTCGTAAAAGATGATTTAGTTGATACTGTAGTGACCAGTCTGTGCACGTGTGTTGATTGAACAGGAAACAGAGAATAGCAGACCAGAAGATGCAGAAGGACTTGAAGAAAGACAAGAAGGTTAGCAAGGACAAACAGCAGAAAGTGGATGATGTCAACGGTGTGCAGCCGACCTTGGACAAGATGCTGGACTCGTCAATGAAACACACTGAATCTACTAACTGCGTAGCCGTGCCGGGTGGTGACACCGCCGAAGGTTTAGAGGATGATGACATGTTGTCGGTCATCAAACGCCGCAGACAGCTGGCTGCCAAGTCTGCTGAGGAGAAAAAGAAGAGAGATGCGGAAGAGAAAATACTGTAAGTACCAGTCTGTGATGTTGTAGCTGGTTTGTAGGCACTGCTGTTGTGCAGTGAGTTTCGTCTTCATTGGTGCCGTCTAGCTCCCGCCATGTGTTGTGACAGGGCTGTACCCAGTCATGCTCGGTTTCCTGCCAAATTTAGTAGTTGTTTGTCGAATGTGATCAGTGTGTGGAATAGCCTCTGTTGAAAAATTTCTGGCATTGGGGCACTGTCCCTTTTGGCAACCCCTGGAATTCACCAGCTGGTTGTGATGGATTGTCTTACCAAATTTGTTGGCTTTGGATTCAATGATAGAAGCTTTGAAGTTAGTGGATCAAACACTTCAACCCCCGCAACCACTTATCACGACAGAGATGCCCAATAGTTTCAATCAAGTTTAGCGCAGTATATGTCAGTTTCGTTGAAATTCAGCTGGAACTTGCTTTAGATGTCACGGTAACACAGGTTACACACGTAAATGACCAAATTTCCATAAGAGTCTGCACTGTGGAAAAATACCATTGAAATAGTCATTGTTGTATTATCTGCTTGATAATAATATTAAGATTTGTTCAGCGTAAACTGTTGATTTTCTACAGCAGTAACTGTTGAAGTGTTATCGTTCGTGTGTGTGATAGAAGGGAGAAGGAAATGGCTGAGTTGCGGCAGCAGAGAGAACGAGAAGCTTTTGAGAAATCATTCAAGGCAAGACCGGCAGCTGTACCAGTTTGCTTGTAGCACACTGGATTGTCTTTGTTTGACACCTTTGACTTGGCAAGCTTGTAGTAGTGAATTATTCTGAGCCACATTGACTGCTGCAGTTAGAGTAAAATTAAGAGTATGGATGTTACCTAGGACCACCTGCTATGTCAATGCCAATGTCAATGTCAAATGTAAATTTATATAGCACATTCTCGTAAAAAACCTCTAATGCGCTAAAACACACTAGTACTGCGAAAATAAAAACGTCTTCAGTGACTGCCTGTAACTGTCCTCAGAAACATCCGGATCACGCATGTCCTCGGGCAAAGAGTTCCAGACAGTCGGGCCAGCAACGGCAAATGCCCGACGTCCATAGGTACTGAGCCGGTGCAGTGGAACAGAGACTTCATGACTACTGGCAGAACTTAGCCGTTGACGATAGGCAACGTCGGATACTGATGTGCAGTGGTCTGTCAGGTACCGAGGAGCTTTGTTGTGCTGGCATCGGTACATGAGCAATTGATGGATATAGTGTTACAGTTAACTTGGCATCCATTCGTGCAGTGTGCTCTGCACACTGCACGAATGGATGCCAGAGTCACTGATCACACACAGAGTCTGTATAATTGTATTGTCAAAGTAGTCTTTTCTTTTGTAATGTGTCAGTAGCTGCTGTGTATGTTTGTGTACACAGGATGGTATCAGCTTGGCAAAACGTGTGATGAGACATATTCCTCTCGGATATGACCGCAACCATGATCGATATTGGTTCTTCCCAGCCGCCGCCCCAGGACTGTACATAGAGAAAGGTTTGTGCCATCAGACACTCCAGCCAGTAGTCATTTACAATGCTTTGTATCAGCAAACTGCTATTGGTTTTTATTAATTACACATTACTTAACCTCCTGAGAGTTAGCCTTTGGAATTTTTTTGGCCTTTTTTTCCGCATCGAATGACTTATAAATAATTGAATATATTATTTGTTAGTGGAACTACCAGAAGCCTAGTCAGTCCACGGTTGGCCAGGTGCAGTGGTGGGAGTGTATTGGGAAAATTCAGTTTTCCACAAAAAGTATCTACATTTTTGTGACTGTATGCTTTATAAATGTACCGTTGATAGGCTCCAAAGCATTTTGTTTTTGATGAAAAGCTAACAAAATGACGAAAACTGGCCATAGTGACGAAAAGATTTTTGGCAAAATTTGCACTTTTTTGATGAATGAAAACTGGCATTTTAGTGGCAAAATCCTAACCAGTAACAATGAAACAAATACTTAGACCAGAACTCTCAGTCTTTAGTGCCTCAATGGTATCGCTGTAACTTTCACAGTTAAATACATTCACGTTTACTGGTGACGTGGCGTGAATGTAAAGTTCATTTATTTAAGGAAGCGTTTTGTAGCAAGTGCCAGTTGTGTGATAGCACTGATGGCAGCGTGTCTGCTGTGGTTGACAGGCTGGGCTGGTGACATTATGAACTACTCATTCAGTTCACAAGCCGAAGCCAGCAGCTCATTGCCAGTGAGCAGTGCCGAGTCAGACGTCAACTCTGAAACTGAAGAAAATGAGAGTGGAGTTAAAAACCTGAATACAACGTAAATATGAGTCTTGTTGCATTTGCCGCATGTTGTTCATTAAATGAAACATTATCCATATTTATGCTTATCCGCTCGAGTCCCACAAGCACATTAAAATAGCATCCAGTAAACCCAAGAGTGCTTCTCTGTGCACTTAATTTTCAGTGAAGTGTGTAATGTTGTGAAATGTGATACACAAATTGTGTGACTTTGCAGGTTACAGCGTGTTTGTGCATGTATGTATTGTGACATTGGTGTGTGTAATGAAAGGAAGTGATGTGTGTGTGTGTTACGTATGTCCAGGCTGCCGCACGTTGGTCAAAACTTGTGGTTCATCCTTGACTCGGCCGATGACATTCGCAGCCTGTGTGACAACCTTCATCCACGCGGAGTGCGTGAAAGTTCGCTGAAAGACGAGCTGCAGAAAAACCTGGACATGATCGTCAAGTCTGTCATGAGCGTGTCATCCGCACGGTATCATGTGATTTGATACGTACTGTGGTGTAGTTGACTGACACCTGTCAGTTGTGCATAGCTGAGTATATGTTGATAACCTGTACTCATTTAATTGTGTTTTACAAGTCAGCATTTAATTGCTGGTGTACTTAACCGTTGCACTGCTGTTGTTTGCAGATCTGCCGAGGAGACCGTCGTGAGCAGTGGAGATATGTTAGAAGGATCACGAAAGGTAAGATCTTTGTCCCTGTTTAACTGACAATTATGTGTGCACTGGTGTATTTCTCTGAGGTGACTAGTTGTATGTTTGTGTTAATGTCGTTTATCCACCTGCAGGAGTTGGAAGACATTGAGGTCCGGCTTCGTCATGGAGGTCTCGGTGGCGTTCCAGACTTCGACCAGTGGACCACGAAACTTTCCAGTGCTTCCACCATCCAGGATCTTGTGAGTATGAAGTCATCTAAACGGTATATATTGCTATTTTAAGTTTGAGAATATATAATAAATAAAACAACTAATTCTATGTCTGTCAATGCTGGCAATATTGTACCAGGTTTACTTTCTTTAGCATCAAGGAATGTCCTATTGAGATTTGCTGTTAACCAATACAGTTGGACCTTTGTATGTGAATACTGCATAACTGGATAATCTGCTTAAATGGATGTTATTATCCTGGTCCCGTTGATCAGTCCACTTTAGTGGATACCAGTAACTGCCTTAGTGGATAGACATCTCAGTCCGTGCGCAATCAGTACATGAATTACTCTATGTAACAGGATATTACTGTAATTAATGCCACAGTGCTGCACCACCAGCGTTTACTCCAGTGGTTTTGATGTTTTGTAGACATTAGGTCTGTAAATGTTAGAAAGGTATAAAATTGTGATTAAAATTTATCATTGCCATTAAAACAAAATTACTTGCTAGTTCGGTGCAGTAGTAGTTGATGACATATGAGCCGGTAATTAGAAGCTACCAGTCGTTAATTTGCAGCATTGCGTTGTTTGGACAGACTGGGTGTTTGGTTGAAACTCAAGCAAACGTTTACGAGAGATTCATGTGTGGAATGATGGCGAAAGAAGTGAAACGAGAGGAAAAGTCGGAACAAGCAGATGAAGACAAGGAAGACACTGCTGGTTGGTTCTTTGTGTTGTCTCAAGTTTGCTCTGAGATCTGTAGATCATACATACAGCTGTAGAATTCTGTGTCATGTGTTTTGTAATTTGCAACGTATGATTCACCGTTTATGCGCCTATTCGTTGGTTTTAGAGGCTAGGCTAGTGTTTTCCCAGTCACGTTACCAGAGATTGAAATACGAGTCGATGCATGGCAGAGTGGTGTGTCTGGTGCTTAACTGAACTGGTTTGTGTCTGAAGACATTGTTGATATTGGCACACGTCGGTGACAATGGTGTTTGTATTCTGATGATGGTTGTAGAGGATCACACGGAGAATCGTAAGAAAAAGCCTGATGACGGCATTAAAGAGTGGCTGGATGCCGTGTCACAGTGCTGCACGCTGTCACGTTTCAACGTCCTCGTAGGCATTCTGGAGTCATGCATCAAGTGGGAAAAGTCCGCTGAAAATGCAGTATGTTTAGTCTGTTGTACTTGGCGCTGTTGTCGATATCTTTTGTGCCTTCTTGTAATGAATTATTGCAATCTGACAGTTTCTGTGGAGCTCTAGACCGACTTTTAGATTATCTGTCAAATGTCAGTTAGCGTGATTAACTGTAGTTAATTACAAATAGTTCATTTAATCTTGTTGACTGATAAATATATCTGTTTACTTGTTTTGGTCTCAGATGAGAAAGTGCCATATTTTCATTTCATTCAATGTCTAGTTGCAGTAGGTCCGGTGGTGGGAACCATGTCTTGCTGCATCTGACCAGGATTAAGTCCATGAAGTAGGTTGGTTGTTTGCCGACAGTGTGTGAAACATGTTGTGATGTGTTGTTGTAGAAATGTAAGATCTGTCGTAAGAAGGGCGAGGATGATTCCCTGCTGCTCTGTGACGATTGCAACCAAGCATTTCATCTGTACTGTCTACGACCTGCGCTGTTTGAAGTACCACAAGGAGAGTGGTTCTGTCCAGCATGCTCGGTAAGGCAACAGTCACCACCAGTAACAAGGTGGAAATTGCACTGTGTGGATATGTAGATTCATGCCAGCTTAACCACCCCGTGAGTGACCTTGATCTTTTGAGCCCAAATGAAAGGGCTTTCCATGACTGCTGTGGAGTACTGTGTATTTTTCACTGTAAAAGCAACTGAGCAAAGAATGCATGAATGGACATCACTGATGCAGGGTGGTCGTCAGAGTGGTTGAGATTAGGGATGCACCGATAATCGGTATCGGCCGTTTTGCCGATAATCGGAATCAGCCGATTACTATGCCGGTATCGGCCGATTGTTATTTCCTATGTATTATGATGTCATTGGATACTGAAATTATATTTTTTTAAATTTCAACAGGCGACAGAAATTTTCGTTTTATAGTTATATGTGCAAACTCGGCAAACATGCTGGTAGCGTTGTGTAGTTATGCACTAATCTATTATATTATGCAATAAAATACTTGTATGATCGACACAGTCTTTGATATTAAGGTAAGAATGTCAGGTTTATGAATTAATTGGTAATCGGCCGATTGTTAGATGCCATTTCCTTATCGGTGCATCTCTAGTTGAGATGTGCTCTGTTACTTGTCTGTGAAGTCAGTGACATGTTTTCACTGTTATCAATCTGTTTGGTTTGAGGCGTCGTCATACTTCTATTCCAGCAGAGCCAATTAAATATCTGTCTGCTAGACCACTCGCGTGACGAAGTGGTCTCGCGTGTTTTCCGTAGTTCTTATGATCTCACATAGTCTAACAGCAGACTACTGACTACTGTAAGCCTGCCCAGTGTACTCTGTCTGCAAGGTGACGAGATTGCCTGGGGAATGGTATGCTACATGAAGTTGTGATGAATGATTGCTGTGTCTTCGTTTGCTATCAGCCAATGCGGATTCCACGTCGACCGAGGTCTGGCGCACACGGCAAGTGCTACCGAACAGACGACTCTGAGGTAACTGCACTCAGCATTTCTTTAGTTCCTGTTGAGTCTGTGTGTGTTTGTTGGATGGCTGCAAGACGTTGAGAAGTAATTTTTTACTACGAGAATTCTCCACACAGATGAAAGGTTTACTGTGACAATCCTACCACCAGGCACACGTCACCAGGCATTGAAACGATGATTGAAGACTGAGCTGTGTGACCAGAGTGTTCCCATTAATAACTCCTACATGTCTGAAATACATCCGTCTAGGTCTGCAGTCTGACTGACTTGTAGCTCGACCTAATGACACTCACCATCACTCTGAACGACAATGCCACTTTCAACATTGCACACTGAATTATACTGACACAATATTAAAATTCTTAACATTCAGAATTTTGTAATTTAAATTTGTAGCAGCAAACACACAAATCACATGGTAGCTTCTCTGCAGCTAATGAATGTGTAACAGCAGTTTAAAACAGCTACAGAACTGCATAGACCAGTGGAATTATTGATGTGTTGATGATGTGGTGTGTGTAGGATGAGAGTATGTCAGAAGACCTGGATCATGAGACTGTGTGTACGATGTGTGGAGAAGAAGGTGAACTGGTCGAGTGTTCAACGTGTCCATCGTCATTTCATCTCGACTGTCATGACCCTCCGCTGCGCCACGTTCCCAGGTCAACGACACGTGACAGCATTTCACTTGCATTTATTGGCGTTGTCACAACTGTTAGTTTTGCTGAAAACTGCTCATTAACACGAACTTCGTCATCATCCTTCTGGGCAGCACATGTCTCTCCTGTGTCTTTAACTAAACCGCTGTAGTTCGCCTCATTTCGCGACATGTATGTGTGTGTGTGTTTGAAGGCAAAACACATGGAAGTGTGTACAGTGTAGAACTGGCATACGCATTCGCAAGTCCCGTCGTCATGCTGATAGACGTAAGTCCTCTGACATTATTTTATAAGAACGCTATACATTGCGACACATGCACAGTTTGTTATTTCGATTTGACGGACATATTTAAGCAGTCATGTCCTTCTGTTTTGTTTTATTTTTTTGTGGGCCTTGCGGTTTTACTTAGGTCACATTACAATTTTTTCCTTGTAATGTAATGTAATGATTCATTCAGCCAGTTTTCTGTGGTGATCAGAGGTCGGGCTTGTCAACTATGACTGGACGCTGAGCCTGCTTGCTGCAGTGTAACTCTGCTGTTCATGGCTGCAGGTCATGAGTGAGTGAGTGTCTGTTTGTATATCAATGTAGCAAGAAGACGATACGTTAACAGTGACGACGAAGCTGACAGTGGTGACAATGTGGACACAAAAAGGTCGAAGAAGTCTTCACAGCCAGTCAGCAAAGAGAAGGAGACGCCAGCAGCAGCGGCTGAGTCGCGAGTGTCGCGGACTAGACTGAACCCACAGCAGGACAGCACAAAATCTACAGCGGACAGTCGCGGTCGCAGCACTTCAACGTCTGTATCTCAAGTGTCGCAGCCTAGACAAGCCTCACAGCAGGACAACGCAAGATTGAGTCGCAGTCGCAGTGCTGTTGGAAAGTCGTCGATGCTCAGTTCTTCGAAAGAAAATCAGTGCATAGACGAAGACAAACAGGTCTGTCTGTGTTTGAGTGTGGCATTGTCTATCACTGGTACCAACAGTGGCAGTAGATGACTATCATCAGTCGTAGCTGTCATAACTTGTGGTGTATTGAGTCAAGCATATCGTGTTTGTGATGGTGTGTTAATGAAATAAAGCTGTGAGACATGTTTTGCCCCTTGTGGGCTTGGGAGCATTGTAGAATAAGCCCACCTTGTTTCCTGGCCGAGTGTCATATGAGGCGACTAAACCAGGCTAGTTTTGCGTTGTTTGCTTTTTCTCGGTTGTGTTTTATTTTTGTAGTGTGTCTGTTTTTGATTTGTTTTCTGTCCTGTATTCTCCAGCATGTATCAATGAGAATGGCACTGTATAGCCTAATTGTGCTGATGTGCCGTTAAGAATCTACTCACTCACGTGATACATGTTTGCTGCTGATGCTAAGAGTATTCACTGAATGTTGTATGTGACTGCAAACAGGCAATACTGGACGTGATCAGCAAGCTGTGTAAACACCGTCAGGGTTGGCCGTTCCTGGAGCCTGTCGATGTCATTGACGTGTGTATTCGTTAATAGTGCTGTTTGCAGTATTGAGTAGCTGATGTGTTAATAGAATACCTAAACAGCAGTAATTTGTAAACAGCTTGCTGGTGTGAATTTATATCAGTCTGTGTACAACTGTCACTGTCCGCAAGCGAAATACATGAACTCTTTTGTAGTGTTTTTATCAGTTCTTAGTTAAATTTTCTGATGCCAGCTGCTATTTTGTCCATGTTCTGATGCTTCTGGTTTTGCTGGAGTTGTTGAGTAGACAGACTGTGATGAACAATGATTGATGATGATGGTGACGGTGGTGTTGTAAGGTGCCGGACTATTATGACGTAGTGAAGAAGCCGATTGACCTGGCAACGATGGAAGGACGATGTATCTCTGACTTGTACACAACACCGCAGAAGTTCGTCGATGACTTTGCACTGATGATGAACAATGCTGTTCTCTATAATACTGTAAGAACATCGCCTCGGTTATTTCTGTCAGATTTTCAACAGATGTTCTGTATTCTCTTATGCTATATTTATATTCATTTCACTGATGGTGATTGTGGAAAGTCTAGTTGTCTACTGATTGTTTTTTTGGTATAAACCAGTTCTTGTGAGAGTTGGGCATCTTTTCTGTAAGTATCAGTGGCATCTGTGCTCTTTAGTTGTTTTGTTGTGTGAATGTGGTTTTTAACTGGAATGATTTCCAACATTCCTAGTGAATTGTGAAAGTGAAGCGGTTTACATTCACTCCTCTGTTAACATACAGTCATTATGAAAAATTGAAGATATAGCCGCAGTTTGCATGCTTAAAATGCCTTTAATCACTAACCATCCATTCATTAAGAAATCATGTCAGAGTTAGTCAATATACATTTGCACAATATAGGCAGTCATTTATCACTATATAACTGTATGAGATGTGTGGACTGTTTCTGTACAGGATGATTCAGATGTGAGCAAGTGTATCGGTCCATTTGAGAAGTACTTTGAAGGAATGATCAGTCGGTTTTTGCCCGGCTGCAAGTATCGTCGCCGACTGCGGTCGTCGATGTGATTTCATCGATGTCTACACCTGTTTCACTAGACAGACACAGACAGACACACGCATGATGTGTACATTTGCACATTATTAGGTTGTAATATTTACTGTTGTCTAATCTGTCAGCTGTCTAGGTTATGTTGTGCCAATGAGTAACCTTTGCGTTGTAATGGTTTTAGCTGTCAACCAAATTATCATGCAGTAATCATCACCTGTGGAGATCACATATTGGTCTTAGAATATGTCATACATATCTAATTCATTCTTACATCTCAAAAGGAATGAAGATGCCCCAGTATGTATACCTTGTAATTCTTTTTTAACTGTAAACATATACTAATCGATTATGTAGATTTCCCCCCCCCCTCGAGCTCCATTTGACCACATCTGAGCTATGGTTTGGTCAGGAGCAAGAGGGAATATTACCATAACTGCTATCTAGTAGTTTTCTTG
>Ga0209680_1000326_pt1 | contig 12630 bp, 6 predicted proteins | sample WorMetLIZISLAND1_FD_187413 | JGI IMG/M metagenome (GOLD analysis project Ga0209680, IMG submission 187413) | Marine gutless worms symbiont microbial communities from Max Planck institute for Marine Microbiology, Germany - Olavius loisae LIZARD... ... | reverse complement strand
TTTGGTGAACTGGATCTATTTTTAGCTGCAGCAAAGGACTGTGGGATTGTCTTCCTACTAAACCAATCACAACAAAGCACCAGTCCGTGTTTTGGTTAGTCAGCCAATCACGGCGTATGTCGGCCATATACGTTGGTATCTGCCGGTGGATTATCACTTGCGGCGGTAGTACTGCCCCTGTGACCTGAACTATGCACTGTCAGCTATGCATCTGAAAAATGTTTGGAGTCACCAGTAAAATTGTCAATCAGTTTGGTGCCAATCTGGATGGTGATTAAAAAATGCCGAGATATTTTCTGGGAGAGAGTATTTTGCATTGACTGAAGCGTGTGAATGTGTGACATCGACGGAATGAGGTGAAGAGCATACCAAACTCCAGCTTGTTAACGTCGATGCCTTTCTTTGAACTGATGTCTCTCAAGTCAACAAACTGCAGACAATACATCACACGTACAAACGTTCGGTAAATTACCGACAATTAAAACTCTCTATTCTCAATGTGAAACAAAAGACGTAACCCATTACTCGGCATATATCAGTTATATCACCCAGCCATCACATCGATCAATGTGTCTGGCCTCCTCTTTATCCATAGCTGGTCTGTCAGTCTGGAACTCAGTTCAATTCAATTCAGTAACAGAATTTATGTCTCACGCAAGTCTAATAATCAAAATTATGACAACTGTGCTCATGCGTAGTAACTGCGGGACAAACATCACTGTCTTCAGCTGGCTACAAAACGACGCAACAGTTAAAGTAGACAATTTCCTGTCAGACGGCAGAATGTTCCACAGTGATGGACCAGCAACTGAAAAACTCCCAGGACCGAAGCCGACAGTTCTGGTCCTCGGTACTATCAGATCACCTTGACCTGCCGACTGGAGACGACGAAGTGTTGACACTGCCGAGGCTGGAGTAACCATTGACTCGAGGTACGGGGCGGCACGCTGGTGGAGGCATTTGTAGACTAGGAGAGAGATCTTAGTCTATTTGTTGTCGGACCAGTAGCCAATGCAACGTGTCATTGTCTAGAGTTTACATTGTTCATACACGATATCACGATATCACGTGTGCTAAAAATAGTAACGTTTTAGGCTACAGGCGTTGACCTAATGTGTCACGTGCGGTAAACAAACATTTGTGTTTAGTTAAAAAACGTTTCGGGAGATTTTCAGTATTGACTGGCTTTGGTTAGACTTTAATTCTAATACTAATCGTACGAAAAGAATTAATACAGACGACCTTTATTACGTTAAATTCCACACCCAAAGGTTTGTTTACCGCAGCTGACCTGACCTAATTCGACACCGTGATATCGTGTATTGACACTATTTATTCTACACAGACTATGCAGTCTCATCAAGTTAAGTAAGTAAGTAAATTCATTTAGATGCACCAGGACTGCAAAGGAACAAACAGTCTATGATGGAAAGAATTCGTGGAACAGTTGCGTTTTACGCTCAGAGTGAAAGTGATGGGTGTGACGAACGGTGACACCAGTGACTGAGAGTGAGATAAAGATGTCAGAAGCAGAGAATGAACTGATCAGAATGGTCGTTAGGACGATATTAAACTTCAGTCAAGCTGACGTCGCTCTGCCATGAAGAACATGACGTCACTCGAACTCCGATTCTGTCAACTGACAGACATTGTGCACGTTACAAATTATTTGTATTGCAAAGACAAGAATGCAAAACAAGATGTTAGTTGCTGACCCGGCCTTTGTAGATTGAGCCGTGAGCAAAGCCGCGTTCGACCGATGCTTTGTTTAGAACCATCGCATCCTCCATGTCGTAGCCCTACACACCAGAAACCAAACACCTCACATCTGACCACAGCAAGAGAGAATCATCATCACTTGATAGCTGACTAGATTCAGGGAGATTCATTAGATTTCCTCTTTGTCTTCCGCGTTTGATGATTGCTTTTGTCCATTGTGAAATGGCAGCTTTCCAGCAAGTTACATTTGACAACTATAAGAACACTACAAAATGAACAAAAACTACTGAAAATTTTAGCACGCTTTTGATTTTTTTTCGGCAGATACACACGGTATCAACAGAAGGCTCACAGAAACTGGAAAATACGTTCTTCAGTTAAAACAGAAACAATTGCTTGATTGTTTAAATGTGGTAAAACGACTAAGTAGCAGGTACTGTCTGGAGACGAGCCTTTCAAATAATCGACTGCATCGGTGGGACTCAAGCCAAACTCACAACAATAGCAAAAGTTACCCATGAAAGAATGAAAACAGTCCTCAAAGAGTTCAAACTAGCTGGAGGCAACACATAGCACAAAGGCAACAGCTAGACTGTGAAAATAGTATCTGACTGTGAACTGGGATCCGGATTGCCACAATAATCCGATCCACTGGAGGCCTGCAGAGCCTACATTTTTCGAACTCCATCAATGAGAATTACAACCCCATGACAAGCTAACTAGCCATAATCGAAAAAAACTTCAAAATAAACATGAAAACCTTGAAAACAAACCAAAAGGCCATAACTGTCGCGTACATTGAAACACACAGTGAACTCAACATACTGTGTACGATAGCACTGCGACGATGGCATTGGTGCCGAGAGGGTAATTATCCATGTCAAGGTCGTCGTGCAAATAAGGTCGGACCAGCGGCGACTGAGCGGTCTGAAGACGATAGAGTTTGTTGTCGGAACGATGAGTCAGGGCATGCAGCGGTACACCCATCGTCTGCTTACCCATCTACCAGTACAACGGCCAAAATTACAAACAGAACAAAGAAATGTAAGTCGTTTCTGTCCGATGCATTAGCCCATTATCAAAATTTAGTTGTATTTTAGATCTGACAGAGGTCCAGCTTGCATCTGTATATCTCAAGCTTGTGCTAGTATTTGCATTGTGGTTGCCATATGTGTATTTAATAATTTGTATTTCTGTTGTCGTATTTAGCTTTTTATTGGCTACAATTTTAATAAACACACATACTAAGCTTTTCTGCAACCCTCATCCTTCTAAAATCCATTACAGTGGCAACACACTTCAAGCAGGCTTGTCCAAAATACAATATGATACGATACAAGAGTTTAGCATGAACTGAAAAGGATTGGTGAAACAACTTGATGGTGGCGTTTCGCGGCGGGTGCGATGGCGGCAAATTTTCTGAGCTCCCTCTAAGTATGGAGTGAAAGGCTGAGGGAGTGATAGATTGTGACGGCAAAGGTGCGAACTGCGACGCTGTCATTATTAGAAACAATACGACAGTCGTTCTGACATAGTCAGAGCAGAGACCGCATGGCAAAACAGACCTGACACTGATACATGTTTCTTGGACTCTGGTTGAAGTCTGAGAACGGTGTCAGACAAGCCATTTCTGACAGCATCGCATGCTGAGTGACTTCTCTGTGTGTCGCTTGCTTCATGAACGCACAGACAGATTACAATTATAAACAAAATATAAACATTTAACAGCAATAAAATTACAATTGTTACATTGGCTAATTTAAAAATGAAATCCTCATGATAAGACATTCTCGACTAATGCTGGCAAGAGAGCAAGCACGGCATCGCACTACCATCATTAAATAAGTAAGAAAGCAAGCAGGTAAATGTCGATTTGTAGACCACAATAATGTAAAACACCCACAATGCACTATTGTTTCGTAACGTCCAGTGAATAGATAGCTGTTTTTAAGTTCAGAAAAATGTTCAAAGTCAACAGCCGGATCATCTCTTAATTACAACGCACAGTGGAAACAGGACATGAGAGAGTTACTTCGATGCTGTTAGCTCTGCAACTGGAATGCAAAATTCCGGCGATCAACAAAGATTGTGGTACGATATGACAGAGGGATCTTTAACTCCAGTTCAGTTCTGTGTCCCTAAAATCTGCTATATCTGCTATTGTTCTGTCATGTCTGTCAATCATCTGTCCTGCATCCAATAGAGAGCAAGCAATCGCCAGGGTAACTATGCTACCGGGCCGTACCAGTACGTAGAGCCAGGATGGCCTGTGTGGACTGAAAAGCTGATGGTACGGTCGGCTTAGTCCAGCAAAATCACAAAATAAAAGAAGAAACTTTAAAAATCGTCAAATCACAGCAAGTCTTGCCCGAGTCCAAGTTTCATGACGGCAGTTGAGAGAAACACAGAACAACCTGACGTAATCGCGGCAAACTAAGATGGAAACAACTGACGGAAAAAACGAAACAACGATTACGTTACTTACTGATAGCTGGGCTTCGCTGTCGTTGATGGCGACCGTGAGGTAGACCTGCTCAAAGCTGCCAATCATCTCGACTGATTGACAGGAATAGTTCCAGACAGGTCGCATCATTCGTGCGACCGTCGTGAACAGATATATGCCAGGGTACTGGCTCGCTGCCGACGTCCTCGGAACAAGGCATATCTCCATCATTGTCGGTACCTGGGCACAGGCACGATGTTCCACCACGATAACATCACTTTGCAGTGTTGTTGTCGAAACCTTTTTGCAAAGCTCGAGACCAAGAGCAAGACCTTAATCTCCGGTCTCGAGGCCGAGACCAAGACCTTGGCTGTTTGGTCTCGAGACCAAGAGCAAGACACTTTATCTATAGGCTTGAGACTAGAGATTCACCGATAAGGCAATGGCCGATTATCGGCTGACCGATAATCGGCATCTAACAATCAGCCGATTATCGGCCGATTACCGATTAATATATAAACCTGACATTCTTACCTTAATACCAAAGACTGTATCGATCATACAAATATTTTATTGCACAATGTAACAGATTACTGCATAACTAAACAATGCTACCAGCATGTTTGCCCAGTTTGCATATATAATTATAAAACGAAAATTTGTGTCGTTCGTTGAAATTAAAAAAATATAATTTCAGTATCCAATGCCATCATAATACATAGTAAATAACAATCGGCCGATACTGCCATAGTAATCGGCCGATACTGATTATCGGCCGATTATCGGTGCATCCCTACTTGAGACCAAGACCAAGATCTTGGCTCTTTGTTTTTGAGACCGAGAGCAGGACCCTTTATCTCCGGTCTCGAGGCCAAGTGTACAGTGAAAACAGGATATGACAGAGTTGTTTACCACGATGCTGTCTAGAACACCACTTTCCACTGCGCAGTAGCATACAGTGTTCTGGAAAAACTTATTGTGAGACATGACGCAAATTTTAAGCCGGCAGCAATCATACTAATGTAACAGTAGAAAGCCTAGCTAACGCTAAGGTAAGCATGCGACAGCAGTGCACATATGAAGGCCCCTAGCAAAGAAATCTATGGCGAATCAAGGCAAAGAACATAATGTTGAAAAGTACATTGGCACTTTGGTCAAGACTTTGGCTCTTTGGTTCCGAGACCAAGACCTTTGTAAAATGAACTCCAAGTGCACTCGAGTCATGAGACCTGGGTCTTGAGATCATAACACTGTCATTCTGTATTAACTTATACATCATCAAATTACAACCAGCTATTTTGAGACGGCTGGCTGAGTAATACCAACTACCAAGGGCTTCTGGCCCATACGAATTATCCTCAAAAGTTGACTTTGGAGCATCGATCTTTACCTTGACGTCAAATGTATCGTACAGTGACGTTTGAACTAAGGTCTGGTTAAAAAAATTTAAAAACACCAAGACAGTGATAAACTAGCTATTTGTCCAGACTGCCCTGTCAGATCAAAATGGGATTTTGCATGCAGAATGACGTCCGGGAGATAGTCGGGGGTCGAAAATCGCTCTTCCTCATTACTTTAGCCACTGGCTTATACAACAGTTACCATAAAAGCCATGATACTCATGTGTGGACCGCTCAGCTAAACCATAACTGAATATTTGCTGAACAGGCAATAAATTATCACCTTAACCCACCGTTGCGTTGCCATATGGGTACGGCTATAAAGCATCCTGTCATGTGCCAGACCAGGTTAAGCCGTCATTTGTAATTTTGACATCCGGGCACTCTGATGCACAGCCCTGAGTGTCAGAGTGCCCAGATGTCGAAAATTACAAATGACGGCTTACCCCGGTCTGGCACAGGATGCTTTATAGCCGTACCCATATGGCAACAGTGGGCTTTAAAGGGTTAATGGCCAACACGAGAATACATACACCTTCACTAGCGGTGACCTTCAGTCTTCTCAAGGTCATAACGAGTGACTCGGCAAGCTCAGCCGGTACCTGACCGACGACACGGCCATCGAGCAAAACGGAGAACCAGCTGCGTGACGTCATCAGCAGCAGACTGTCGTCGTCGTGTGGAATCATACCCAGGCTACAGAGCAGTCGCGTGATCGGCGCTGTGTCGACGATTCGGTTGACGATCTGTGATAAGCATATTCATGACGTGAACTCAAACCAGAAGACACTCAGAGAGTTCAAACCACTGCACCTTCTCCTCAAGTTGAATACACACCATACACTGCATGCTGACAATTCCGCTCTCGTCAGTTGCTATCTGTTGAATTTGTGGGTTACTTCAAAGTTGAATTGAGTTAGGAAGATTTTAACCGGGAATGTATTGGGGATATATGCGGGTATACGCCGTATACCAACATCTGGTGTTTTTTGACAGCATATTACTGACCTCATTTGTTGTAATAAAAGAGTGCATACAGTGATATACCGGCGCCTCGTTTCTAGCATATACTCAACCTCTGTTTTTAGCAATACACCACTGGTTTTAACATCCTGCTCAGAACATTATACCAACCGGTTAGATATTTCAGAGACCATCTTCCCAGCCAATCGCTTGACTGGTGCAATGTAACACCCTTCTCAACTAATCACTAGGCTGATATTGACAAAACTAAACATACCTACAGCCAACAACAACGTGAAAAACCCAAACAATCACACAATAAAACCACTAACATATGAACAAACTAGCACAGACAAAACTAAGCCTGGTTTAGAAGACTTTAATGTCATTTGGTCAGAAAATGGATCAGACCAATTCTACAGCTACTGAGGCCTGCACGAGGCATTAGATCAAAGCTATCAACTAGTGAGTGGCTTGTTGTGTCGCACTAGGTTATTTAACCCTTTGACACCCACTGTTGCCATATGGGTACAGCTATAAAGCATCATGTGCCAGACCGGGTTAAGCTGTCATTTGTAATTTTTGACACCCGGGCACTCTCAGGGCTGAGCGTTAAGAGTGCTCGGATGTCAAAAATTACAAATGACAGCTTAACCCCGTGTGGCAAAGGATGCTTAAAAGCTGTACCCATATGGCATCAGTGGGTGTCAAAGGGTTAAGAAAACATTTCTGGAGCTGGACAAATGTTATGCACGTACCTCACAGTGAGCTGTGGCGTGGTTGAGGAGGCCACAAGGGCCACCATCAGGCGTGTGAACAGGGCATAAAAAACCTACAATAACACGGTATAAACATGACATAAGAAAGCCACAATTACACCTAGAGAATTGTAAATGTAAACAAAATAGCACGCGAGTTGTAATTACACTGGACTGTTTTAAAGGTGATGGTACAATTTCAATTTACTATCTGCTCTTCACAGTAGCAGAGTGGTAGAGTGCCAGACTTGTGATCGCAAGTTAAAATCTCATCCATGGCTGCTGTGTAAAAGTCAAAGTTAAAGCCAGATAAGTTCTTCATGGGAAACCCATCTCAGAACTACGGGGTGTCGCTTGCCATATGGGATCACACAATGTTACTGTCATCCGACACAAGCGAACACACCACGCCCTAACCCCAGCCAGTAAGGCCGGTACTCGATTTACCTACCCCGGGAGGGATGGAAGGCTGAGTTGACCTAGGTGACTTGAGTACGCCCCAGCTGGGATGCAAACCTGCGACCGCTTGATCGACAGTCCGACGCCCGAACCGCTATGCCACCAGGACATGCTAACGCCAACTCAGCATACCATCGGTCCGTACCAGTGAAAGCTGGGGAGTAAACAGGCATACAATGCAATGTGTTCTGTTTCAATGTGCCGCGAATAAGCCCACTGTCTTACTTACTTACTAACTTACAGCATTCACATTCACTTCAGTGTAGCTACATCGACTCTGCTGCCCAAACCAAATCATCGGCAACTTTCTCCCACAGTTGTTCTCACAGCCTCTTCGTATTCGGTTTCTCCTTTAATTTCGTAAAGTACTCCTGTAGTATTGCAGCGTATATGTGATCTAGCTTCACTTTAAACAGTACACTTTAAAATTTAAAATAACGATTTGCGTAAGCCAAAGAATATGAACTAAAGACCCCAGGCTTCAGGCAGCAGCTTGCGGACGGACGTCGTTCTCATCTCAGTGAAGAAAGATCCGCGATGAATGCAGCGAAAGTGCGACAGAAAACGGCAGAAATTCAACTTGTCGGCGACGACTGTGAGACCAGCTGTCTAGAACACCAAATTCCACGGCACAGTAGCTTAAAAAACTTATTCTGAGACTTGATGTAAATTTCATGCCAGCAGCAATAATAGAATACGACAAAAATACTTCATTAGCCATCATCGTCATCGATTCATTGGTCACGTGCTGAGCCTTCCGTCATCAAGACCAGTCAGTGCAGCAGTACAGTGGACTCCACAAGATGGGAAGAGGAAAAGAGGCAGATCCAAGAAGACAAGGCAGGACACGCTGAGAGATGACCTACAAGCGATGGGTGTCGACTGGGAAGAGGCCAAGTCTGTTGCTGGTGACCGCAGAGAATGGAGATCACTTGCCGCCCAGTGTTCCAATGGGAACAGGAGGATCTAAGTCTAAGTCTAAGTCATTGTCATCAAAAGGACAGTCATCTTCACTGAATGCGGAGAGCACAGCCGCTAACCTGCCAAGGATGATACACTGTCTTCACAATCCTACCCAAGAACTGTGTCATTTGCGCGCTCAGACCTCATATTGGTGTTACAAAATTACCTTGGCAGTATTAACATTACCCACAACAGAATTAGTAATGAGAAAATCCAAAAGCACTACCTGGGGTCATTGCTACAAACAATATTATACAGGGTGGCCATAGTTTTGGAGAAAAAATTCAAGGACTTTCAACTAACTTTTCCAGACCTATTCTGACGATGTTTTACCAAGCAATTTTAATGGTGGAGCTTTTAGAGAGCAATTCTTTCACATTTTTTACTGGAAATTAAACAAAACAATATGGTCGACTTTCTAAAAGGGACTGCAAATTATATAAGTAACAGTAATAATTGAAATGAATTTGCCTAGTGAGTTATAAACTTAGGCACTGGCAAAGAATTTGTACGTGCTAACGATGATTATGGAATACTCAGATTCAAGGACTTTCAAGGGCCTTTTACAACAAATTCCAAAACTTTCAAGGCCCCACTCTGTTTTCAAGGACTTTCCAGGTCAAGAAAAATGAAAAAAAAAATTTTTGCAAGTAGTTTCAAGGACTTTCAAGGCCTGATTCTAGTTGCACTACTCGTGTCTTCATTCTTCACTGAACATGTAGTTAGCATCTGGAACAGTATGCCGGCTGGTACAGACTTTTCATCACTTTCAGGTTTTATTCTGCAGAAAAACAGCATGGATTTTATCGAGATCAGAAGTATTAGCTTTTATGTTTTGCTTTGATTGTGTAGGCTTAGTCACAATGGGCAGTTATTAGAGCATCTCGTGTTGCCTTAATGTCCTGCCCTACTCTCTGTTCACTGTTATTGTTGATTTTGTACACTCTCGGCAAATAGACAAATAAATGAATGAACGAATGAATTATCTCAGCTGCTTGCAACTGTGTTGCGTTCAGTGGTCCAGCAGCTTGTACGCAGCTAATGCAATATACGAACCCCATTCCTTCACCTGCTTTTACATGGAATCACTCCAGATAAGGCAAGTGTTCACTAAACCAGACTCATTGAATTTTGCTAAGTACAAGCTATTCACAGCTCATTCCAGCGCTCAATGCCTGGAGACGTTTAAAGACCAGCCGACCTGCATGAGTCCGAGCCCGGTCTCCGAGTTCTTAATGGTTCCTGTTGCTAGCATCGACTCCATCTGATTCGTAATGTCGTGCGTTCGATTACAAGCTCTCGACACAATGGCTGTGACACAACAACACAGACTTTCACAACATACTCGGTGCGTTCAAATAGTATTTCGGATATCTCCGAGCACTCAAGAGGAGTCAGATATCCGTTCGTTAACTGACTCAGAGCAGTATCTCACGCATTCATATAAGCACCTGCTCCGATTGCTCCGAGCACGCTCTAAACGCTCGGGGTCGAGACTGCGAGCGTTTGGATCTTTAAGTGGGAATTACTTTATTTACATGTGGCAAAATAGAGCCTTATGGAGGTTGTTGAATGTTTTATTTTTGACGTCTCTGGAGCTGTGTATATTTGCACAGCAAGATACAATGAATATGTGAATTTTTAAGATGAAAATGGTATTGTGTTTTAATCGTTTCTCCGTCATTTAACTCCCTGTACGTTACAACTCACTTTGTTTTGTTTCATTATCGATCAGTTGCGTTTGTTTACTCCTGGGCAGATCGCCAGAATCTAACAGTGCTCCGGCTCCTCTTAGCCGGCTGAATGTGCTCTTTAGTTATCGAACAAGCCACTGTAATACATCAGCTGTTAGCACGGAAATAGCATTCACCATGTTTGGAGATCTAGTGGCAAACATAAATTATTAGTCAGACTGTTCTGATGTGAAGACAGCGGTATCGTCATTGTCGAAACTTCAAGAATAAACCAAAATAAGGCTGTTTTATGATGAATTTAGAGTACTTAACTTTGTGTTTCAAAATATGAGTTTATTTAAAGAAATAAGAGTCCACAGACACTCACCTGGACCTACATGTACAGAGAAACACAGAGACATGTGTGTCCACACTCACCTGCCTGTACAGGTATAGAGAGACATACGAGGGGCAATCAAAAAGTTCTCGGCCTTACCTAGTTCTGTTGAGAATAAAATTAAAATAGTATTTGCTACTTATAGCAGCAAGGCTTAGAACACGACATGCGAAATGTGACTTTTGAGCTATAAATATTTTGTGCATTTAAGCATATGAACTGTCAGACGGTGTCGAGAATGGTGACAACAGAACTGTGCACAAGTTTCAGAAGAACTTCTCGAACGATAACGACGTGACACAGCAAAAATGTATTTCACAACTCGTTATTCATAATGAAACGTATGGATCCACCACTTCAATTCTGATTTGGAACAGCAAAGCATGCAATGAAACGAACGAATCGGTCAAAATTGCCATTTCATTGCACTGCGTATATCCATTTTTTCCATGTCATATGCAAACAACCGACGACCGCTAAAATACCCAAAATGTTTATAGCCCAAAAGTCATATTGTGCGTGTCGTGTTCTGAGCCTTGCTACTATAAGAAGCAAACACTATTTCAATTTTATTCTGAACAGAACTAGGTCAGGCCGAGAACTTTTTGATCGCCCGTCGTAGACAGGTGTGTCCCCAGACATTCAGTTGGACCCACAGGTACACAGAGACAAAGACAGGTTTGTCCACACACACTCACCTGGATCTACTGGTATGTCACTTTCTTTTCCTTTGCTCTGTTTTGTCACTTCCTCGTTGATGGATCTTTTCAGCAACTTCAGCCAGAACTCAATCTTCTCCTATCAATCAGCACAGCTCACACTGCCAGCATTATCAGCATTCGCATCAGAACGCTATCATGTCACAACGGTTTTGAGCATCCACTTCACAGACATATAATACTTGCATTCTACCCATTTTCCTGTACAGATCTTAGTGCTGGGCAGTTACCAACACAAAAGTGCACAAGACTGACACTCTTGATCAATGGTGTCTCTGAAAGCTGTTACAAATCAAATGGTAGCACCATGTCCAGAATGATGAGGTGAGGTGGACAACTGGGCAACTACACATGCCAGCTATTGTCCAAGCACTGCATTTCTCCATGTATGGCCATTGTGCCCGAATGCCAAATGACACATATGCCAAGAAGATCTTAACAGCTTCCCCTTTGGAGAACTGGAGGAGACCACCAGGATGCCCTCATTACTATGTGGATGAAGACTATCCTGCAGGACCTGAAATCCAACAACCCATCTATGAATGCAGCAATTGACATGGCTCAAAATTGTCCACTCTGATGTTTACATTTGGTGCTATGCACTTCTACTGGTGCATGCCAGAAATGAAACGATGACTGTGAAAGATGCATTAAAAGGTAAAATATAAAATACCTTGAGGACGTTCTGGTAGAGATGACCGGCAAGCAGGACCTCTTGGAACATAGGATTGTCACAACTTTCAGCACAACACTTGCCTTTCGCAAACGCAAATAACTTCTGAGTCATATATCTACAATATGTAATCACTATCAGCGTTATTAATGCCTCAGCATTTTAGTTCTATTTTTGGTTCTATTTTAAAGATCGCAGACATAATTGTGAGCTAGGGGGTCTTTGTCAGCCCCTATTGGGGGCTGAAAACAGGGGAGCTCAGCCTCACACCCTCTGTCAATTCACCACTTGGTAAGATATAAATTATTCGAACTATAAGTAGATGCACAGCTAAAAACAAGGATAATAACTACACTGTGTTCAGAAAAAAACACCCACTCACATTTTCTTTCATATCTTCATGAATTATTTGTGGATTTAAACAAAAATTGCAGTGAATATACCCAAGGATTGATAGATTCTG
>Ga0209680_1000325_pt1 | contig 12658 bp, 7 predicted proteins | sample WorMetLIZISLAND1_FD_187413 | JGI IMG/M metagenome (GOLD analysis project Ga0209680, IMG submission 187413) | Marine gutless worms symbiont microbial communities from Max Planck institute for Marine Microbiology, Germany - Olavius loisae LIZARD... ... | reverse complement strand
ATCTTGCGCGAACACCTGTTGATGAGAAAAGTCTGTGCACGCTGGGTGCCGCAAATGCTTGACCAGAAAATGAAGGATTGTCGATGTGAATTATCAGGTGAAAATTTGAAGCTCATGCACTGGGACTGGAATTTTTTTCTGAAGCGCATTGTAACAGATGATGAGACTTGGATACACCATTACGACCCCGAGTCTAAACAGCAAAGCATGCAGTGGAAACACGCTAGTTCTCCAAGCCCCCTGAAGTTCAAGGTGCAGGCATCAGCTGGCAAGATAATGTGCACTATTTTCTGGGACGCTGAAGGTATATTGCTGATTGACTTTGTGCCTCAGAAAGTGACAATTACAGGGGTTTACAACGCTGACTTACTCCACAAACTGCGTCTTTCCATTAAAGAGAAGCGTCGAGGAAAGTTGACCAAAGTACCCTTACTTTTACACGACAATGTAGCTGCTCACAGGTCACATGTTGGACAAGCTGCTATACTTGAATCCGGATTTGAAGAAATGCATCATCTACTACATTCTCCTGACCTGGCACCGAGTGATTACCATCTGTTTCCAAATTTGAAGCAACACCTCCGTGGACAGAGATTTTCGACCGATGATTAGCTCAAGTATGCGACCGAACAGTGGTTGAAGGAGTAGTCAGAACACACTTCTATTTCACAGGCGTTGAGAAACTTCGACAACGCTATAAATTGTGCATCGACAAAGGCGGTGATCACGTTGAAAAATAAATGTATGCTCATCAATCTATCTCTTCTGTACATTGATAGGTTAGGCTCAAAACTTTTGACCGACCCTCGTAATAATTCAAATGTACGCTTAATTAATTTGTTGATGGTTCAGGGTGACACTTCGAATTTCCCAAGGTAGTGGTAGTGTAAGCAGTAGTACATACGTACTTTGGGTGAAATGGATATTTTAGGCACATTTTGTTAAGGGTTTTGTCCACGAGAGTCATTCCAAATTTTCATTGAAATCGGTTCACGTTTGACATTCATAAAGCTAGAGATAATTTGGTAGTTTTTTTTCTCAGACACGGTGTAGAACCGTTAGGTGAACCTCGCGTCTGAAACTTGGACTGTAGCTGCAATCTTACATTCTGTTAGTGACAGCAAAATTAACATGTTGCATCAATATCAATTAACATGTTAATTGTACCGTCAATAACAACACTCGGGATTGTCAAATTGATATTCATTCAACGTCATGGTGATGTTACTGAGCTGCTTCGATTATTTTAAGCGCTATGTTATATACAGGTATAATATGCCGGTATATAATATACAGCTTAAGCTGATCAAAGCAGATCAGTAACATCACCATGGCGTTGCATCAATATCAATTTGACAAACTCGAATGTTGAATAGGCCTACATAGACTAATATCGGTGGGGCCAATTTCAATGTGATTAACCCAGCCGAAATATGTCACGGTCCACGTTACAGCGCCGCACAAACATTAATAATAATTTGCATAGCTTAATCTAGGCTTTTGATATTTTTCACTGCTTTATATCACAGAACAGCGGATGTACTGGGTGTCGACGTCGACAAGCAATCAGGCTGTGGAAATGGCTGATTTGAACGGTACCGAGCGAGTTACACTGTTCAATGAATCCACGGCGAGCTTCACGGGCATCACTCTATACAAAGACTGTCTCTACATCTCCGACAAAACCGTAATGTACATATCTTTGCATTGTCTCAGCAACAACCACACATCGTACATGTAGCTGACGTAGCTAGTAAAAACACCGAGCATTGACAGTTGAACACGTCTCTAGTGACCAGAACACCCAACAGACGTGCACTGTTTGTTGCGATGACTGTATATGAATCAATACTAACTGAGAGGTTGGATGAAGTTAGAGATTTTAAACTATTATTTGTACCAGTCCATAGAAATTCAGTTTTTTCAGAGTTCAGTATTAGCCATTTATGCATTGACCAACATCATCCACACATCGTTCCAAAGCAGCAACGGCTGTAATAGTTCCAGTTGGTTAACAGTGTAGAAGCAAATGGCTATCGCATGCGTAGGAGAGAAGATAAACATTCCACTTTGAAGCAAGGTCAAACAATTCTGTAGTGAGCAAAACTGAACAGCAGTGAGCCTAAAACTGTGGTACTGAGCAAACAAGGTACGTTATTGAAAGTCAGAAGTGACTTCAAGATGAGTAACAGTACTCACTGTTGGTGGTAATGAGTTATGTTTACCTCTTCAGAACTGAATACTAAACTGTGTTATCTGTTCACATGCATCACTCTACATTTATTTGACGACAACTTCAGCTGCCAATGATCAGAACATCTACACATATACGTTCTACAGAAGCAGTGGCAGTGTGGCGGTTCTAAGAGTGGCCGGAGGGGGAGGGACGATCTGGCTAATCCATGAAGTCCGTGGTCGGCCAGCTGGACGATTTCAGCCGTGATGTGGAGTGTCGCCGGACCTGGCATTCACGGTGAGCTTCAGCGGCTTGTGTGCTGGTGTGTGCTGTCGGACTGGCGACGGATGTGGCCAAAGATGGAATGACAACGGGCAGCTATGGTGCTCAGTATGCTCGGAAGATTCATCCTGTCGGCCACGGCTCTGTTGGTGATAAAGTAGTTCCATCTAATGTTCATGATACGCCTTTGGCATGTCATGTGGAATGCGTGCAGCGTTCGTGAGTCCTCCTTTAACATCGTCCAGGTTTCAGCACCGTAAATGCCTACTGCCAGGACTGACGTAGTATTCTCAGCTTGGTGGCGAGACTCAGCCAATTCTGGCGCCAGACTCGGTCTAACTGGCCCATCACTGAAGTTGCAAGGCCGAGTCGTCGAAGAATATCAGTACTGGAATATCCAGTGGAGTCAACAGTGCTGCCCAGATAAACAAACTTCTCACTGCCCTCCACAAGGTGTCCGTCAACAGAGACTGATTGAGGAGGAGGACCGTGACCGATGTTCGGCAGTTTTATCTTTGCCCACAAGGTGTGAAGGCTCATGGTGGTTGCAACATCGTCGAAACGTTTGAGTTCTGCCTGCCACCTTCCTGGATCTTGTGCGAAGAGCACCGCGTCATCGCATAGTTGAGGTCTGTTAACACTGCTTCACCGAGAGTAACGCCAAGACTGCCCGAACATCTGAACATGATCCAGTCAATTGCCAGATAATAATAGTGCTGGTGCAAGAACACACCCTTGGCGCACACTCGAGGAAGTGTTGAAAGCTTTCGACAGCTTCCACCCGACTCGAACTCGTGACGTTGTGCCGTGTGGATGAGCCGAATCAGGAATTGTGGAGCTCCGATGGCATGAAATACTTTCCACAGTGCCCGGCGGTCCACCGAATTGAAGGCAGCCTTGATATCAATGTAAGCCACATGCAACGGTTTTCGAAATTCACGATGCAGCTCAGCCAGGAGACGCAACGCCAGTATGGGGTATATTGTCGAAAGACTGCGCATAAAACCAGATCTCTGCTGTCTCCGCTGACGTGTGAGAAGGGGCTGCAGACGTTCTAAGAGCACATGGTCGAAGACCTTGCCCGGCACTGATAGCAGTGTAACTACTGCAGATGGTTCTTGAACCTTTCCCTTGTATAGCGCTGTGATCACAGCCACTTTCTAGTCTGCAGGGACCTTTCCCGACTTCCATATGAGCTGAAATAGTTGGTAAAGAACCGTGCTGATCGGTATCTCTGTAGTTTTTAGAAGCTCTGGGTGATATCATCTGGACCCGCAGTTCGACTGTTTCAAAGTCATCTGATCGCCTTCTGAACCTCCTCCGCAGTTGGTGCATCCTCACGTAGGCTACATCATGTGCAGAGGCAGCATTGCAGTAGCGTCATCGAGGCAGGTGAATGGTTCAGCATTTGTTGATAGTGCTTATTCGTACGCTCAAGCATACAGTGTTAATCCACCGAGGTACAAGGTGCCCTGTCGTATGTACTAATTGGCACTGTACTTGCCTCTACATGTTCACACCCACCACGCATTTGCTTGGTTGCCCGGTAAGCACGACGTAAGTCATTCTGCTGCAAGCCGTCCTCCACCTTATCAGACAAAGCGCTGTAGTATGCATCCAGGCCTGCTTTTGCTTTTGCCTTGAATACTCCTTTGAGCTAGCGACATTTCTCTGATTGCCCAGCCACTCTGACATCCTGCTTCTTCTCCAGAACTTTAAGCGTGTCTGGTGAGAGCGATGGGCGTCGCCGTGTCGTCTGTTTAGGTAGTGTAGCTTCTGTCGTAAATAATAATAATACCAGGACAATGTTTATGGTGCTGTCATCATGCTGTAGCAGCATTGCGAGAGTTCACCCTGGTTCACGCAGATTGTTCGGTAGACTGACTTCCAGACATCTTCGACATTATCCGTAATCTCGCCAAGAGCGTCGAAAACATTGTTAATGGCAATAATATAACAGCGTTCTAGGCTGGAGTTGCTGTTCGAGGCAGCGACTTCAAGCCGCGCTGATTGAGGTTGTTTTGGAGCTCGAAAAGGACGAAGTGAGGTGATTGCTATCACAAGACGTGATCGGTGTTTGCAGCGATTTCGGCGCCTCGATACCATCCCCACAGGGCCGGTTAATAAATGACGAGCGAAGGCTGGGGAATAAACGGGCATACCACGTGATACACTAGCCCTGTATCCGTGGTCTTATGGCTTCGACTGGTGTCCGGCTGAGGGCTAGAGAAACGGAGATCAGCGCCACACTATGGGCCCACGAGGCTCGGGAAGGAATTTGCTTTACTTACACAGGTCTCTGTGTTCCGTTCATGCAGAACACATACCCAAAACGTAGAGTTCTCGATCTGCGTAGTGCTCATTGGCAAGTATGAACACGTTATGTGAGGACAAGTGTTGTTGATTGACAGGAACATTATCAAGTTCAACCTGACGAGTCGCGTCACGTCACTTCAGCCACCAGGCGTGTTTTCATCTGCATTTGCCGTCGTATATGCTGACAAGCCTGAAGGTAAACATCTTGCTACTTTGTATTACCCGTGCACAGTCAGCGAAGTTAAGACTTGACCTTGACTTTGAATAGGCATTTCGAGCCAAAATTTCTAAATGATGAAAGCACCATATCTTCAGAAAAACAAACTCCCATTTTCGTGAGATTAACATTGTGTTCTTTGTGTTGATTTGAGGTAGATTTCTTCGCTAGGGGCCTTCATACTCGCACTGCTGTGGGCTGTGGCGCGCTTACCTTAGCGTTAGCTAGGCTTTTTTGTTTCATATTCCGTTAAAATGTCTATAGAAATAGCACACCTGTTTGTGTGCACAGTGCCAATTCCAGAATGCTGGAACGAGACAAAGGATGTTCGTGGGCTTGGTGGAGTTGCTCATAACGTTACCAGTTTGGATGACTGCAAATCGAAGTGTATTGACATCAGCAGTTGCGTGGCAATCGACTGGCAGCCAAGCAGTGCTGGAGAGTCTTGCTGGACTCTAAAATATGTCATTACCAGAGAAACTTCAGACAACGCATCGATCACCCACTATGCACTGAATCGATCGTGTCTGCGTTAGTAACTTCGCTATGTACACTTTTCACTTTAATGCTCATGTGAATTAGAACGCTTTTGAAATAACTATTTCGTGCAGATAGTGGTGAATGATGTTGTGTGGTAATTATAGCAAAGCTTATTAGCGTTTGACACGATGGCTATAACAGTTGAGTCAATAACAACCGTTTTCTACGGCAGAGAACGACAACAAAAGTCATTAAAGAACTTCGAAATTCCACCCTATACCATGCCGAAAAACCTTAATTTTCACATAATTTTCACATAATGTCTCAAATTTTGTTGCCATGGCAACATGGGTCATCCGGGGGTAATTTTCAATGGTGCCATTAAATAGGGCGTCCCCGAAAACCCCACCCTTGAACCAAAAATCACGACTCTATCTCGCATACAACCGGAGTTATGACATTTTGATTTTTTTTTAAATTTCCCCATAGGCGCCATTATAAATTTTTCGAATTTTTCGAATAAATCAGTTAAATTTCGAAATTAAATTTTCTCACCCCCAAAAGGCACTTCCTTGCGCAGAACCGTGTCGTATGACGTATTAAGAGGGAAAATCGGTCCAAAGGGCTCGTCTCTGGGGGCTCTGATGAAACGAAAAAAGAAGTAAACATTCGAAGGTTTTGGGCGTATATTTCACCGTATGTGGGGGGGGCAAAACCCCTGGGCGGATTGAGCCCAAATTTTTTTGGAAGAAGATATCCCCGACGTAATCACGTGTTTGAAATTTGGTGACGATCGGTTCAGGGGTTTAGCGTCGGCTGAGGGTCAAATTTTGCCATTCCCCATTGACTTCGACGGTCGTCCTTACAACACTCTCACACTACCGTGTGAGCGTGTGATCAGAAAGTGATGCATAAGTCGTATCAGGTTTTTCGTATTTGCTGTTTTATTTGTCGGAGTTATTAACTTACTGCTGTCCTTACATACCAGCACTGCTGATTTTTCAACCATTCTGAGAATGAGATATGTACAAACTATACCCTACTATACAAGAATTTTGATCCAGTAACTGCCATGACGCGGTATACAGTGCCAGAGTTCAACAGCTTGCGTATTCTCTCTTTTTGCACGTATGTATTATATAATTGCACCTTGTATTTGCAACTGCCACATTAATAGAGCTTACGTTTTACTCTCAACCATGTTGTTGCAGTGAATGTCACAGCCCCAGCTGCTTCAACAACAACTTCACCCCCACCAGGTACTTTATCTTTTTCTGCGATTGCCGTTAAGTCGACGTTTAGTGATTAGCTAGGCCGTTCTAGCCAACATGATATTTCATCACCAATTTACATGCGCATATTTTGGAAGATTACGACAGTTGGTGAAATTTCAGTTATAGGCCTATTTTCACCAGAGACATGCAATGGCACCTAGAGAAAATATTGCAGAAGAGTGAAACTGTTTAACAGCAACTGAAAGCATTCTATGTTGTTGTTTTTGGAGTGAGCAGAACAACGTCAACAAAACATGCCAACATCTGCCTTATTCACTCAATTCATCGCCGTTTTCCTGTACACAAAAACACAAACTACACTGTGAGTCAAAAAACTGGGCCACTGTTTTACGGCCTATAACTTTAGAAATATTGAACAGATCTTTACCAAATTGGGCACAAATCACGTTCTCTTCATGCTGAACATCATGCCATAATTTATTTGAATCAACCTTGGAAAATAGTGGCACCATCTGGCGAATAACATTAACTGCAAAGGTGATAAAAGTGACGAATTGGCAATGACTGCGCCATGCGGTAGTTTTTGCCATGCTTTTGACAATTGCTCTCTTACTTTTGTCAACTGAGGAGAAACCTGGATGATGGTAGACCGTCTGCTGAATTACACCCCGGACGGCAAGTAATCGTGTTCAAATCCGGGCTATTCGGTGCACAAAGTGAACTGCAGGTTATCACGCTGCAAGTTTCTGCGTTTCTGGCGGTGTGAGAGGGAGCACCGTCCTGCTGCAGTGACCATCAAATTAACGGCCACATCTCACCTTGATGTCGGGTAGTAGCTACTAGCTAGTCTTTGTCAGGCATCACGTCACATGGTGTCTAACTTTCCGCCTGGTTGAATGAAAATGACTTCTGCATAGCCCACGCGCAACAAAGCGACGGGCACGTAGCACTGCGGCTGGAATATTCTCATTTCATTTATTTGCAGACAACATAGCAATATATAAAGCAGATACAGTTATTCTAGGCTGCAGGTCACCACAGGGCAATAACCTCTTACGTGGTGCCTATCGAAAAAAATAAAGTAAAAAAATGAAAAGTAAAGAAATAGGCTAAAACAAATACCGCCAAATCAAACTCTAGTAAAAATAGACAAGTTTACATTCTGAAGCGATCGCTTAAAACTATTAAAACTACTGAAAATTTACTATAGAAACTGGCAAACTGTTCCAGACATTGACAAAACGTTGACAAAAAAATGAACGACGTCGCTGTGTTTCGAATTGTTCCTGTACTAACTTAAAACCATGGCCTCTAGTAGGCTTAATTCTCACTCGCATTGTCAGACTTCTTGCGTTGATGTTTTTCTTGAGAGCAGCAGATGAGTAAATGTGGTCATTCTTATGTCGTTAATTAATAAAAAATGAAATAACAATGCAAACACAATGCAAAGAGGTTGGCTCAACTGATGTAAGAAAATGATCACCAATTCACAACTTGTAGTTGTAGAAGTGTCATCGTCACTCACTAGATGGCGCCACTATTTTCCAAAGTTGATTTATATAAACTCTGGCACGATGTTCAGAATGAAGAGAATTTGATTTTTGCCAAATTTGGTAAAGATCTGTTCAATATTTCTAAAGTTATAGGCCGTAAAAAAGTGGCCCAGTTTTTTTGACTCACAGTGTACTACGGAACCTACAGTTGCAATTCATACATCATCAACCGCAGGTATAGCCACAGCGTATTTGAAACAACTGCAACTAGAACAAAACCAAGCAATGAGAGCATTATGGCTAACACGTCAAATGCAACGACCAATTCGGCAACAACTATTACTATGCCAACAAATATTAGCCTACTATTATATTATAAAGAAGAGAACGGAAACAGCTTCAGTGTTGAAATGCAGTTCATAGCCTATCTTTTTCTTGTTCCCACGTGATCTATCAAATGCACCATTTCTGCTCTAGAATTAAAACAATATACCACAAGCTGTTGCGTCCCGGTGGGCCGCTGCAGCTTGATTTAGTGGCTTGATTTGCACATTGCAGTTGCACACTTGAGCTACAGCCAACCCGCTTAGGTCAGCGACCTACATTATCAGACACGCATCGGCCAGTCAGATAACGGCACGCCTGCCATGTCACGTTAGCGGTCCAGCGCGCTGCTGCAGTCACCCAGCCAGCCGGCTGATATTGGCCTACTGCCTACGGTCCCACCGACCGACCTGAGGTCACTGCAGCAACAGTCTAGGCCTACATGCACGAATTTTCGGGAAAATGTCATTATTTTCGTTATGACGACCCCTATAGACATAAAACCCGACAAATGTCCTGCACATGGTCGGCGCGCGTGTGCGTGCAATATTTCGTCATCGTACGACGTGGCGTTTAGGAGGAGATAGGTCACAGACAAAATAAACAGACTCACAAATATTTAGTAGATATAACAATATACACCGCAATTGACTGTGTGACTGTTGATGTGCAGATATGATAACCAGATTGGTAGGAGGAGTCTCGAGAATCGAGGGACGTCTGAGGATCTGTTCCACTTTTTACGGATCATGCGGAAATTTGTGCTATAATTATTTCGACTACATAGATGCCGGCATTGTTTGCAACAGTCTTGGACTCGGGTTGGTACTGCTCAGGCCTATTCTCTGTAATTCTTTATTCTCAGTGCATTGTACGTTCGATGTGTGTAGGCCTGCATGCAAAGTGGGCGCCTGTATTAACATTTCGTAGTGGTTAATTTTATGATATCTTAACATTGCCATTAAATTTACGATCCAAGTTATTCAGGCCACATTAAAAAATTATTATTGTTGATGATGATGTATTTAAAATATGTGACCATGTTCCTGTTTTCTAACTTATCCTATAACTAAAACCGGCAACAACACAGCAAATATAAACGCAAAAAACGTGGTTCATCACAACAGTAATGGCGTCATGACACATCGAAAAACAACTAAAATAAAAAAGTGGTGACACGAGTTCCACAGCAGTTGACATTTCGGCGATATGCTGCAAAAGTGTGGTCACCATTTTTGTTAATTTTTACTGTTTTCGATTTGTCATTACGCCGTTAACTGCTGTGACAAACTACGTTCTTGTATTTATTTACATAATGACTGCACGTATGACACGTTTTGTTTCAGATTCAGAGGAACGGTAATTGGAAATCATTACGGGCCAGGAAACGGTTCATTTTCGTCCATCGCCTACTGTTTAACCAACCGCTCGACGATAGCTTCTTGTCCCGATCACATTTGCCGCGGCCACAACGACGACGTGTCAGTGTCCTGCAGCACGCCACCTGTGCAATACGGTAAATAACCCCAACTAACGTTACTGCTGTCACTTAAAGCTATGTTAATGCATTGCAAACGATAAAGGTCTGGATACTTGATATAGTGCTGCTTACATGAGAAGACTCGTGAACAGCAGCGCTTTACAATCTTGGAAGTGACAGCTGATTGGCATGGGCTAGTGGTACTGCGGCGCGGTATGCAGCCATCCATTTCTCGCGATAGTGGACAATGGACCCGCGGCGCAGCACGACAGGCATACCACCGACCAAATCAGCCGCACCAGGCCTTCACCCCGTAGCCCGTAGGCTATTACTCATTAACCGAGCCCGAGAAAATGGCACGCTGATTTGGCGTTGGTCGAACCCACGACCTTGAGATCACAAGTCCGGCACAGTACCACTCGGCCACCGCGTACCTAATACAGCCCAGAAGCAAAGCATTGTATTAAGGCTCACATGGAAAGTCAATTGGAGAAGGCTAAATTTCGATCCCCCTAAATTTCGAGCCCCTAAAGAGAAGTCTTTATCACATTTAACACGGTGAGAACGGGATGTTTAGTTAGGTAAGAATTAAACCAGTTGACGACAGAGCCGTGAATTCAAACTAAGAAGAAAGGCGGGTGATTTGGATGTTATGGTCGATGGATCAAGGAGGGAAAGACATGACAACTTCTGTGATCCAACGGCATTGATGAAATGATCATGGATATACAGTAGGGTTGTTTTAGTTGAGTGATGCTTGAGGCAGGCAGACTGGTGAGGATTGAGAAGACCACTGGAGACAAGATGTTTAGTAAGTCGCCATTTTAAAACGCGTTCGATTATTTTTGATGTGTGAGAGAGTTTGGAGATTGACCGGTAGTTGGAGACCTGGTCTTTATCTAGAGTAGGTTTTTGAGACTTACTTACGTAGCACTTAGATCCTCCGGTCCTTGACAGGACAATGGGCAGCAAGAGTTTGCCATCTGCTCCTGTTTGTAGCCACAGCCCGGACGCTGTTCCAATCGACTCTTCGGTCCACCAAGTCCTCTTTAAATGTGGACCGCCACGTCTTCGTTGGGCGACCTCGTCGTCTGCCACTACCACGAGGGGTTCTTGACATGGCGTGATTGGCTGGTCGTCCAGGTGGCATCCTGATAATATGACCTGCCATCCGAAGTCGTCTCTCTGCTACAATGTCCTGTAATCTTCGCTGCCCAGTCCGGCTTAGCATCGCCATATTCGTCACGCGTTCCTTTTACGTAATGCCCAAAATCTTCCGTAAATTCCGCTGGTGGAAGACGTCCAGCTGCTGACGTATTCTAGCTGTACTCTTCCAGGTCTCACTGGCGTATATGGCTGTAGAGATAATAAGGGAGGTGTATAGATCCAGTTTAATCTTGAGACTAAGCGTGCTGGATCGCCACACGTTGTCAAGTCGTCGAAAGACTGCTGCTGCTTTTGCTAATCGAGTGTTGATATCCGCTTCAACATCTCCATCTCTAGATATTACACTTCCCAGGTAGGTGAACCTTTCGACATATTCAGTGTTCCCTTGTGCAACAGCTATTGGTTGTGATGATGGACGCTGAGTGATTCCCATGACCTTCGTTTTCTCCCGGCTTATAATCAGTCCAACTTGTGCACTTTGTTCCTTGAGGTTGGTAGTCATCTCTTGGCATACGTTCTCTTCCTCTGCCAGTATCGCTATGTCATCAGCGAAGTCCAGGTCCGTTAAACGGTTCTGCTTCTGCCAGACGATGCCATACTCCGGCTTGTCCATGGTTCTGCACATGACGAAGTCAATAACTATTATGAAGAGGAATGGTGAAAGGATGCAGCCTTGTCGAACCCCTGACGCGATCTCGAAGAACTCTCTGTACCCACTTGCGGTCTTGACACAGCAGCTGGAAATGATGTACAGTGACTTGAAGATGTTAATGAACCGGTCAGGAATGCCATAGTGTTCTTGAGAAGTGGGGGGGGGGATAACAGATTCCTTGAGAATAGGATGGAACTGAAATGAGGTGAGAGACAGATTGACGATGTTGGTAATGGTAAGAGTACTGACAGAAACACCTACATGTCCCTTCAGAAGCCAGGTAGGAATAAGATCATAGTCAGACTGCTTTTTAGGACAGTTGAAAATAATCCTTAGATATTTCATATTCAGATGCAGCCCTGAAAAAAGAAAAATTGGAAGGTTCAGTTGGAGGAGAGGGTAAGTGTGGGGATGAAGTAGCTGGTGAGAGAGATATGAAGTTTGAAATTTTTGTCAGTGAAGACGTTACCAAAGCTGTCAGCAAGGAAAATGCATGGGGTAGAGGTAGGTAATGGTGATGGAGATTCACGATGAACTATTTTGTTAGCAGTTTGCCACAGACGCTTAGAGTTATCAGAAACTGAAGAGAGTTGGAGAAGTACTGTTTTTTGGAAGTAAGGATCAATCTATGGCATTGGTTACTAAGAGATCTGAAAGAAGACCTATCTAGAGCAGATTGAGTGCATTTCCAGAGGTTCAGAGCATGAGCATGTGAGGTCTATTGGATCAAAAGATCAAAACGAGGCAAGATAGATAGTTTGTAACTTTGTAATAAAAGGTATAATGAAATAGTAACAATGACAAGCGGAAATATTTACAGCAAAAACTAGGCCTAT
>Ga0209680_1000323_pt1 | contig 12683 bp, 8 predicted proteins | sample WorMetLIZISLAND1_FD_187413 | JGI IMG/M metagenome (GOLD analysis project Ga0209680, IMG submission 187413) | Marine gutless worms symbiont microbial communities from Max Planck institute for Marine Microbiology, Germany - Olavius loisae LIZARD... ... | reverse complement strand
CCCTTGGAGCAGACCCGTCATGTTGGGGTTGCAAAGATGAACATCCCATTCCCAGGCTAACTACCGGTGAAATTAATTTCAAAGAATTCCAACCTATGTGATCACAATCCACCAACGTTTCAGACGGACGGACAGACAGACGACATGCGATCGCAATACCGCGCTTTGCACTAAAGTGCATCGCGCGGTAAAAAGGGCACTGGCGTTGTTTGTTTTAGTTTCTTTTTCTGGCTACGTGTGCTAGATAAAGCTGAATACTCAGCTTTCGAGTCCACGTTAAAGTCTTCTATCATATCATATCGTATCGTATATCGGACGGGCGGGCGATAGCGTATACATAGTGCGCTGTCGCGCGCTAAAAATTTTGACGCAATTCATGGAGAGTAGGCCTACGATCGGTGGGCCTACGTGACAGACACGCAGATAGACATTGACAGCACAAGCCGTGCTATAGCACTACAATTGGCAAGTAACAGTATTAACAGTAAGAACCTGCACCGGTAGTTTTCATGTTCACTTCTAGTTCTCGCTAGTCGGTAAAACCTCCAATATTATTAGCCTATACTTACTTACTTAATGTTTATTTTACGTAGACCCGGAAGTGTGCCGCAACCGGTAGCGTCGTGCGTTGTAGGTGTTTTTTCGCTTCTCGCATTTTTTGCAAAACTATTTTGCAACGGAGCAGCGATGACAGGCGCATCGCATTATGCCGATTCATTCTGGGTTTGTTAAGCAGTTTGTCATAATAAGTGTATTTGCTTTTGCTCTGTGTATAATTGCAACAACATTCTTGATAATGAGGTGTTTACAGTTTACGGTAGTGGGTTATGGCAGATTGACTGTGGTCCGGGAAGGTGACAGTTTGGAGTGAGCACTGAGCAGTTCTACAAGTAGAACCCCATGTTTGAGGAGATTTGGAATTATAACTGTTGCTTAAATCAGTTGCTAGATTCCTTTCATTAATACTGGATGTCTTAATTCTCCCACAAATTGTAGTTTCTGATTTTACTAGGTATTATCTTTCAGTTTCAGCTATACTGGTGTGGCAGTGAGGCAGATTTCTCAATGATTTTTTTGCAATTTGTGGTTTGCAGGGAACAGAATTTTGTGACACAGCCGGGTTTGACACATTAGCCAAACATATGCGAGATGGACGTGAATCATGCCGTTGTTTACTAGATTTCATTCGCCAGAGGTTGCTCAGATTTTGTCATTTTATTATGTAAAGGTTGTTGATTGATGTCTTTATTGTTGAGCATACTGTTTACATCATCATGTCAATACTCACAGGTCTTACCTCTTGTCCATAGATATCCACTTTGTGTTATGTTATGTTTACTTTTAAGTTGTTGCATAACAGTTACAACAACAAGAAAGCTAGCTATCACTTACACACTGCAATATACATGTATGCCACCTGACATTGGTCAATATGCAAACTTCATATTGTTTTTTTTGCATAGTAACTAAGGCACTAAGTGCTGCCATTAGCTGCCACCAGTAGCCATTAAGCCTGTTAGCCATAGCCAGCCATTGAATGAGGTCAGCCATGGCTAGCCAACCATAAGTTCCCTTTGCCACAGCCGCAAAATAGTCACAAGATGATGCTGGCTATTTACTATTTTCACCTTGTTTGTGTGAGAAGTGAATGTATTGCTTAACTTACTTCATCTGAGCCATTGGTATGTAGTGGTAGGCATAGGCCTTACTGGCCTATATACTTAATACCTTATGAATTTCTTTTTGTCAAATCTATGGATACTCAGTGCTGCCTCCTCGCAGAATGATGACACAGAGACTGCCAGCTTGAATAGAGAAGTTGCTAGTGATTTGTTGAAGACTAGGAATGTATTGGCGTACAGTGCCAAAAAATGCAGCACTCACGTTCTGGTGTATGCATGCAGATGACTGTCCACAGCTGGCTGCTGTGGCCCGTGTGTGAATGCAGGCAGCATGCCAGCCAAGTGTCTATTCAGCATAACTCAGCTGATTCTGAACTTGAAACACAGTTGCTTTTCTTTGTACCAGCTTCATATGATTACATTTAGACATGACAATTAATGTTACTGATGGCTTGAAAATCAAACACAGCTGTGCAACAAGAATACAGTCATGTGTGTATGCTTAAGAATAGTTGTTATAATAATATCTGTTTGAGCTTTTGGATGCCCCTGAAAAGCCACTTAGCCTACTAGGACTAATTAGCCATTTTAGCATTGGACTCTTACCATTGGTTGGTTGGTTGGTTGGTTGGTTGATGGATTGATTGATTGATTGAGCAGGATTTAACAGCTCCATCAACACAGTATAGGTTATCTGGGAGACGGTTTTATAGGTTAAAAGACCCAACCAATAGTATCAAAGTACCAAAGGAAAAGGACTCTTACCAGTCTGCCATTACAGAGATGTGGCTAACTATGGCTAGCCACCAGAAAAACCATCTAGTCACTAGTCAGCCAGAAAAAGTGGTTAGCTGCAGCTTAGAGATCTAACAATAACTGATGCTACACTGAATACAGTTAATGGCTTAGAATAGCAATATGTAGACTGAGTTGTCACACCAATGTTGAAACGTTTTGCAGAGATATCAATTTACAGTTATGCCGTACTTTGTAACCTGGGTAATTTTTGAGATGATATAATCTTTAAAAAATATGCATTTGGATTACAGGGCCGTTAATGAAGAAGAGTATGCACGAAAAATTGAAAGACTGAATAGAAATGTTGAATATTCTGCCGAGATTGGGTTAGTAAATATTTCACAGTTTATTCTTTGTTCTTGTTTTGAATTGCATTTATTTTTCAGTTATCAATATGTCTTTAAAAAATCTTCTGGGCCTTCTGCTACTATAGACTGAGGTGTAGAACTGTAGGCACATACGTCGCTTTTAAGCATAAATTTGCTGGCTTTAAAATTTTGACAGTTTTATTCATTTGTTTGTTACATGTGTTGTTTATGTTTTTGTCAGTTTAGTTTGTTAACATCAGTAGAGTTTATCACGTGAAAGGTCCAAGTCTAGACATCACTCAGTCTGTTGTTGAGGCAGTTGTTAACTACATCATGTGATTCACTGAACAGAACTACGTTCACCTCACTTTAATGCTTAGTCTACACATCGCAGAGTGATAAGACTTTGATTTACCGAGCTCGCATGTGTTGCTATCACAGCTTTCAACTCTGTTTCATATCTCCATTACAGTGATACAGTTCACTGGTTGACAGCTGAAAATAGTACTTGCACATCCTCCCAGGGTTTTCATGGATCGTGCTTGAGCTGTGATGAGCAGGAAAAATAGGCCGATGTAAGACAAAAGTACTCAGAGAATTACAGATAGAATGTAGACTTATAGGTGGTTTTGCAAAGGAAGTTATTAGTTGATGCTACTGCTGGTTATGTGCTGTTGTTGTTGTTTTGGTTCTACTGCTGCTGCTGCTGCTACTAGGACTCTACGTGCAAGTGCTGATGAGCTGAAGCAAGTAACAGACAGGATGTGTCAGGAACATTACACTGCAAACAGAGACCTGATGGAACACACACAGACGTTTGCTGAGTTTATCGAGCAGCAAAAGAAGAATCGAAGCAAGGTGACCTGCTGTGGTAGTCTCCGATAGAGGCTGTTCTGCATTCTGTTTCAATTTTGTAGCTACCTTCAACAATGTTCTTGCCTGTGTGGTATGTTGGAGGATGCAATCAATGTTGAAAGTCATCCACAGTCATGTAGTTCTTTATTCATGACTAAGTGCTAATATCTCAGAATTAGTATAGAATTGGGACATAGTTACAATGGAAGACTAATTGCATACTGTATATGGTCTATCAAACAGTGCCATTGCAAAATAACCTCGAGAGTCATTTTAGCTAACTTACAGTTATGATACCTGCAACATCTGTATCCAATACTTGTAAAAATGTAGCTGCTATTTGGAACGGTGTGAATAGGGGCTTAAGATGTCAACTACTGAGACCAAACTAAAGAGACCTTACTGAATGTACGGGCAGTTGCATGCGCTGAACAAGCAGTACTATCAGAATTGATATAAGACAGAAAAAGACAGAAAAAAATGGTTAGAACAGGTCACTAATAGGAACTGATCTGATTGTGGCCTATTGATTGTATCATTGCCAATACCCTTTGACTCTTTGCCACTAACTCTGAGAAACATTCTGTATCTCTTTGCTGCATCTGTTAACTGCTGAGAATGCTGGTCTGTGCAGCAGATCCATGGTTTATATGTGATATGTATTTTTTTTGTTTCCGTGTTGTAGGAAGAGGATTTGGTGAAGAAAGCAATTTCTAGTAAACAACAAGCATATACAAAAGCTATTGATGTAACTACAGCTGTGTTGTTTCTAGACAGATAAGTTAGTGACAATGTTTAAACATAGCAAGTTAACTTTGTGTTTTTGCATGTAGTTCAGGTTATGAGTTGCAACACGATGGTAGTGTATGACATGATAATTGTGCTGTTTTTATCAGTATTTTAGAAATCATCGTATTTGTTGTTTTGAACGAATGATCGTGTGATTTATTCATGGACAGAAGCAGTTATGTGTATGATAGATGGTTTTACTGGTTTATCTTGTATGGTATCCATTGCAAAGTAATACACGAACAAAACTTACAAATACAGATATAAGAGCAGATAATACGAAACTCTAAGCCTGCAGTCTCAACAAACTGGGGTAATGCCTTGCTTGATAGAATATGATTGATTGAGCTGCTAGTCAGCTATGTGTTTGTGTCTGTGTGTGTTTGTGTGTCTGTGACTGTGAGGTTGTGTGTGACAGTCCAAACGTAGGTACTATGAGAAGTCGCAGCAGTCCGACACTGCCGATATGACGCTCAGAGATGCTCAGGCTGTAAAGAACACATACGCACCACGCAAGTGGGAAAGTGTGAGTCATTATTGCTTTATTGTTTATAATCATTGTCATCATTGTTATTAATTAGTAGAGCGACTGGTCTTCTCACACCTTATCAGTTGCTATCTGGAATGTCTGTTTGTCATTGTTTTTACCATGCAATGCTATGCAGAGTGTGGAAGTTGTCTGTATGTCCATGATGTTGAGGTATTGCGATCAAGTAGGTTGGCATTCATCAAAAATATTTTCACAGTTCATTAGCCTGGGGTGTTTGCTTTTTGCAAACCTCAACATCACGGATCTATGCCAAAGGGAACACACTAAAATTTTGACTGGAATAGGGGTAAGTATGCAAAAAGTGGCTTTCGGCATACAAAAGCTCTAATATCTCTGAAATGTGGCATGATAGGACCAAGGTTGCTGTTGAGGACCAGTAGGAAGTCCCATAAGTGCTTTTGGTTGGTGCCAAAACCAATGACCTTGAATGACCTTGAATGATCTTGAAGGTCATTTTGCACTCTGTTTGAAAACACGTGTGCCATGATGTTGTCAGTTATTTATTTTCAGTTTCACATTCAGTATGCTTTTAGGTAACAAATGACTGCAGTGGATCGATGTTCAGTCTCAAAGAGTCATTGGTCATAGGAATAAACACACTGCATCGTGTGGTTTCCTCCATATTTGCCTATCTTCGTTTACAGTATTTGTAATTGTAATGACTTAAGTCAGTGAAATATCTTATCAACATCAGTTGTAAAAATTGAATGCTGTTCATTGTGTTATGGAATTAGCTCATCTCAGTAAAACAGTAGAAAAATAACAGTCTTGTGCACGTGTATATATCGTCAGCATGTACAAAGAAAACAGCATTCAGTGAGACATAATTGTTGTGTGCGACATGTGCTGTATCTAGATGGTCAAAGATGCCAAGAAAATACAAAAGGCTGCATCAGATGCAGGTATAAATGAAAACAAAGCAGCTGGGGATGTTAGTAATTGTCAATTTACCCACGCAATGCTATGAACAGTACAGTATGCATGCTGGGTAAACTCACTGCGTAAATTCTTTCGCCATCATTCTATTTCTCAGAACTGAATGCTGTTATGAAATTCTGATGGAATCAGATACAGATACTGATATGTAAAGCAATTTCAACATTTAGTGTCTCTTTGCCACATTTAGCTAAGGGTGTGATAAAATACCGATGAGATTTGTTTTGTCGGCGGACAGCAAGTTCAGGTTCTGTTACATACACGCCTGTTACAGACTGAGTATTTCAGTAGATAACAGTATGATGCAGTACATAATTGCAGCGGAGTTGGGAAATTATCTCGTAAAACCAGTATGCCATACGTTACTCTGCTACAACAACTATCGGAATTGTCTTGCCTGTAACATCTACTGTGGTGTTGGATTCAAAACATTGTTTAGCTAAATACTGAGTTATTTGTGTGTTTGTGTGTGAGACAGGGACTCAGTACCAGGATTCAGTGAAATCTCTGGATGCTGAGCGTGAAAGATGGGAACGTGAGATGACACAGTATGCTGAGGTCTGATTTCACTGCACCAATGATTTGAGTGATGCCTGTGAATAATTGTGTTGAAATGTTCATGATGTTGTACGTTCCAGCAACTGTTCCATTTTTGTTAGAATCAAGCTGGCTGTCACAGATTTGACTCGGACTAGACTTGCTTCTCATCAGCTTTTGTGTTTTTGTTCCTTTTTTGTATTTTTATTCCATGGTTAGCCTAGATGTGGAGGAATTAGCTGGCTGCATTAAAAATAGAAATTTTGGACGCTGTGAGTTTTGTCCATCCTGCTTCATCATTACTATCAGACAGACAGACAGACAATTCAATTCAATTCAATTTTATTGTAAAATTGGCATGACAGAACGCAGCCAATGAACAGAATATAAAATAAACAACCAGTTATACAAACGCAGCACACAGCAGAGCACAATAGGCTACACCAAACTGTCAGCTTTTGCTGATTGCTGCTGACTATCAGTGTATGACTGTATCACTGGAACGGTATCCTTTGTGTAGTGCAGATTCTTAATAATGTGCCAAGTACCAAGTGTCATCTTTGATTCTAAAGCATCAATGTACCTGATCGACGTACTCTTCCAGCCTGCTGACCTCAGGATTACATCCCACCTGTTGTTAGCGTCATTGTTATCACTATCTGTCTGCAATACATGGTTGTCAACAGCTGTCAATGATCAAGCTTTGCTGATTGCTGCTACTCGTGTCTGGAACATTTTGCCAGATCTCATGTCACATCCACACCATCTCTGCCAGTTTTCTGTAGGCACCTGAAGACCCACCTCTTCAGGTGTTCATTCCTTTGACTTTTGTAGTGCCTGTGAAGCGACTTTGTCATTATTGGATGCTTCAGTCGATCATGTTACTTACCTGTATTTGTTTGTGTGTGTGTTTATGTATTTGTAGCTGTGTGAAGAGCAGGACATCGAGAGATTGAAAACAGTACGTGATGAAATGTGGCACTTGTGTAACATCGTGTCAGCTACGTGCGTTAAAAACTACGAGGTGAATTTACAACTATTTCAGTTCTGACAACTTGTCTAAACTGATATAAACTGTCGTTTGCATTTACAGCTACAGTCTGTGACCCACAGTATATGATGCAAGTCAGTAAGTAAATCCGTCAATGACATATGACAAATGCACATGCTACAATGAATAAACGCAGAGGTTAGGTTAAAATCAATAAATGTCTCTGAGTAAAACATGTTTAATAAAATACAGTGAATGTTGGATAAAAAATTCAATAAATGTCTCTGATATCATTCTATAAACAAAGTTTTGTTTCATAACAGCATTGACATCCATTGGTAAAGTAAGATTGTGAGATTGTGTAAGATAGTTTCTTTGCCAAAACCAATGGAAATTTGCTATATTTTACAAAAAGTATAATAGTGGTCATGGTTGATCAGCTGTAGCTCCAGTTGTATTCAAGATAGTTTGTCTTAGATGACCTATCAAATGTCGTATTGTACTTGGGGATTTTCTCAGTACCAATATTGAAAGGGTTGCAACAACCCTTCCTCATTGGCATGCGAAGCAAGTCACAAAACAGGCTTGGGCATTCTGGCGTTAATGTCACTGCTATCAGCAGAATAGTGATAATGTGACAATGATAATAAATAGAAGTACGGACTCAGTGGTCACAAATCCGTAGCGCAAAAGTGTAGTCGTTACTTTGTTACTTTGATTTGGTTCTGGTGTTGAAGCGATTCACACTTTGCCATAGATTTTTGTGACCATAGATTGTAGCATGCTGCTAGTTTATTTGTTGATTTTCTGCATTTGGCTTAATATACAAATACGTGTTTGTAAGTGAAAAAAATTCTGTTTAAATACTTTGTTTCATTTGTATGCTCTGAAAGCTTTACTGGGTAGTAGATTTTTGTATGTTGTCTGTGGTCATATTAGGTTATTGTCAAGTGCAGTTCGTTTTGAACTGTACGAAAAATAGTGGACATAGCCGTAGTCAGCAGCCGGTGTCTCTAAATACTACATCGGCCCATCGGCGACCTCTCTTTGTTGACTGCCAACGCCGCCGCCGCACGCGTACACAGTTTGCATTGAGTCATTAAAATAAAGTTCCAAAAGTGACGCTGCTGTGTTTTGCTGAAATAGAACATATTGTGTTAGATTTGTTAGATTGTCGTTTGCAGTCAATAAAGTGTTGTTGTTTGTGCTTGTTGTTGTATGCAGCATTGTGAGATGGTGTGTGCGTCATTACAAGCTATTGATCCTAACAAGGACGTTACTGAGTTTGTGAACAGAAACTCCACCGGCACTGAAAAACCAGGTTTTTTAGCTTACTGCTATTAACTTCGCCACCAGGGGTGTAGTCGTAAATTTTTATTTGCCGGAATGGTAGCAATAGACATAGCAGTTGCAGCAAGAACATATTGACATTGCTGTTGGACTTATCTGGTTTTTGTGTTCGTCTGACACAAATCACTTGTCTAATTAATTCACAGATTACTTGACAGTAATTTCAGATTTTCATTACAAGTATGGAGGGTGTGCTGTGATCCACACAACAGTTCATCAGTTTTTTCAATAATGCTGACAGCCGAGAACTGTGTGTTGAGCATACAGGGAGCTAAGTCTAAACTGCAGCAGATATTTGTGTCCAGTTATACAACTCTTTCCATTGTATCGTAGTCGCACGTGGTGTCGTGACCTCCAAATACCCTTTGTGACTCAGAGGATTTGTGAAACTTTTGAGTTTTGTAGGAATTTTAAGTGAATGGGTCTGAATTGTATTACTAGTCTTTCCTTGATTTGCGTTAATATAAAACACTGACACACTTGACATTATATTTTTCTTTCAGTATTCATCTGGCATTGAAGACTCGTCTCCTTGTGGTTTTAGTTTATGAATAACGTGTTGTGTTTTCAAACAGCTCCAGTGAAGTTTGAAGCATTCCAGAGTCCCACAGGTCACGATGGCGGCAGCTTCAGTGGTACCGGCGGCCAGGGTAGTGCTGAGCAGGCAGCAGGCAGCAGTGGCAACACATATATACAGTCACCGCTGAGTAAGACAGGCGGTGTGGTCACTGGTCGCCAGTATTTGAACACGGTCAAAAGACACTAGGACTTGAAGACAGGGCCATGAGACGCCACGAGCCAGTTGACACACAGTTCACAGTATGATAAATTGTTGTTGAACACTTGCCTTTTTTGTTATTTAATGAAATACGTTACTTGTAGTTGTCGAATGCAGTTCTACATAATAAGGATGAAATGAGACCACTCGTAAACAAGTGCTTTTTAAGTGCATTCCTCATTACGCATAGTTATTTATAACTGCTGATTATTACTTGTTATAATTTTTTTATGTGTTAGTTTACAGTTCTTGTATTATGGTATGCTTGTTATTCCGGGTTGGTAGCAGTAATTTATCGCTCTTCTTATGAATGTTTTTGTTGTTTTTTGTACTCGCTGACATTTTTTCCTGTGACAGCAGGTTTCTGTCAGGACATTTATTTGTGTAGTGTTTATGCTAGCAGTCCAATATTGACCTGACAAGAAAAGATATCACATACCATGCTACAACTCCAAAACGGAATAACAGCTTTTGTGGCTGGCTCAGAAAATCCTCGGATAGATAATATAACGTGGTAAACAAGATTTTTTGTCTTGACAGTAGTAAAGCTCTGTAAGTGCACTGCTTTCATTTTTGAAGCAAAGTATTGTATTGTCCGTTGAAGAAAGGAGAGGGTAATATTGTTAGTGCCTACATATTAGTTCGATTTAGAGTTGTGTTTTAATTTCTGTAGTGCCTTGTTACATGACATACTATACGCAGTGAATTGGTGTGTCTTTACATCTGTACTAAGACTCTCAGATCGGCCTAAGACATAGTTTAACCCTTTGATGCCCACTGTTGCCATATGGGTACAATCATAAAGCATCCTGTGCCAGACTGGGTTAAGCCGTCATTTGTAATTTTTGACATCTGGGCACTCTGACGCTCAGCCCTGAGCGTCATTGAGCGTCAGAGTGCCCGGATGTCAAAAATACAAATGACGACTTAACTCGGTCTGCCACAGGATGCTTTATAGCTGTACCCATATGGCAACAGTGGGCATCAAAGGGTTAAATTTAATGAGTGACTCATCATTATTCTTGTTACTACATACTTGTCATTAGGTAACATTGTGCTTACATTTGTCATGGTATATTGCTTACACTGTACAATGCCGAGTTATTTCGCAACTGATGAAGTAGACTAGCTGTTAACCATTCCAGCGTTTTCTGTTGCTCTGTAATTTTTGTGCTGCTGTGTGCATCATCCTGGGTTTAACGTAATAATAATGCTTTATTATAGTCGTTGACAAATGAAACAATTTTCAAGTTAATAATTCCAAACATCAGGCAGAATTCAGTTGCCGTGCAGGACAGCGATGTAACAGTGATTGTTTTAGTTTCTTGTTTGTCTGTTTGTTTTTATTTTTTTATTTTTTTTGTTTCTGGTTATGTGTGCTAGATTAAGCTGACCTCTCTCAGGATTGGATTGGATTGGATTGTGCAGTGTTTTACGTTCCCGCCAACACAGTATAGGTTATATGGGAGACGGGTTTTACAGGTCAAAAGACCCAACCAACAGAATCAATCAGACCTCTCTCAGCATTTTATTCCAGGTTAAGTTCTTGTATTTTATCGTAGTATCGTATCATATAGTGAACACAGAAACGAAAAGTTTTCTGTCCTTCTGTAACGGTGAGGTATCGTGGCCAATTACCCAGGGGTGTTCACTCTCTGCAAAGTGCAGACCAAATATCACAGATCTACTCCAAAGGGAACAGCCAGAAATTTTTATGATTTATGAGATGGACTTTTGTAAAAGACTGAGTGGCATACAAGTGCTTACAGCTGCACTATCTGTGAACTCGTGTGTATTTCTTGCTGGAGATGACTTGCACCTGTGGAGTTAGTTACTCTGGCAATACGTAAACAGTTTTATTTTACATAGCACAATCTGTCGACTCAGAAGTACTGTTAGTTTTACACGGCTTAGTTTAGAAGGTTACAAAAGGAGATATGATTGAAACGTACAAAGTGCTATCTGGTATCTATGATACAATTGTCTCACCAGGAATACCTGTAATCACAGTATGCTACTCGAGGCAGTTCATTAAAATTGCTAATCGAAGAAGTCACTATAACCCGATGAAGTATTCATTTAGTATAAGGTGACCATAATTTTATCACTGAAATCCGGGACGAACGCCGAAGGGTCCGACTAAAGGGTTTGGGGGAACGTCATGAGCTCCCCTAGCGGGGTCCGGGGTGGAGTCCCGGCCACCATTGATATTTTTGCATACCTACAGATAAAACGTGGGCTATTTTTAAATAAACATTGCGCTGTGTCTCAGTGCGTGCAATGCAAAAAAATATAATTGAATTTGACAGTAGCTATTGCGCTTGTGCAAGCGTTGCAGATGCAACGATCAGGGCGAACTGTGTGTATGGTCAAAACTCACAAGACAGCGCGAGTTCAATTCGGAACAACACAGCAGTTTGTTAAATCGGGACAAATCCAGGACGCCAGGCCAAAAACGGGACAAATTGGCGTCCCGGGAGACCTCTGATTTTTTTCCGGGACTTGAGGTTAAAAATAGGGACTGTCCCGGAAAATCCGGGACGGATGGTCACCTTAATTTAGTATCAGTAAAAAAGTAAAGTCCTTTCCCGAGCCTTAAGGCCCATGGCGCGGCGCTGATCTCCGTTTCTTTAGCACTCAGCCGGACATCAGTCGGAGTTCCAAGACCACGGATTGCGAGGTATGCCCATTTAGTATCAGACTTACATAAAATGCATGGAAAAGCCTCCCTTTCTCTGTCGTTATTGCCCCTTCAGTAAACTCCATTTTAAAATTGACTGGATAATCACTGATAATCACTGGACATCAAAAGAACTGAAATACGTTTGGGGAGCAGAATTTTCAGGAACCGGGAGTACAAGCAGAGTTAAATTTTGAGTTTTTCGAGTTTTACCATTATATCTTCTAAACAACACAGAAGCACTTCGCTTTCGCCCATAACATCCACTATGTTATGTTATGTTACGCCTATTGAGGACTTGCACGCCAATTCGAATTTTAGGCGGATCATTTTGTACGCCACCATACTGGGTGTGTGATGCATCCCGCAATGCAAGTCATGCGGGATCATGCATGTTTGTTTTCCCACTATTATTACACTTAAATATACTGCATAAAATTTATCCATATCGGTACTATAACAGCTATTAACATAGTGGCTCATAACAGA
>Ga0209680_1000320_pt1 | contig 12749 bp, 12 predicted proteins | sample WorMetLIZISLAND1_FD_187413 | JGI IMG/M metagenome (GOLD analysis project Ga0209680, IMG submission 187413) | Marine gutless worms symbiont microbial communities from Max Planck institute for Marine Microbiology, Germany - Olavius loisae LIZARD... ... | reverse complement strand
CTCGATCTCCTCCGCCCACTCAAACCCCCGACATCCGTACATTAACATGGACCTGACTGGAGCCGGCCCAAACATGCCGGAGTACGGCTGGTAGGTCGCCGACTCGTGGTTTAGCATGACCGTCGGCCGAGCATGCGGTCATGATAATTAAGTATTTCTCTGCTGCGTCAGCTGTAACATCAGAGCCAGTAGACGGCGCTGTGGCGTTGCTTCGGCCACAGATCAAAGAATCCACTCATTTTCATTTATTGCCGAAAGAATGGGAAGTGAATATTGAATGCATCCTATTTATTGAAAATTACACTATATCATAAAAGAACTTACAGTTTTCATCGTCGCATATTTTTGCGTTGATGATTATTGCAAAATATGTGTCGGAGATATGTGTCTTTTCACTTTAAATTGAACTGTTAAAAATTATCAGCAATCAGTTCTAATAAATAAGGATTAACTGTTAGACGTTAGTTTTATTGTTTGCCGTTGTTTTGGTGTTGGGTAAACTAGATTTCTTTCAACGGTTGCTATCAGACGACGCACTACAGTTTAAAATGCTGAGACGTATTTGCTGGTTTCTGGGGGTCTCTGTGGTAAATTCTTGCAGAAAATTTTCGGCAGTTGGCCTGTCACTGGCTCTGAGGTGAAATTGCAATGCATCTCAGCTATGTCTGCATGGCGAAACGATATCGCATCGCTATTGTATGGTACACTATCTATCATGACACAGATATTGTTTTATATGTATTATATACAGGATGGCACAGAAATAACTGGACCTCTCATTTGTGAATTAGAGAGTAACACATATTGGCATTTAATACCTTGTAACGAAGATAAAGGTTAAAAAAGATAAAAGTTGTTCAGAAAAATAGCAATATTTTTATTGTCTCAAAAAGCAGCATGTGCAGTGAATTACTGATGTAGTAAAATAAATTGTAAAAATAATTTTCATCAATTACCGTTACGCATTAAACATTGTCTCAGATACTCCATGTACTGCTTGTACATTTAAATTTTGCTTTTTTGTCAGTTTCCACCTATTGTAAACAGCGATATTAATTGGCCCGTTATTTCTGTTGCATCCTGTAACTATTGCTCAGAGGTTGAATGCCATCTTTTGGCTAATCGGGGTTTTATGGATGTCGAAAAAGGCATCCGCTGCTCCACAATTCCTCCCAGCTGGATGTGTTAAACGGGTGAGTGCATGTGCGGAGTATTATTTCATCTCTCGTGGGTGTCCAGCGCGACAGTTATCTAGAGTCGCCGACCGACGACCCGATGGAAGGCAATGGGTCGCTGCCTCCGTTGGCGCTGATCAATCGCAAAGTATCGGCCGTCTTACCGCGGCCTGCTCAACGGTCTGACAGCACCGTCTCCGTAGCCTCGTCACCGCCACCCATTGATGAGCTGCTTAATCCTTTCAACTGGTGAGTAGGTGAAGTCGTTAATCTCCAATACATCTGCTCCCACTGTGAAACCCTTATATTTTGCTGCCCTTGAATTTTGCGGCGATTCTGTGCATAAATTTATTTTTTCATGTCTAATTATTATCATGCATTTAATCTTCCCGTTGTCGATGCACTAGAATGGTGACAAGTGGTTTCTCCTTTCAATTCCATATTTTTGGTTATTTTGCTAAAATTGCAAAACAAAGGGCACAAGAACATTAAGGGTTTTATTGTGCTTAACCCACTAACCTTAACCTCTTCAGCACTGCTGTTGGTGTTTTCCAGTTTTTAGTTCACTTGCACATTTGGAGGTCTGATCTTGATGTACAACTACAGTCACGTAAATCATTAAAACGTTCATACGATTGATTAAGATTTCCACACTTTATAACACTTCAGTCTTAGTGCACTATTGGATGCTCACACTTAATTACTTACTTAAATTAGACTTGCACATCTGCCGATCTGATCTTACTGTATCACATTTCCGTTAAGTAATAAAATACTCTTTCGATTAATTCAGTGCCTATCTAGAGTCGCCAACCGACGACCCGATGGAAGGCAACGGATCGCTGCCTCCGTTGGCGCTGATCAATCGCAAAGTATCGGCCGTCTTACGATTACAGAAAGTCACATGTCAGGCTTGATATCACTGTGTTAATAACGTCTTCTGTATGTTACTAATCAACCCCTCCTCCCTGCCTCTTCCGAAGTATTTATTCATCCTGTTGGATATGATTCGTTTTATTTGCAAAACGATCAGCTTTCATCATCCACCTTGTATTTCTGGACTAACCTGTGTTAATTGTGCTGTGGTGAAGTAACATTTGTGTTGGACTAACTCTTCAGCTATAGAAGGCCGGTCATAACGGCACACGTCGTGACTGTGGCCCCAGGCTCCTGATTCTTGTGTGAGGGGATAGGATCCACCCATAGAATTCATTGCCTGCGACATTTGTAAGCTTTGTCTTACAGTCTGAGCTAAGAGATTGGACGATGAGGAGAACGTCGGTCGGGTCCTAGGTGAGTCTTGAAGGGTTCCCATGCCTCCTGGAAAGTCCAGGATTATTTTTCTTGAAAATTCCAGGACCTGGAAAGTCCTGGAAAAGCACTTTGGTCCCGGAAAGTCCTGAAAATTGAAGTTTAAGGTCGTGGAAAGTCCTGGAAAAATATCCTGAAAATTACGCATTTCATATTGGTTCTAATGGAAAACAAGCAGAAATAGTTAATGTCCCAGTTTGTGTTGACTTTTACTGACTTATGTAGTTGATTAATTTTGCCGCTTTTGGCTTTCCACATTTTGCTTCATGCTACAGTTTCTGCAATGGAGTATACTCCGCATGTTGTGAGTAAAAGATGTCTTTTCTTTATATTTAAGCATTCATAGGCTCCGAAAAGGTCTTGGAAAATTTCTCGTGGTGGTCCTGGAAAAGTCCTGGATTTTTTTCCAGTGAAAGAGTGGGAACCCTGGTCTTGACTGAATGCCTGAGATATCTTTGAGAGGATAATTTAGACCCAAGAATTATTGGACGCCTGAGATCGGTCTTCATGCCAAAAATGTTGTGTTTGAACTACTGACTTCTTTGGTTTCACACTCGTATTTATTTGCAGCCTGACCCTGTCTCAATTTTTGGTAGAAAAATCCCGACTCCCACAACATCGGATGCTAAAATTGTATCGATATGCACATATTGTGGATTATTCTTGGAATATTTCATTCCGTTGTGTGTCATTGGTTTCCGAGTTCTCCTGCACGCGCAACAGCTGGTTAACACAGCCGACTGCATGAGCTTCAGGCGCTGTCGGGGATAATAGGGCCAGTTACACAGAAAATGTATGAATAGTTCTTGTTAGTGATAACATTTTTACAACGAACAACATAAAGCTGTGAAATATGATTCTGTGTAAAAATGTGTAAAATCATGGATGTTGTGTTTGTGTCAATAACAGTGTCTGCTGTTGTGCAGTTATAACCGTTTATCCTCAACCTTGTTACATTTGACAATAATTCATGAAAACTGTTTAATGCTTCTGCAGCATTTCCGTAATTGGAATTTCCACCCTTGCAGTTTTTCCCGGCATCATCTGTTGTGTAAAATGTGTTTATACAGTAATATTTCTGTGTGTCAGTGTATGACATATGCATGAGTGTTTGCCTGCTTTGCATGAGCTGCTGCGTGTGATATGATCATGTTGTGATTTTGTATGCTGTCGGCTTAACAAGTCATTGTTCTGTATGATTCATTAGCGTAGCCAGCAGCTTTCAATTATGTCTATTTACGAGTTCAGTTGAGTTGAATGTCCCACTCCACACATTACAGGTCTTTTTTTTCTCTTAATTGGTACAAAACATACAGAACTAAACATAACTGCAACCAACAACAACACAAACAGCCTAAACAACCGTGCACGGAAACTACTACTAACATATGCATAACCTGAAGCAATAAAACTAGTTTTAGGGCATTTTCCCTCCAGCCAGGAAACAGATCCGGGCTGCAGCATGAGCATTCTGCAGCTCCCCCACAAATACTGATAGAAGAGGTGTTGTCACATGTAGCTTGATAGCTAATCTAATACCTGTCTTTGATGACAGAATAGATAAGTCTTATTGAGATTGTGGCTTACAGTAGCTGAACTTTGTTACATTTTGTAAACTTTTGTGTAGCTGGCATACTTTCAGGTAGACTCTGTTGCTTCAATCCTTGTGATATAATCGCATCATGAAGGTCATCTGTGGTGTAAGTAATACATTACCCACACAGTCGTTCATAATCATATCAGTTCATTGTTGTCATCATAGACCTCTATCCTTAGTGTCTTGGAAATGCCAAGGTAAAACTTTGCTTTGTAGTTGAGATACGTACTCAGCATACGGATTCTGTTCAAGCTGAGATGTGTAGATAGTCGTCATGAATGGATTTCAGCTTCACATAGGGTCCCACTTTGTAGCTGTGCCTTGGGCTGTCATGTGGAACACTGTACACGGTTAAGACCGTGATAGCTTTCAGATCTGTCGATAAAATACACTATAAGAGAGCAAGAAATGGTAAATGTAAAAAACTGGAAATTTTTTAACGGTCATTATCACTGTTGTGTTTTATCAATGCTAGTAATGTCCATATTTAGTTCAGACTAATTGTTGCAGATTGCAGATACGAAATAAGATTTATTATTGGTGGCCTAAAGTTTGTCAGTTCTTCGTTCTATTAAAACTGATAAACTGTTGGTTGAGAGAAACAGATTTGATGAATGGAGGCTGATTGACAGATTCAGAATCTGGTGAAACATAATTTATTGACTTACATATGGGACAGTTCATCAGTTGCTGGTGTTACGTGAAGGTATGTCGGTGAGCTAAATCGAGACGAGGCCACTCGCATGCTGAGTAATTTGCCAAACGGAACGTTCCTCATTCGTGTCAGTAACAGTGGCTCTCGCCGCGGTGAACACGCTCTCAGCATCCGGTCAGAAGTGCTTCGTTGCCTTACTTATTGAATGTCAAGTGTAATTAACTAGCTGGCCTGCACGGCTGTCACCCGTGACTTTTGGTGTCACCACTTAACGCTGTTGTGTCTGTTCTGGCTATGAATCCCCCGGACCTCCATGAACCGTAAATCTTCCACTCCCCCTGGAAAATTTGCTGAATGCTGTAGTCTCGTCTGTTTTTGTGAGGAATAACAAAGTTGTGCAGTGCAGCAGAATTTTATTTTCATTATCAAAAACTTGAGCCAAAAATGTCTTTTGTTATCGCTATAGCATGTTGAGCTAAACTCCAGCCCTACATCTGTCAACTCTGTCCCTTGGCTTTTTGCCTCCCGTTTGGATTATCGGTGGCTAGAATATTCTGTCTGAGTATTCGAATAACCTTTGTTAATTTCAAAGCCAAGAATGTGAAGTCACTGATTTAGTGGCACTATCTGGTGAAGAAATCTGAAATTCCAGCTGTCACCAGTGGCAAAAAAGACCCTTTGGATTCTGCATGTTTCCCTCAATTTTTTAAATATCTGTGGTACATAGACCTTTCCTTCCCAAGATAGATGCATGTACAATGATAGTAGTCTGGTAAATCATCTAATATATTTTTCTAACAAATTTTGCTTTAAAAATAATTGTGCATGTTATGCTGTGGTGTGCCTTGTAGCCTGAGTCCAAAAATATGTGTAACTGGTTGTCTTAAATTCTGGTTTACACCATCAGATCAGTTTCATTTTGTATATTATCAGTTACCCGGTACTGTAAAACCCAATATTTTCACGTGGCCTATATTTCACGAATTTCGCAACCTCAGTAAGTTCGCAAAAATAACAGGTCGCACATATTCAAATAGTAATCAGTTACTTAGTGCATTTCCAATAGACCACATCACCGTTGCCGAAATTCAGGTGCCGAAATAATTTCATAGCTCTAACCACCAAAATTGAGGGTTTTGCAGTAGTCATAAACGTGATTTGTGCTGTGTAGGTATGGTCCGGTGAACCCAGTGAAGCACATCAAAGTTCAACGTAACACTGACGGAATGTTCTTCCTTGTAGACAGCAAAATGTTTCGCACGATCCCCGTGAGTTGACGATGCTTGTAGCCAGCTGTATACTGTGTAAATTAGTGATAGTGTATTGGAGTTATCCCATTGATGTTGCTTGAAAAGCTTTTGCCAGTATAATTTCCACTTACACTTTCTGTCAATCACTCTGGAAATTGTTTTTCGTATGTCATAAGTTAGTAACGTGAGCGATTATAGTGTCCAAAGCAGCATACGTGACTGTGCGGTCACTGTACAAACTAAGAGGTGATGGGATACGACATGGAGATGAGATGAGTTTTATGATGGAACTGGAAGACAGCAACAGAGGGTGAGGAGGTGACGTGTTCAGGCAGACTGTTCCAAACACGAGCAGCGGCGACCGGAAAAGCCCGATCACCGACGGTGGATAGTCGATTACGGCTGCCAATCAGTGATGAAGACGAGGCAGAACGAAGTCATTAACGTCCTGACAGAGATTGTTGATGTGGTATGAAGGTGCAGACCCGTGAAGACATTTATACACAAGGACTGGACACTTGATAGCAAGCAGTTGGTTTCTCAGAGGCCCCAGAGATTTGGTGTCAATATCATTATTGTGCATTGCATAAATTGGTGTATTATTGTATTGTATTCTGAACCAGTTATGTAAAAAAAGAGACTGAGGAAAAATTTTATATGTGTGAGTCTGTGTGATAAGCTAAACTTTCTGTTTCTTGCAAACATAACCACCATGAAGAAGGTATGAATTGATGTGGAGATAAACAGAAACAAAAATGACTTTCTGAGAGCTATGCTGTTTTTGCTTGTTTTGTTCATTTCTTTGAGAATTAGAATTGTTTCTGTTTTATTTATTTTTTTGAAATGTAGTAGTATTTACAAAATTCAACATATTTGCAGTTATTTATGTGGGCCATCCCTATGGGCTGCGTTAAATGTTGCACCCCGTCTGTCTGTCCGTCCCATGCCTTTGATTTTTTCGGAATAGGAAAGCCATAGAAACTTCTAATTTAGTAGAAACATAGCGCTGGACAAGAGTAACTAGGGGAGCAAATTTAAGGTCTAAAGGTCAAAGGTCAAGGTCACTGGAAACAAAAGTGCAAAAATCGTTTTTTTGCACATAATCTTCAAATGTGGGTCGATTTACATTACAGTACCAAAATGATCACTGCCCCATTCTACACATGTCATATCGTTGATTACATTTCAATGCTTTGTTTTTGTGATATTTGTCTGTAATCATCTGGGAAGGCCGCGTGTCGCAGCAGCCGCCTGGCCTACACTTACTTGTAAAATCTGTCTCCGTTATAAAGTTGTCAGAACCATTGTATTGACTCCGTCTTGCATTTCTACAGGAGCTGGTGCAGTATTATCAAAGCAACTCGTTGGAACGTAGTTTCCCTGAGGTGCCAATTGTGCTTGGCTTGCCGTACAAAGATGCCATCAACCCCACACCACAGGGTTTGTACTGTAGACCTTGGCTACACAGTTCAACCATTTATTAATGAATTATTCGTTAACGTTGTAAATCAAGTTATGTATTATCTGTTGTGGGCATCATTTCTACGATTCTTCTGTGTTATTTCGGTTAGGTGATTAACAAACTGGGCCAGAAAAAATTACGATGTGGAACGATGAGAGAGTTTAACGTGGACTGAAAAGCTGAGTGTGGTCATCTTAGTCTAGCACACGTAGCCAGAAACAAAGAGAAATATAAAAGAGGCACTAAAACTACATAACTGTTATGTGCTTGAGTGACATTAGTTCCTCGTGAAAATTTGTCTAGTTCATTTGAATACTTCCTCAAAATACTGAGACGTTGAGATGTCTGAGAATGTTGTAATAAGAGACTGGTTAAAGCAACTGACAGACTTGTAGAAACAGTGCATATAGTTGCTGTATTGTTTGTACTGCTTATTTTTTCACAGAGTCACAATAGAGCATTGGAATAACTTTTTGAATTAATTGTGAAATTAATCCACTAATTTTTACTCACTGTCTCAATTATTCAGTTAATTTTTTCAGCCAGTAGCAGCCCCGCTGTGTTTAGATATACACATTATCTCGTTAAATAAGATAACTGCTGGTGTACTTGTATCACATTTGCCGTCTTTTAGGTTAATTCAACCGAGTGTGATTTTAGTCCGGTTGGTTGGTGTGTGTTATTTTAGGCTTGGTGTCTAACGTGAAGGTGATTGGCTACTGTGAGGCCCAGTATGATTACTCCCCGATGGAACCGAACCAAATTGCATTCAAAGTCGGCGATCAGATCGCGATACTGAGCAAGTCGCGTGGGAACCGCGGCTGGTGGAAAGGACAAATTGACGGCAAAGTTAGTCGTTACAGCACTTCTAGTTACTTTTGTCCTACAGTCCTAATGTAGTGAAGAGGAGTATATGAGATCAGTGCAACTGACGACCAACCAGTGACCTGGCTCACATTATTTGGTAAATTTCAAATGGTGGATGCACTGGGCCACAATGTATGCTTGGTTTCCTCAATTCGGTGGTTTTTCCAGGGCACAGTGATTAACCCGGAGTCCAACCCCACTTCGAGGCTTGATGTTTTTCTCTCGGGGATTTCCTTCCTTTACGTCAATCACGAACTGTTTGTAGCACGAGTGAGCCACCCTCGTCCCATCTGTTAGCTGGACTTGTGGGTATGAATATGCATAGCAAGATGGCATTTCTCGGCATTTTATAGAGTGTTTACTACTGAGCAGACGTAATGCTCACCGAGACCTCCCTCACCTTATGTCTTACTTTACTTACTGAAATTGGAAATGTGAATAAATGTGAAATAAATACGGTCGCAATAAAATAACAACATTGGAAGTTCCAAGCTGCTAGTAATGAGCTGTTATTTTATTGCGACCGTTTTTATCAAAAAATGGTGTCTGCTGTTGGTTGGTTGTCTGACATGTTGTTGAGCAGGTGAACGTGTGTGGCTGTAGGTGGGCTATTTTCCGAGCGAGTACGTCGTGGAATTGTAGCAGTGAAGTCAAACACCTCAGCTGTGAGCGCTGCTGCGTTGTACCGTGCCGCGAGCTTGCTACCGCCGCCGCCGTCGTCGTCGTCGTCATGCTAATGACTCGCTGTCCATAACTGTTACGTTAACGAGCGTGATGACATGTGAACAGAAAGTGTGTGCGTCAAACGTCCGACGATGGCAAGAAAAACAAGGACATGCTGAGTCTGAGTCTGCAAAATGCTCTGTCTAATTGTTGGGACACACCGGGGCTGATACCTCCAAACAGTCCTAACATTGACAGATGTCGTTTAACCCTTTGATGCCCAGTGTTGCCGTGTGTGTAGGGGCTGAGCGTCAAGAGTGCCAAAATGTAAAAAATTGCAAATGACAGCTTAACCCGGTCTGGCACAGGATGCTTTGTAGCTGCATCCATACAGTTACAGTGGGTGTCAAAGAGTTAAATTAGCATATATATGCAGAACCGTTCAAAAATTCTGGAATTGCAGCGTATGTTCTACAACAGTTGAACCGAAGAATGAAAGTAGAATTTTAGTGAATAAATTTCTATGCACATTTCGGACTTACAGTCTTGTCTCATGTGCAATTTCCTTGTTCCACATTTTCTGCGTTCGTCACTGATAAAGCATACTGTGGTGCCATTCGATGCGTTCCGAGTATTCTTTGTTGATAATGTAAATACTGCTTAGCAAAAGTGCTGAGAGATGTTTCCACTCTGATTAACCCTTGACGCCGACTGTTGCCATATGGGTACAGCTATAAAGAATCCCGTGCCAGACTGGGTTAAGCGGTCATTTGTAATTTTTTGACATCCGGACACTCTGACGCTCAGTCGTGAGCGTCAGAGTGTCCGGATGTCAGAAATTACAAATGACGGCTTAACCCGGTCTGGCACAGGATGCTTTGTAGCTGTAACCATATGGCAACAGTGAGTGTCAAAGGTTAATCGTAGCTTGCAGTATAACTATCTGTGAATCGGTATAGTGTATATGTTAGGGTCTGTTCTCGTCGATAGCGGCTTATAAACGTCGGTTGTCAACGTCGTCGGCTTCAGTATTGCAAATCGTATGATACGACCTCGTTCACTTTGCGCTGAAGACTCAGTCGATGGGACTGTATTCTCAGCCAATGCATGAAGCGGTGAACTGAAGTGAACAGAAAATGTGGCGTGTTCTGATGTAAAGTTTTCTACGTTGCATTTTTCATATTTTTTGCTATGAATAACGTAGGTAAGTGTGTAAGTGACTTGTATGGTGCCGAAGTCTATTTTGGACCAAAATGGTTACAGCTGGTTTCATAGGTTTTCCATCAATTCGCAATGTTTTTTGTTGATTATATATTTTTCATACAAATTGAATAGAAATTTGACTCTGTGTTACCTTGTTGTATAATTTCAGCACTTTGCGGTGCAATTGTAATTTGCCTCTGAAATTATGACTGTTGTATCGTAAATCAGTAATGCACTAGTGCAGTTTCATTAATTTGACACTTTGAGGAGTACATTCATGTGGCCAATTTCAACTATTTTACGTCATTTTTAAACAATTTCACACTAATATTTTTTTATAATGTTAAAATTTTTATAAATTTGTTACAGTTGTATTTCTCATAACTGCTTATTGGGACTATATTAAAATATTTGAACATAGTCTTCTTATTAATATAAATATTTCTACAAACAATCACACAGTGAATATTTAATATTTCTAACGTAGTTTAGATTTTAAAATTTAAATGAATTGGCCGTATATGTAGATTATTCGTGATACAATCCATATAAACAGTTTGCTAAATAGTATTTTAGCATCTTTAGTGGCAGGCCATGTATTTTGATCGGTAATTCGACGATGTAACTCTGTGCTTGCTGCATTTGTTGTTGATGCCGATCTTTCCGCTGTATAAGGTACGACGACTCCACTGTTGCACTTGTACCAACGTTTTGTACGATATTTATTGTTATTTTCGTTAAACGTCATATTTTCTGTGGGTGAATACGTAAGAATTTTGTAACGGGATTGAAAACTAGAATGATGGATCTGGTAAGAAAATTTTGACAACAGGTTCGGCCATTTTGGCATACTACTATAGAGTGTTTCAGACAGAGATGGTCTGAATTGCTACAGCAGTATTAGTGAGGAAGGAAGTAATTAACATGATCAATTAAAGTGTCCAGTTGCGACTAAGTCCAGTGACGGAGCCACGGGGGGGTCTGGGGGGTACGTACCCCCCACTATTTGAAAATATGGGTCTCGTAATTAGTCCAAATTTGCAAACTCGTGCATACGGCGCTTGTGAAAGGCATCCGGTGAGTCCGGATTTTCGTGTACCCCCCCACCTCCAAACACCTGGCTCCGTCACTGACTAAGTCACTTCACAGGAACTATAAAAGTCAAAGGAATGAACATCAGAAGTGATAGGTCTTCAGGCAGCTACCCACACAGTCATACCACAGTGACCGTGTGCTGTTGTGTATCTGTTTATGTGCTGCATGTTTTTTTGTCAAATTTTCACGACGGCATGCTGCGCTGATAACCTGGGACGAGTACTAAATGTGGCTGCTTTCTGGTGCTATAGGTTGGCTAGATTATGGATTTTATGATACAGCTAGATGGCAACTGTATAGTAGTATACTGGTGTCTGTTTATTGAAGTTGAGAATCATGTCAAAATACTATCATTTGATGCCGTTAATCGTGGCTCTGATGCAGATTGATAACATGAAAGAATACCTGTTGTATAGTCATTGTTATTGCTTCATCGACTTTGCAACTGTAGCGATGATATTGTATGTCACGTCTGGTGAGATGACATAGCGTTGGCCATCGTCGAGCCAATTAGACTGTTGGCGAAACAATCACATGACCGTTATTCTCTCATCCTATTGCCTCTTTCACCTGATATTATAAAGCTCGTCGGTAAACGGTCACACCGCGTGATACAGTGGACCTATGTCCGTTGTCTTATAGCTGCAGTTTGCAGAAACGAAAACAAAAAACGCCAGTGCCCACTTAGTCCGGTACAGGTTCAAGATTTTCGTGAGAGGCAGTCCAGAAGGAAACAGAAAGACTACGAAAGAAAGGATTTGCAAAAGAGATGAGTTTTAAGTCTGGAGTGAAAGACCGAGGGAGTGATAGATGGTGAAAGCAAAGGTGGTGACTGTGATGAGGTGATATGCGCAGGATGGGGTGAACCAGGAGGAGAGTGAACAGGATGAGGTTGATGGTACGAAAAGGGGAGCTGATTCCACATGTATTAAGGTAGTCCACTGTTTTCTAAGTAGTTCTTGCAGTCAACAAAATACGAAATCAGTTCAGTGTCCACATAACAGTGATTGACAGTGGCACAGTGAACGCTGCAGCAGAAGAATGTTCCACATGTCCTGTGCCAAGAGCCGAAAGCGCTTCAGTGGTGACAGGTTACTAGTCGACTCAATGCAGTCACTGGCAGTGGGCGACTGATTATGATACGATACGATAGTAGAGTTTAACGTGGACTGAAAAACTGAGTGTGTACTGGATTAGGCGGGTTATTCGTAGACAATTTATTGTAGGCATTTTCAGTTAATGTCATTTTTCTATTGTGTTAACTGATTCAGTTTTTCAGTATCAGATATATTTTATTTTTAGTTAGTTATAGTTTACAGTTAACTTAATCATATTTTTCAGTTACTATGCCATTTCTGCGACACCCGGAAGTTTGATCGTGGCCTGTCACGGATTATGCATACCGAGCTTCATTGGCTGGACGTTCCTGAACGAATCAACTACAAACTCGGTATGCTCATGTACCGATGCC
>Ga0209680_1000319_pt1 | contig 12760 bp, 9 predicted proteins | sample WorMetLIZISLAND1_FD_187413 | JGI IMG/M metagenome (GOLD analysis project Ga0209680, IMG submission 187413) | Marine gutless worms symbiont microbial communities from Max Planck institute for Marine Microbiology, Germany - Olavius loisae LIZARD... ... | reverse complement strand
GGAATCGCATCAACGGGATCGAGAACTTCTGGAACCAGGCGAAGCGGCATCTGCGGCGCTTTAACGGCATCCCGAAACAGAGCTTTCACCTGTTCCTAAAGGAGTGCGAATGGCGGTTCAATGGAGGCGATCACCGGGAACTGCTTAACCAATTAAAGACATGGGTGAATTCGAGACAAAAACGTCCTTAGCTAGGACAGCCCCTTCATTTAGCCTCTCCTGTTTCTCCCTGGGGTACTTGTTATCCTGCCCCCATAATTACCCAGGTGAACTCTAGTCGCCGACCCTACAATTCGCCAAGGGATAATTTTGTTTCGGTTTTGCTTCATTTTGATTGGGCCTTAGAAAACTGTAATTTAAGGATAAAATTTTGATACACGTGAGGCCCGTAAGAAGCGATCCGCCTCGACGGCCCACAAGAAATGCCACAAAAAACCACAGAAACACAACCAACACCACATTGGGAAATGGTTACGGGACGCCCCGTGAAACTATGCACGAACCGTCTTTCGGTCGGGATCGTAAGGGGGGCGGAAAGAGCGTTGGGCCCCAAATGGTTGGCCGAAACACTCGATCTCGACCGCCTCTCGGTCCGCGAATTCAACCGGAACGTATCCGAGTACGATGTTCTTACCGACGGAGTAACCGTAATTCCCGCTCGTCGTAATGCCGATCACCTTTCCGTCACAGATTATCGGTTCTCCTCCCATCACGGGCGCATCGTGGTCGAGGAGATAGGTATTGAGGACCGTCGTTATTCCCCGTTCACGCTCGCGGAGCAGGGCTTCCCGTCCTGTAAAGTTCCCCTTGTCCCAAGCGACGCAGAACGCCAGACCGGCCTGAAGCGGCGAATAGTCCGGGCCGATGTCGGCGCCCCAATAGAGATACCGTTTCTCCAGACGAAGGCTATCGATGGCCCGATATCCGACGTTCTGAATGCCGAAATCGGCGCCCGCGGCATTCAGACTGTCATAAAGGGTCGCCGCGAATTCGGCCGGGACGTGCAACTCCCAACCCAGTTCCCCGACATAGGTGATCCGTACCGCCCGAACCGGCGCGTAGCCGATGTCGATGTCGCGGCAGGTCATGTATGGAAACGCGTCGTTTGACAGGTCGGCATCGGAGACTTTTTCGAGTACGTCGCGCGATCGGGGGCCGCACAGATTGATGACCGCACGGCTCGCCGTCACGTCGACAAAGTCGACGGTTCCGTCGTCCAGAAGATGCGATCGAATCCAATCGCCGTCGCGGACCCCGAACCCACTGCCCGTGACCACATAGAACGATTCCGCACCGGTTCTCATGATCGTCAGGTCGGCCTCGATACCGCCTCTGTCATTGAGGAGCTGCGTATAGACGGCGCTTCCCGGCGGCCGGTCGATGTCGTTGGCTGCGATCCGGTTCAATTGCGACCCGGCGCCCGGCCCCGATATCTCGAACTTCGTGAACGAACTTTGATCAATGAGGGCGACCCGTTCGCGCACGGCGCGATGTTCCTCGCCAACCGTATCGAACCAGTTGGCTCGCCCGAAACTCGGTTGGTCAACCGGTGCCGTGCCGTCACCGGCGAACCAATTGGGCCGTTCCCAGCCGAATTTCGAACCGTAGACCGCACCTTGCGCTTTCAGCCGGTCATAGAGGGGGCTGCCTCGGGCCGGCCGGGCCGACGCCAATTCGTCGTTGGGCCAATGGACCGAGTAATACCGCGAGTAGGCCTCGGCGGCGCGTTCATGGAGGAAGCGGGTATTGGAGTGATGAGGACCGAAGCGGCGAACGTCGAAGGCCCATAGATCCATTCCCGGGTCATCCTCAAGGATCCAATTGGCCATACATTTTCCGGCGCCGCCGGAAGCAGCGATGCCGGACGTGAATCCACAGGCGACAAAGAGGTTCTGCAATTCGGGAACCTTGCCCATGATTGGCTCGCCATCGGGCGATATGGGAATCGGGCCGTTGATCAAATTCCGGATTCCGACGTCGTTGAGGCGCGGTATGCGTTCGCAGGCAGGCAGGGCGATTTCTTCGAAACGGTCGAAGTCGCCGGGGAAAAGCTCGCGCCCGAAGGCGAAAGGCAAACGGTCGTCGCCGACGGCGGGCGGCGCTTTTTCCCAACCGCCGATTGCCAGACCGCCGACCTCCGGTTTGGCGTAAAACAGATTGTCGGGATCGCGGAGCGTCGGAGCGTCACTGTCCAACCCCAGGTCCTTTTCGGTGACCATGTACTGGTGTTCGACGACGCCGGCCGGTACGGCGACGCCGGCCATGGCAGCGACGCGGCGTGCCCACAATCCAGCGGCATTGACGACGGTCTCGCAACCGATCGTACCGTGGTCCGTGACGACGCCGGTAATGCGGCCTTTTTCGATAATGAAATCGGTTACCAACACGCCTTCGCGAATGTCGACCCCATTCTGGCGCGCGCCTCGGGCGAAGGCCTGGGTCAGGCCGCTCGGGTCGATGTAACCGTCGCCCGGAATGAAGGCGGCTCCGACCACGTTCTTGGTTTCGATCAACGGAAACAGGTCATGGGCTTCTTGCGGGCCGATCAGTTCGATCTCGAGGCCGAAGGCGCGGGCCTGGCCGTGGGCACGCTTGATTTCCCGCCAGCGGTCCGGCGAAGAAGCGAGGCGCAGGCTGCCGACCTTTTTCCAGTCGGTTTCGATTCCCGTCTCGTCCGACAATCGCGCATAGAGCACGGCGCTGTCACGCATCATCCGGGTGAGGTTGCGTTTGGAGCGCAATTGCCCGACAAGGCCGGCGGCGTGCCACGTCGCGCCCTGGGTGAGCCCGCTCTTCTCGAGGACGACGACGTCGCTTTCACCGGCTTTCGCCAAGTGGTAGGCAATCGAACATCCGATGGCACCGCCGCCGATGATGACAATCCGGGCGTCCTTAAGTCCAGTCACGGCTTCTCCCCCCTAGATCAGCTCCGTTCGCGAATTCGGTCTTATTGGGCCGACCGCCGGCGGCGCCGATTTTCACGGCGCCTGCGGCGAACCGGGGTATCCGGCTGGGTCCATCCGTCTGGCGGATTGGAATCGCCTGACACCAAGCCCTCGAACGCCGCCCGGACGCGTGCGTCCGTATCGCCATCAATCGCCCATCTATTGGGCTTTGTCAGGATTTCCCGGGCCTTGGCCAGAGCCCGCGAATGGCTGTCGGCGGCGCCGTCGAGCGCCCACTTCTCGCGGAGGTCGCGATTGGCGATGGACGGCAGGAAGGTTGTTGTCGTCATCCGTTCGAGGGTGCTTGGCAGACCGGCGAACATGCCGGCCGGTCCCGCCGCCTTGATATCGTCGAGTGACAGGGCGTCTTCCGAAAACTCGAACCCGCGTGCCACCCGTTTGAGCATTAGGGCGATTTCGTTGTCGATCACGGCTTGGCCGAAATCGAAACTCATCAACGCATCAAGGAGTCCGCCCATGACGATGAAGTCGACCCCGGAGAGCGTGCCGAGCAGGGGCGACATGCCCTTCTCGAATCCGGATTGCGCGTCGCTGACCTTCGCGTTGGTCAAGCCCAGGTATCCGCCGGCGGGAACGTCGTAAAAACGCGCCATCTGGCAGACGGCGCTATTCATCATGCCGATTTCGATGGCCCCGGCCGCGTAGGCACCGTCGCGCATGTCGGCGAACACAGGCAGGAAATTATAGATGAGGTTGGTTTCCGGCCGCGACATTTGAGCGAGGACGGCGGTGGCCAGCCATTCGGCGTTCATCTGCACGAGCAGGCCCGGCAAGGTCAACGGGGTCGAGATTCCTCCCATGGGGGCGATCGTGCCGTAGGCGGCGATGCCGTTCTCGGCGTAGTACATGAGCATTTCCGTCGAGTCGAAATCCATGGTCAACGGCGAGACGACCGAACAGTAGCCGAAAGTTATGAACGGTCTTTCCATGAACCGTTCCCGCGATCCGGCGATCTCGTATCCGAGTTCGAGGACCTGTTCCGCTTCCCGGCGATCGATCACGGAGGTACGGCACGGTTTCACGCAGTTTTTCAGGGCCGGATAGAAGCGCGATAGACTGAACTGGCCCTCGGGTGCGTCATCGGCAAGCACGGAAATAGAGAAGACATCGAATCCATCGAGTTCGTTGACACGAGGTGGCCGATCCTGGCGATGTCTTCCGACGTTGCGCGCCGTGTTTCGCCCGAAACCGGGTCAACGATGTCCGGCGCGGAACTGGCCGTCGCGATGGCCGGAATGGTTCGGGGAAGGGTAAAATCGAAAGCCGGGTCCCGCCCCCGAAACGTGAACATCGGCGGGACCATCTTTCGGTAGGCCTCAACGACGGCCGCGGGGAACTTGACGATCTCGCTGTCTTCATCGGCCCGGCAACCGTGCTCAACCATTCGCTGCCGAGCCTTCGGGTTGCGGACCAGAAGACCGACGTCTTCGAGAATCTCGAGCGACGCTTCATGAACCCGTGCCACTTCGCCAGGACTCAAGAATTCAGCGGTTGACCTGAGCGGCAATTCGTCGGTCGCTCGCGCTGCCGGATCTTTCGGAAACCGGGAAGGACTGCTCATGGGACAGCGGTTATCGAGACGGAGCCGTTTCGCATGGTAGCGTGGACGCTACGCCAACCGGAGACTTGTCGGCAAACGATAGTTTAATGTACAAAGGATAAGTAAACCTTATGCAGGCGAAAACCGTTGGCTCATCGTGTCGCCCGCCCTTTTCCTCACCTCAACCAGCTTCGCGTCTTCGAGGCCGCGGCGCGGCACCTGAGCTTTACGCGGGCGGGAGAGGAACTCAACATTTCGCAAGCGGCTGTTAGCCAGCAGGTCAAGTCCTTGGAAACCCATTTGAAAACGCCGCTCTTTCGCCGTCGTCACCGCAGGCTCGAGCTAACGGATGGGGGACAAGCCTACCTGCCGGTCGTCGCCCAAGCGCTAGCCCGCTTGGACGCGGCGACCGAGCAGATATTCCCTCGAACGGGCCGACAGGTCATGACATTGCGATTGAGCGCCAGTCTCGCGACATTGTGGTTGATACCGCGTCTTGCACCGTTCTACGAATCCCATCCCGAAATCGATCTCAGATTGATCACCCATCTGGCCAGAGGCGAGTCCGAGGGTGGGATCGATGATGCCGATCTCGAGATTCGATACGGGACCGGCGAATGGGCAGGCGTATTCGCCGACAAACTGATGGACGCTACGATTTTTCCTGTATGGTGCTCCCGACCTCATTGACGGTGAAGCAGCGATCAAGCAACCGAAGGACCTCGCCCGACACACGTTGCTGCATGTAATCGGCTACGACACCGATTGGAGCGCTTGGTTGAACAAGGCCGGCGCAACGGACGTCAACCCAGTCCGGGGACAACAGTTCGATGCCACGATGATGGCCCTGCAAGCGGCCGAAGGCGGTGGGGGGTGGCTCTGGGCCGGCGACCGATGGTCGATGACCAACTAAAGGAAAAGAAGCTCGTGAAACCGTTTGACGGACCAGAATTGACGAAGGGCGCATTCTACCTGATACGGAACGCGAACCAACGCATTCGTCGAGAGGCGCACGCGTTTCGCGACTGGCTTTTGAAGCAGCACTCAGCTTGGTGAGCCAGCCTGCGGCCAAGCCGACCAATGGATGCAGGTTTCGTCGGCGCACCGGTCGGTAACAACGGGCAAGCCGTGTTCGGCCTTGGCCTGTTGGTGTAAACCTAAAAGGGGAGGCGGCGGCTTGGTCGGTCGCGACGCGAGAGCGCACGGTGCAGTTCGAGGAAACGCCGAAAAAACGCTGTGTCCGGCGGTAAAGGCGGGTCAAGAGCAGTGCAAACAAGAGAAATCGGCCACTCGAAAAGGGTCGATTAAAAGCCAAAGACCGTTCCGACTTAGCCGATGAAATCCAGGCCCTTAGGCAGCGATTTCCGGTAAGTAAAGGCGGCGATCAGGTGATCGTTACCGCGTCCGTCAATTGGGAAGTCATCGAACGGCGCCGCGCCGAAGAAGCGACACGCAAGAGCGAGGAACGCTATCAGCTGGTCCTGACGGCGACCAACGACGGCATTTAGGATTGAGATTCCAGGAGAGAGACAGTTTATCTGTCGCCCCGCAGCACCGAAGTCCTTGGGCTGGGAAAGACGGAGAAAACCATCCGGTCCGGTGAGTTTTACGATCTGATCGATCCGAGGGACCGCGAATCATATAAGGAAAGCCAGGTTGTATACCTGCGCGGAGCTGACGAAGTTTTCTATGCCGAATGCCGTCAAATTCACGCCGCAAGGGGGAAAGATCCGCATTTCAGGCCGCCGGGCACCCGATGGCGGACTGGAAATATCCGTCGCCGATACGGGAATTGGTATACCAAAAGATCACCACGAGGCCGTATTCAATCCGTTTGCCCAAGTCCGGACCCATTCGACCTGGACCCATGAAGGCACCGGCCTGGGACTGGCCTTGGTTCGGGCGCTTGTCGAGCTGCATGATGATCACGTGGCGATCGAAAGTGAAGTCGGGTCCGGTACCGCGGTGCGCATTATACTGCCGCGGCAAAGGCAGGTTCCTTAGCGTTTAGGCGCGAACCGGCCCAGTTAGTTCAGTCACGTCTTCACATATTCCATCCGGGCATCCCCGTCAGTTCGCGGCCGTTGACGGTCACGCGCCCCGACCGGTCCTGTTCGACACGGAAACGCAATACACCGCCTTCGCGGTCTTTCGGGTCGACGTACTGGGACAATTGATCCGTGATCATTTCACTCGGAAAACCGCTCGCCTCGGCACCCTTTTCAATGATCCGGTCATAACCCTCGATAACCAGATCGGCATCGGCAACGAAACCGGTGGCAGAGGCGTTGTCGGCCTGGAAACTACCGTCGAAACCGACCTTGGCTCCTTCCGATGCCACGGAAAACCGGACGTCGACCCGAACCTCGGCCTCGGCGAAGAGCTGGGCGAGGCGCTCCAACGTTTGCCGTCCGAGCTCCTCGTTGGCCCGATTGGCTCTGCCGCCGCTCGCCAGCAATTGCCCGGAAAGTAGGCCCTGCATGGTCGTTTCGACAATAATCGAGGCGGCCTGCCAACCGGGCACATTGTCGACGGAGACGGAAAACCGCGAATCGACGGGCGCCAATCCGGCGGCCTTTTCCGCGACCGCCGGCGCCGCCAGACCCTGGTGCCCGAACGTCAAGGTAAACCGGTTCAAGGGCTTATCCAGATCGTTTGCCTGCGCACCGAAATCCGCCTTGGCCAAAGATATGACCTCGCCTTTTTCGTCGTCGACAATCCTGAGACCGTCGATTTCCCAACGGAAGTTCTCTCCGCTCAACATGGGATTGTCAGGTGATTGATCCTTAAGCTCCTGCAGGACGATGCCGAGCATGGCGACGGGACCGCCGACGCTTCGCCGCAACATGTCCAGGTAGCGAGGCAGGGCCAGGCCGTTCAATTCGCCGTCCAGCGCGCCTCGACCGAGCCGCACGGTCAGGCCCGCCATTTGCGAACGAAACAGCAGATTTCCGACCGAGACTGATATCGGCAAGTCGTAACGGCCATCGGCGACTTTGATCGCATCGGACGTCTTCGAGGCGGATCCGATGGCGATCTCGAACGAGCCCGCAGAACCTCCAATCGCGACGTCATCGGTTTCGACCGAGAAGTCGGCAAAGGTGGCGACATCGGTGAGCCAGCGCCCCTTGAGTTGTTTTGGCTTGTGGGTGACGACGACATCCTCGCGCAGAAGGTCCGAAGCGACCAGTAGGCGAGGCGACGGTATGCCTGAAAACTCGTAGGCTTCGTGGCTTCCGTCTTCACGCAATTCACCGATCGGGCGGACATCGAGCCGGAGGGTTCCGAATAAGATCTTGGTTCCGGTGTCCGTGCGGATGCGAGCGCGAGGAACCGCCACTTCATAGGTTCCGTCGTCTTTCGGGGTCACGCGGATGTGGCCTCGATGGATAAGCGACATTCCCTGCATATGGGCGTTGAGCGTATCGACGCCGTCGATGAATAGGGCCTGAATCCGTCCAGCCGGAGAATTGGGGTCGAGAAGCTGGGCTTCCTCCTCTTCGGCAGCGATAAATCCGGCGTCGCGCAATTCATCGAGTGCTTGCTCCGCGCGAATGCTGCCGAGGTTGGCCGCCGCCGTCAGATACTTCAACGACTTCTTGGCATCGCGCAGAAAATGCCCATGGAGCGGCGAGTGAATCAATCCGAGCCGGGCGTTGGCGTCCAGATGGTCCTGTTTGGCCGCCTTTTCCAACCAGCGCGCGGCCGCCCGAACGTTGACGGGTGTACCGATACCGCGAAGATGCATCTCGGCGATCTTGAACTGGGCATCCGCATTGCCGCCCTCGGCAGCGCGCAGATACCATCCGAAGGCCAGTGACTGGTTTTTCGGGACGCCGTCGCCTTTGAGATGCAGGCGTGCGAGCAGCATCTGAGCTTCCGGTGATTTTCCCGCCGCAAGCGTCTTCAACTCCTTGATGACCGTTTCGGTCTTTCCTTCGGCGATTGCCGCCTTCACCGACGACAGATCGGCGGTTGCCGTTTGGGAGAGCGAAGCGGCGAGAAGCAGTGCTGCCAACCCGACAGTGAAGCGCTGGGCGCCCATAAATTCACCTCGTGGCTCTAGTCGCAGGGCAAGCGTGCGGTCTTCCAGGCCAGAATGCAACGGAAAAGACGGTGCCGCGGACTTAGGGTGATTCGGCGGCGATGGCATCCTCGAGGATGGACAGGGCCTTGTCCATTTCCGCTTCGGTAACGATCAATGGCGGTGTCAAAGTCAGAACATTTCCCATTGTCGTTTTGAAACTGAGGCCGTTCTCGAGGCAGCGGTAGAGGATACGGTCGGCAGCACCAGTCGCCGGCGTCTTGTCCTTCCGGTCCGTTACCAATTCGATCCCGATACATTAGCCGATACCGGTAACGTTACCGATCAACGCGAACCGGGCTTTGAGATCGTTTAAACGTTCCAAAGCCTTGCCGCCGACGCGGGCCGCATTGTCGACCAGTCCCTCGTCCTCGATGATTTCAATGGTCGTCAGCGCCGCCCTGGCCATCAACGGGTTCTTTTCGTGGGTGTAGTGGCCGAGGGCCTGGTCGGCCAGCACATCCAGCTCCGGTTTGGCGACCAAGGCGGCAATCGGCAACATGCCACCGCCAAGCGCCTTGCCGAGGACCATGATGTCGGGAACGACACCGAAATGCTCGGCTGTGAACATGCGGCCAGTCTTGCCGAGACCGTTGGGTATTTCGTCGAATACCAGGAGTGCGCCGTACTCGTCGCAGGCGGCACAAACCTCCTGCCAGAACTCAGGCGGCGGTACGTAGGGGACCGCACGGACCGGTTCCGCGAAGACGGCGGCGATGTCCTCTTCTTTTTCGAGGACATAGCGGATCATCCGGGCGCAGGCCAAACGGCAGGCGTCCGTGTCCGGTTTACCGTCGATTTCCGGATAACCGTAGGGGCACCGGTAGCAGGCAAACGGCGCCACATGTTCGCTTCCCGGCAGTAGGGGGCCCATGTTGTGGCGGAACAATGCTTCACCACCAAGCGAAAGGCCGCCGAAACCGGCGCCATGAAAGGAATCCCAAAATGATATGGTCTTGTGCCTACCGGTCGCCGCGCGCGCCAGCTTGAGCGCCATGTCTATTGCGTCCGAGCCGCCGGTTGCGAAAAGTGTCTTTCCCAGGCTCCCTGGTGTGATTTCGCTCAGCTTACGGGCCAGGGCGATGGCCGTTTTGTTGGTGAAGCGTCGCGGGGAAAACGGCAATTCGTCGATCTGTTCCTTGAGGGCGGCGACCAGGCGCGGGTGGCCGTACCCGATGTGGTGGACGTTATTGCCGTGAAAGTCCATATACCGGCGTCCGGCCGTATCCTCGATCCAAATTCCCTCCACACGGTTGATCGGCGCCAGGCAAGGAGTCGATAGGGACTGGTGAAGGAAAAAGCGGTTGTCGGCTTCCAGGAGTTCCCGAGCTTCACCGTCCAGGTTCGCCTTTGACCACAGTTTACGGTTCGGACTGAGATTGCTGTCGCCTTCTCCACGACCATCCGGCGTGGGGTTAGGCGCGGTTTGATGATAAGCGTCCACGGCGGTTTGCTCCACGGATCGGCGTCTGGTCACGGGTGGTACAAATGCGTACCATTATCAATGCCACAAAAAACAACAATAAACTACATAAATACACATTCCAGTGGCTGACGGAGTGGTGGCGCAGACGGTATTCCGCTTTCCTTGACCGATACCATCGGGTTAGGCAGATTGGCAGGCGGTTGACTAAGGGGGGCCGTACCATGTTGGCCGAACAAAGGCGCAACAGGATTCTCGAAATTCTGGCGGAAAAAGGCGCGGTTACCGTCAACGAACTTTACCGGCGCCTAAAGGTCTCGCGTGAAACGATCCGCCGCGACATCACACGGCTCGCCGAGGAGAACCGGCTCCGCAAAACCCACGGTGGGGCCCTGGTCATCGATCAATTCGAACCGGCGTTCGCTGATCGCATGGAGGTGAACATCGAAGGGAAGCGGGCCATCGGCCGGAAGGCAGCCGAACTGGTGCCCGACGGGGCCAGCTTGATCGTCGATTCGGGTACGACCACGCTTTGTCTGGCAGAAGCTCTAATCGGACGGCGGCGGCTCATCGTTTATACGAACGATATCAATGTTGCGGGAACCCTGGCCGGGCGCAATGACAACCGGGTCAATTTGCTGGGCGGTGAGTTGTTGGCCTCGGAGGGCGCGACTTTCGGACGCGATGCGACCGCCGTTCTTTCCAATTATTTTACGGATTTTTCATTCGTCGGCGCCGGCGCTTTACGCGGCGATCCGGTATTGACCGACTATTCCCGCGAGGCCGCGGAGGTGCGAGGGCAGATGCTGGCCCAGGCGCGGACCGCCGTCCTCTTGGCCGACCATACGAAATTCGGCCGGTTGGCGCCTGTACGCGTTCCTCATTTGGAGAACATCACCCACATTGTCGTCGACCGCAGCCTCGATCGCGAGCTTGCCAAGGGCATCAAGACCCTAAACGTGGAGGTATTGGTCGCTGCGGCGGGTAAGGAATCGGGCTAGCGCATAAACCGTCAAACCGGGTTTCCGTCGGCATCCAGTGTCGCGCCATTGAGTTCGCATGCGGCTTCCGACAATCGGACGAATTGTTCTGTCGCTTCCTCTGGGGACTTCACGCTTGACGGGTTTTCGCCCGGCATGGCTTGCGCCCGCATGGACGTTCGCGTGGCGCCGGGGTTGAGCAGATTGACGCGGATCGAAGTCTTGGCGACTTCCTCGGCATAGATCTTGGCCATCATTTCGAGAGCCGCCTTGGAAACCGAATAGGCGCTCCAAAAGGCCCGCGGCTGATAACCGACCGTCGATGTCACGAAGACGCATCGCCCCGCGTCCGATTGGCGAAGCAGGGGATCGAAGCTCCGGATCAGTCGCCAGTTCGCGGTCAAATTGATGGCCAACACCTCGTCCCAGACGTCCGGCTTGATGTGCCCCAGGGGGGACAGCGTCCCCAGGATGCCGGCATTGCCGACGAGGATGTCCAGTCGACCGAAGCGCTCGTGGATCGCCGCACCGAGATTGTCGATCCCGTCGAAGTCTTTCAAGTCCAACGGCACCAACGTCGCCTTGCGGCCGGAGATTTCCTGTACGCGGTCGTCGACTTCCTCAAGCGCTCCCGGCGTTCGAGCGACCAGGATCAGCTGCGCGCCTTCGGCAGCAAACCGTTCGGCGACGGCGCGCCCGATACCCCGCGACGCACCGGTGATCAGAGCCACGCGGCCTTCCAATCGTCCCTCAGTCATGGTCAGTTCGGCTCGTCCAGGAGAGTCAAAAGGTTGGGAATTGGTTCTTCCTCGCGGTCGCGAAGCGGGATCGGATACTCACCGGTGAAGCACGCATCGCAATACTGGGGTCGGTCATTGTCCCGGTTCTCCGTGCCGACGGCCCGGTACAATCCGTCGGTCGAAATATAGGCGAGGCTGTCGACACCAATGTAATCCTGCATGGCTTTCACGTCCATGCGGGCGGCCAGCAGTTTGTCCCGTTCCGGCGTGTCGATCCCGTAGAAGCAGGCATCGGTGGTCGGCGGGCTGGAAATACGCATGTGAACTTCCGCGGCACCGGCATTTCGGACCATTTCGACGATCTTGACCGAGGTCGTTCCGCGCACGATCGAATCGTCTACGAGAACAACACGTTTACCTTTAAGATGCGCGCTATTGGCGTTGTGTTTGAGGCGGACACCCAAATGGCGGATGTTGTCCGTCGGCTCGATGAATGTGCGCCCGACGTAATGATTGCGGATGATCCCCAGTTCGAAGGGGAGCATGGCTTCTTCCGCGTAGCCGATGGCGGCGGGCACGCCTGAGTCCGGGACCGGAACGATGACGTCGGCGTCGACGTGGCTTTCGCGGGCCAGTTCCGCCCCGATGCGCTTGCGTACCGCATAGACGTTTTGCCCGTCCATGACGCTGTCGGGCCGCGCAAAATAGATGTATTCGAAAATACAGAACCGCGACGACCGCTTATTGAACGGCTTCAGGCTCTGCACGCCCATCTCGTCGATGACGATGATCTCACCGGGCTCCACATCGCGGACGAAATCGGCGCCGATGATGTCGAGCGCACAGGTTTCCGAGGTGAGAATATGCGAATCGCCCAGGCGTCCGATAACAAGCGGCCGTACGCCGTAGGGGTCGCGGACCCCGATCAGTTTCTTCTGGGTCATAGCGATCAGCGAATAGGCGCCTTCGATCTGCGACAGGGCGTCGGTGATGCGGTCGACGACGCGGCCGTATTCGCTGATGGCGA
>Ga0209680_1000318_pt1 | contig 12761 bp, 13 predicted proteins | sample WorMetLIZISLAND1_FD_187413 | JGI IMG/M metagenome (GOLD analysis project Ga0209680, IMG submission 187413) | Marine gutless worms symbiont microbial communities from Max Planck institute for Marine Microbiology, Germany - Olavius loisae LIZARD... ... | reverse complement strand
ACGTTTCCACGCCCAGGAGCGGCATTAAACCGGACTTCCCGATATTCCGGCAAATCGCCCAACACATCGCTCAAAAGCCCTAAACAACAAACCCCACCAAAAAATGATGGGGTTTGTCAGCGGTCTGAGATCAATTAATTGATCTTCATTTTGTTGGCCAAGATGGGCGCTGGCCATGGTCCGGGATCGGGGCGACTGAACGGACGCGAGGGGCATGCATACCATCGCCGACAATGATCTGTTCCACAGGCTTGCATTCGATAACCCCTGGTGGGAATTCAAAGCCGAAACACGGATCAAATTCCGTAACCCGCCGAAACGGGCCTTCTTTCCGGCTTTCGTCGAGGCCGCCGAGTCCGCCGACCAAGACAATGTCCTCGTCCTCGCCGGACCCCTTCGGGCCGGCAAAACGGTGATGATGCGCCAAATGGTGGCCCATCTCGTCGAAAAGGGGGCTAAGCCGACGAGCATCTTCTATTGCAACATGACCGTGCCCAGCTACACGGCCGCCGATTTGTCGACGCTGTTCGAAATGTTCTGCCGCCGTTACCACCACGGCCCGGACGCGGAACTCTACGTCTTTTACGACGAGGTGCAATATGTGAAGGGATGGCAGAAGGCCCTGGTCGAGCTCAAGAAGATGCGGCCGAACGCACGCATCGTCGCCGCCGTCTCCTCGGGTTCGCCCGCGATCACCACGGGTACGGTGACCGACGATGGACGGTTTTCCGTTTTCGTGTTACCGCCGCTGACCTTTCTCGAGTTCCTGCGTTTTCGCGAATCGGAGGAAAAACTGTTCGGCGCTCCGGATGCGGCGGAAACCAGTTCCATGGCGCTCCGCGCCAACGCCTTACCGGCGTTGAACGCGGAATTCCACCGGTACGTGAATTTCGGCGGATTCCTGGAAGGTATCGTCATGTCGAAGGAGGGGACACCGGCGCCGACCTTCATCCGCGACGGCGTCGCCGACCGGGTCCTGCACAAGGACCTGGCCAGCCTGCACGGGGTCAACGATGCCCAGGAATTGAACCGACTGTTCGGTATCCTCGCCTTCAATACGGCCCGCGAGGTGACCATGGACGATTTGGCGAAGGCCGCAAAGATCGCCAAGAACACGCTCAGGAAATACTTGGATTACCTGGAATCCGCATTTCTCATCCGCCGCCTGCCGCGTGTCGACCGCGACGCCAAGCGGTTTCAACGGGCCGTTGCCTTCAAGGTCTACCTGACCGCACCCTGCCTCTATGCGGCCCTGTTCGCACCGGTGGCGCAAAACGACCAGTTCTTTCAACGACTCGCGGAAACGGCGTTGGTCTCGCAGTGGCTCGGGTCTGCGGCGATGGAGAACCTGGCCTATGCAAGCTGGCGCGGCGGCGCCGTCGACCTATTGTCGCTCGATCCGGCGACCGGCAAACCGGACCATGTCTACGAGATCGACTGGTCGAACCGTTACGGAAAGCCGGGAAAGGGCCCGGAAAAACTGGTCGGATTCGTCGAAGGGACCAACCGGGACGCCATCTCGTACATCCTCACCGGCGGCATCGCGCGGCCGGCCTCGATGCGCGGTATCGACATTACGCTGGCGCCGCTGTCGCTCTATACCTACTGGGTCGAGCGCGACCCCACCATGCGAGACTACCACGGGACCGCGTTAGCCCGTTCCGCCTAATGGCGGCCAGGCGGTGTAAATAAGCCTCTATAATTCAATAGGTTATTTGATTTCTAGCTTGTAAGGCTGCTGACAGCTTGAGGGCCTATACTTTTAACAATCGATTCGCTTGACGGATCAGCCCGCGAGCGACGGTTTGGTGCGAATCAAAACATGGTCTCTAACGTGAAGTTCACGGCTGAAATGCTGAATAAAGTCTATCTCGCGGCTGTTCTTTTCATGGCCGTATCCATTCTCCTGCCCGCTGCGGCTGCCGCCGAATGTGATCCCTTCCCGCGCTTCAAGATTTGGGGAAACCTCACTCACGGCAAAGTCCAGTCCTATGTGGACAGGAAACTCGACGGCGATTGGCAGCCTTACCTCAGCCATCTCGAAAAGCAGCTGGCCGGCGTCAAGGGAATCATGGCGAGGGGTAAGCCGGCCCGGATCCGTTCCAAAGGCAAGCTGGTCAATCTGGCGGGCGACGACTTGGTGAATTACGTACGGTTGTCGGAAGCCCGTCTGGATGTGGCGCGCTGCCTTGCCGAAGAGGCTGAAATCGCCAGTTTGAATGATTTTTCAACCGCGGCCGGCGGCGGCGAGCCGGCGGACACGGAGATCAAGATGGTGGCGCAGAGCCGCGTTGCCAACGCCCTGAAGCTTGCCGTCGAAACCGCCTGCGAAAACGGCAATTCGGTTTTCAAAATCACCAATCGCGGCGCCAATTGGCCCGGTTCCGGGACTCTCTCCATCTACCGGATGGGCGAAGGCCGGCGTGACGTCATCAACTCGCGGCGCTTGCGGCTGAAGGCCGGCCAACTGGCGACCTTCCGGGTCAAGGCGAAGAGCAATCCGACGGGCCGCCTCGGGTTGTTCGTGAAACCGTCCTGGTATGAGCGCCCGTTTGATTACGACGCGACGATGCGGTGCCGATAAGCGAAATCAGATACAGGTGCCAATGGCCCCGGTAGCGGGGCCATTTTTTTTAGACCCGTGACAGGCGTCACAGCGGCGCGCCCGACGCAAGGGTATAAAGGTGGTGATGGTCGCGGCTCGATTCGTACCGTGATCCTCGAAATGGCAAACCGCCGGAAACGGTGGGACGCAAAGTTACCGGCCTGAACCCGAATTTCGATTTTGAGGGAAGGCGGCGGAACTACCGAAGGGAAAGCTGGTATGATGACTCTGACAATCAACAATTTTTTCCGGCAAAGGCAGAACGGCTTGAAACGGACGCTCAAACGTCACCGGCGCGTCATCAATGCCGTCGCATTCACGGTCGCGGTGCCGGCACTGTTCATTGCGGTGGCGGGTTTCTTTGCCGAAGACGCGGAAGATCGGGACCGGCTCGAGGTCGCCCGTTTGGTGCTCGACGAATACGTCGATCAGAACCCGCCTAACGGAAAGTGGGAACGTGGTGACATTCGCGTTACCGAGGACATGCGCCTCGAAATGGATGTTTCCGTACCCACTTACGAACATGCCAAGTTCATCGAATCCCGCACCAAACGCGTCCAGCATTCCTACCTGAAACTCGCCTGCCCGCCCGCCGAATCGGATGTCTTTGATCGGCTTGTCGACGGCGAGACCGTATGGATCCGCCTCATGTACAAGGGTGAGGTCATCACGAAGGGGCCGTGCCCCAAACCGGGCCGGACCTTCGGTTGATTCCTAGGGCAAAACGCCGGGGACCAACGATGTTGGATCGCACAGGTTACCGGGGCTTTTGAGGGACGGCCGAAGTCTCCACGGCCGAACCCTAGGGAATGTTCGGGGGGAACCGGGGGGTCCCCCCGAACGCTTTATCTGCGGTCGGGTCTTCCAGGCAATCGACAGAACGCGGGTCGTCGTTTGCCGTGACCCCGCCACCCGGCGGAAGGCGATGGTCCCTGGCATCCTGCAGGGCCTTCAGTTGCTCCTCCAAATCCGCCGATACGGGAATAACCAAGACCTTTACGGTCCCCCCGCAGGCCAGTCCGACGCGCCAGGCGTCTTCATCGGTGACCCCGTATTCGAGGAGTTTGAAGGAACCATGGCGGATCGTCGCCAGGGCTTCGGAGACGACGTCCCCTTCAATGCAACCGCCGGATACCGACCCCTCGAAGGCGCCGTCTTCGCGGACGGCGAGCTGGCTGCCGATGGGACGGGGTGATGACCCCCAGGTGGCGACTACGGTCGCCAAGGCGACCCGGTGACCGGCCTCCTTCCAATCGAGCACAACCCCGACGACATCGTCGGGATCATGGGGATCCGGTACTGATCGATTCTCGTCCAAACTCGCCTCCCGCCGAGGGAAACTCATACACCGGACGGGTGAGTGGCCGCAATCACATCGACGGTGGCAGCGATGACCGAAAAACTAATCCTTCAGTCGCTTGGCAAGCCTGAGGCGAAGCGCGTTGAGCTTGATGAACCCTTCGGCATCGCGCTGATCATAGACGTCGTCTTCCTCGAAGGTGACGATATCCTCATCGTAAAGACTGTAGGGCGACCGGCGACCGGTCACGATCACGTTGCCCTTGTAGAGTTTCAGCCGGACTTCGCCGGTTACCTTCGTGCTCGCCGTGTCGATCAGCGCCTGCAGCATCTCGCGTTCCGGTGCGAACCAAAACCCGTTGTAGACAAGCTCCGCATAGCGCGCCATGACTTCGTCCTTCTGGTGCATGGCGCCCTTGTCCAGGGTCAGGCTCTCCATGGCGCGCCGCGCGTGGAACAGGACGGTGCCGCCGGGGGTTTCGTAAATTCCGCGGGATTTCATGCCGACGAACCGGTTTTCAACGATATCAGCGATACCGATGCCGTTGGCCCCACCCAGCTCGTTCAGCTTGGTGAGCAGCGCGGCCGGAGACAGGCGCTCGCCGTCGATCGACACTGGGTCGCCTTTTTCGAAACCGATGACGATTTCGGTGATGGTGTCCGGAGCCCGCCAAGGCGGCACGATCCGCGTGTAGACGCTCTCGTCCGGTTCGATCCAGGGGTCCTCCAGAGCTTTACCTTCAGACGAGATGTGCAGAAGATTGGCGTCCTGAGAATAGGGCGGCTCGCCCCGCTTGTCCTTAGGGATGGGAATCTGATGTTTCTCGGCGAACTCGATCAAGGTCGAGCGGCTGCCGAGCTCCCATTCCCGCCAAGGCGCAATTACCTTGATGTCGGGATTGAGCCCGTAATAGCCGATCTCGAAGCGGACCTGGTCGTTGCCCTTGCCGGTGGCGCCGTGGGAAACGGCGTCGGCACCCGTTTCGGCGGCGATCTCGGTCTGGCGTTTGGCGATCAGCGGCCGCGCGATCGACGTCCCCAAAAGGTAAGTTCCTTCGTAAATGGCATTGGCCCGGAACATGGGGAAAACGTAGTCCCGCACGAACTCCTCGCGCAGATCCTCGATGTAGATCTCCTTGATACCCATCATCTCGGCCTTTTGGCGCGCCGGTTCCAGCTCCTCGCCTTGGCCGAGATCGGCCGTGAAGGTGACGACCTCGCAGCGGTAAGCGTCCTGAAGCCAACGCAGGATGACCGAAGTGTCCAGACCGCCGGAATAGGCGAGCACGACCTTCTTGATGTCAGTGGTCATGATCGGATGTCCTTGAAAATCGATGGTAGAAGCCGCGCGCAGTATAGGCATCGGGCCCGCCCCCGCAAGCGCCGGTCGCACGCCCCGCGGGCGTCGGTGATCTAGGCGCGTAAAGCGGCCCCTGGGCAGAAGGGTGACCGGTTCACGACAGGTCTTCGTCTTCGAATTCGCCGCTCATGGATTTGGCCAGCGATTTGGCCAGTTCAAAGACGTTGCGCCGGACGCGCGGGTCGGTGATCCGATAGTAGTTTCGCACCAGTTCCAGGGTTTCCCGCTTGACCATCGGGTCCCGTTCGAATGATTCCTGGCTCTGGTCCTGCATCCCGACCTTGAAGGCGCCTTGCCGGGTCTTGATTTCGTCCGGCATCTCCTCGAAGAAGAAACTGACCGGGACCTCGAGAATCTCGGAAAACTGGAAGAGGCGGGATGCGCCGATCCGGTTGGCGCCCCGTTCGTATTTCTGGATCTGCTGGAAGGTCAACCCGACGGCGGCCCCCAGGCGTTCCTGACTGAGCCCCAACAAGGTGCGGCGTAAACGGACGCGCGATCCGACATGGACGTCGACGGGATTCGGGACCCCGGGCGGGAGACGTCCCGTCTTCTCACTGATTGCTTGATCCGCGTTCGATTTGCCGCCGGGAGAGGATGGGCTCATCATGATTCCTCGAATTGCCGTCGTATGAATTGATCACCACGGTCTTTAAATTGTGCCATAGGGCCGATTTTGAAACCAGTAAGACTCGAAAAACCGAACCCGCCTTAACCGCCGGTAGCCGTCTTTTCGGTCGAAAGACCGACTGGGATTTTGCCGGATTCAGGATCTTGCAATCGCTTCTTTTGAACCTCGCTGGAGGATTTCAATTGGCCGCATGCAGCCAGGATGTCGCGTCCGCGAGGGACCCGAATGGGCGCTGAAAACCCGGCATCATTGAGGGCCTGAGAGAACTGTTTCGCCCGTCCCGGCGACGACGACTCATAGGGCGCGCCCGGCCATGGGTTAAACGGAATCAGGTTGAACTTGGCCGGCAGCCCAGCGACCAGACGGATCAACTCGCGGACATCGGCCTGACTGTCATTAACTCCCTTCAAAAGCACGTATTCGAAGGTGATGCGCCGGGCATTGTTGGCTCCAGGGTAGCGTCGGCAGGCTTCGAGGAGTTCCTTGATCGGGTATTTTTTGTTGATCGGCACCAACTCATCGCGGACATCGTCCCGGGCCGCATGCAGGCTGACCGCCAAATTGACACCCAACTCCTCACCGCACCGCTCCATCATCGGCACCACGCCGGAGGTCGAAAGGGTGATCCGGCGCTTCGAGAGCGCAATGCCTTCACCGTCCATGATGATTGTCAGCGCCCGGGCCACGTTGTCGAAGTTGAACAGGGGCTCGCCCATGCCCATCATGACGATGTTCGACAGATTGCGCCCGCCGTCGCGCGGCGTCGGCCACTCGCCGTAGGGATCGCGCGCCACCATGAACTGGCCGACGATCTCTCCGGCGCTCAGGTTGCGGACCAGACGCTGGGTGCCGGTCCGGCAGAATGAGCAGGTCAGCGTGCACCCCACCTGCGACGAAATACAGACGGCGCCCCGGTCGTCCTCCGGGATATGCACGGTTTCAATCTCGTTGCCGTCTTCGCAGCGCAGCAGCCACTTGCGGGTGCGATCCGTCGAATTCTGCTCGACGACGATTTCTGGCCGCTCGACGACGTAACCCTCGGACAGTTTTTCGCGAAGCGGTTTGCCCAAGTTGGTCATTGCCGAAAAATCGGTTTCGCCCCGATGGTAGATCCAGTTCCAAAGCTGCTTCGCGCGGAACGGCTTCTCACCGAGGGAGGTCAATTCGGCGGTCAGTTGCGCCCTGTCCAGGCCGACCAGGTTTTTCTTAGAAGAAGTCATCGCGCCTTAAATATGGTGCTTTCCAGAAAATTAAACCGCCCGGCGGAGATTGCCGCCGCCGGCACCGCCTCAACAACAGTTCTTCTAGACCTTGCAGGCCCGGCTGATCGCCTTGTAGGCAGCCGTGAAACCTTTGAGAGAATAGGTGTCCGTGGTCAAGGTACCGCGACTTGACCGGCCTTTCACGGTCATCGCGGCACCGCGGATCATCGCCTTCACCAACTCGTCATCCGATTTCGAATCATAGGTAAAGGCGTGTCCACCCTGGGTGAACAGTTTGAACCCAGTCTTGCCGATGGAGATCTCGACCTCGGACCCGTTCTTGTAGGTGTAACCGGCTTCGACGCTGACGACGTTGTTGCTTTTCTCGGCCGGACGGTGGGTGACCAAAATGAAGGTCTGTCCCCGCTTTTTGTACTTGCCGCGCGCTTTCGTCGGCTCCGAGCCCATATAACAGACCCGTTTGCCGCTTTCGCGGTCCGTATAGGCCTCCCATGCATCGTAGGTACCGAGCAACTGCGCCGCCAGGACCCTGTCCGAGGCGGCCAGCATCAGCGCAAACGACAGAACTGCCACAGCCATTCTCATGATCCCTTCTTTACCCGCTGTGTCGGTTCTTGCCAAGCGGCAGCCGCGGTGGCAGAGATAATTGATGACCCATGACCAACCATTCGTAGTCGAAGTCCTGCGCGGCGATCTGGTGGAGAGCCGTCACCGAGGTATTGGCGCCGTCGTTGATGCGCGCGGCACCGTCATCCATGCCTGGGGCGATACGGGGTGCCATATCTATCCGCGCTCGGCGATCAAGCCCTTGCAGGCCATACCGTTGATCGAAGGCGGCGCCGCCGATGCATATTCGCTGAGCGAGTCGGAACTGGCGCTGGCCTGCGCCTCGCACAATGGTGAACGCACTCACACCGACGCAGTCGCAGCAGTGCTGGCGCGAATCGGTTGCGACCCGCAGGACCTGGAGTGCGGGGCCCACCGCCCCTACGACATGCGCGCGACGGACGAACTCGTGCGAGCCCAGGAAGAACCGACACGCCTCGTCAACAACTGCTCCGGAAAACACGCGGGATTCCTGGCGACCGCCCGCCATCTGGGCGAACCGACGACCGGTTACTCGGGCCCCGACCACCCCGTGCAGGAACGTCTCCTCGCCGTTCTCGAAGCCATGGGCGAGACGAACTTGAAGGATACGGAGCGCGGGATCGATGGTTGCGGCATACCGGTCATGGGCATGCCCTTAGCCGACATGGCCCTGGCCCTGGCGCGCATGGCTGATCCCTCCGGTTTGGCCGCGACGCGCCGCGAGGCCTGCGTCCGGATCGTCCGGGCGATGATGGCCCACCCCTACAACGTTGCCGGTCGCGGTCGATTCGACACCCTGGCCATGCAGGCCGCACCCGGCCGTTTCGTCGTCAAGACCGGTGCCGAGGCGGTGCACGCCGCCATCGTTCCCGAAAAGGGTCTTGGCGTTGCGCTGAAAATCGAGGACGGGTCGAAACGGGCTTCGGAGGTCGCCATGGCAACGATCCTAGACAGGCTCGGCCTGATCGATGAGGCCGCCGCTGCCAAATATTCCCCTCTGATGGCGCCGGATGTGACCAACGCCGCCGGTGACCGGGTCGGCATGATCCGAATGGCGGACGGGTTCTTCGTCCAGGCCCCTTAGGCGGTCCCTGAAATCTATTCGTTGAATTCCGTCGGCGGAACGTCGCGGAACGCCTCCATGTCCCGGCGCAGCATCGGTCCGCCGAAGCGGTGTTCAGGCAGTGGTTCGACCGGTCCGCCAGGCCGGGGCGGACGGCGCTGAAAGCGGCCGAGCGAGGTGACCCGGTCGTACATGACGATGGCGCCGGCGATGCCGACGTTGACGCAGAACGCTGTCGGAATCTTGATTACGTGATCGCAGCGCCCGGTCAGGTCCTCGGAAAGGGACCCCCGTTCGGGTCCCAGGACATAGGCCGCCTGCGGCGGATGATGAAAACTCGGCAATTCGATGGCGTCGTCGGTCAATTCGACGCCGACAAGTGAACAGCCGCGCGGCAGCAGGAGGGAGTCGAGATCGGGAAAACTGTAAAAAGGCAAATGGGCCAGCGAATCGGAAGTGTCCGATTTGCCGCCTTCGGAACGAACGTAACTGGCGGCGACGGTGAAGACGAAGCTGGCACCGAAGGCATGGGCGGAGCGAAAAAGGTTGCCCACGTTCATCACTTTTGAGATCCGTTCGACGCCGATGCCGAAGTAGCCGCGCATCCTCAATTTCCCACTGGTACCGATCGGTGAGACCGCCTAACCTCCGGCAAAATCAGGTCCGAATCAAGGAGTTCCCATGCGAGCCGTCATTTGCCGCGGCTGGTGCGAGCCCGACGGGTTGGAGGTGGCTGATCTGCCGTCACCGCCGTTGACCGATGGCGGTGTGCGCATCCGCGTCCGGGCCGCCGGCGTCAATTTCGCCGACACCCTGCTGCTCGCCGGCAAGTACCAGGTGAAGCCGCCGTTTCCATTTAGCCCGGGTCTCGAAATCGCCGGCGAAGTGCTCGAATGCGCGGCCGGCGTCACCCGGGTCAAACCCGGCGACCGGGTCATGGCCATCCTCGATTACGGCGGTTACGCCGAAGACGTGGTGGCGCCGGAAACCGACGTTTTCGCCATTCCCGATACCATGGATTTTGCCACGGCGGCGGCTTTTCCCATCGCTTATGGCACCTCGCATATCGGCCTCAAGGATAAGCTCGGACTCGCCCGGGGTGAAACGTTGCTGGTGACAGGCGCTGCCGGCGGCGTGGGACTGACCGCGGTGGAAATCGGCAAGAAACTGGGTGCCGTGGTCATCGCGACCGCCGGCGGTGCCGACAAGCTGGCCGTGGCAAAAGAATTCGGCGCCGATCATCTGATCGACTACCGCGAGGAAGACATCCGCGAGCGGGCCAAGGAACTGACCGACGGCCGCGGCGTCGACGCCGTTTACGACGCGGTCGGCGGAGGCACCTTCGAGGCGGCGCTCCGCGCCGCAGCCCCGCTGGCCCGTATGCTCGTCGTTGGTTTCGCCGCCGGCGACGTGCAGCAAATCCCGGCCAATATCCTGCTCGTCAAGAACGTGACGGCGATCGGGTATTACTGGGGCGCCCATCGAACCCTGGCACCGGACCTGATCGCGTCGTCCTTCGACGAACTGCTCGCCTGGTATGCGGACGGAGACCTAAAACCGCACGTATCCATGACCTTCCCCATGGCCGAGGCGGCGGCCGCGCTGAATGCCCTGAAATCCAGGAAATCGACCGGCAAAGTCGTCATCGAAATCGGCTGAACTCGATGACGCGTGTCGCCAAAACGGCCAACGCCATCCGTCACGTCGCTTTCGAGGACTTGGGCCTTCTGGCGCCGATCCTGTCTGAATGGGGATATGACGTCGCATACGTCGAGGCGCCGGGAGATGACCTGAACGCGACGGGTATCTGGGACGCCGACCTCGTCGTCGTGCTCGGTGGCCCCATCGGCGCCTACGAGGAAGAGGCCTATCCTTTTCTATCGACCGAGATCGCACGGATCGAGAAAAGACTGGCCGCGAATAGGCCGACTCTCGGACTCTGCCTCGGTGCCCAGTTGATGGCCCGCGCCCTCGGTGCACCGGTTTATCCGGCCGGCGGCAAGGAAATCGGCTGGGCGCCGGTGTCGCTAACAGAAGCCGGTGCCGCCGGCCCGGTCGGTCATCTGGCACCGGATTTGACCCAGGTACTGCATTGGCATGGCGATACTTTCGACCTGCCGGAGGGGACCGAACACCTCGCCGCCACCGATCTCTGCCCGAACCAGGCATTCAGCCTCGGTACCAACCTCCTCGCCTTGCAGTTTCATCTGGAAGTGACCGGAAGCGGCCTGGAACATTGGTTTGTCGGCCATGCCGCCGAGATCGCGGCGACGCCGGGCATCGACGTGCCCAGCCTTAGGCGCGATTGTGTTTCGAGGCGTGGCTGTCGGCCCTGGAAACCTGAGGTCATTCGTGACGTCCCGCGGGTTTCGGGTGGGTCAGGCCGGCACCAGCACCGAACCTTCCATCAGCGCCCGCGCCGTCCGGTAGACGGTGACGGTCTTTGCCGTCCACAGGCCGTCTTCTTGGGTCACGTCAGCGTTCACCGGCAGGACGCCGGACGGATTGGCCAGCAGCAACTCGCCGTCAACATCGCCGGCGATGCGCTGGCTGACGGTGCCGGTGATGCGGCAGGCCACGGCCAGGCACATGGCGCCGGTCAGCGGCAACACCCGGTGAACCTGCCCCATCGAGGTTATCCGCGCGGCGACATGGGCGTCTTTGATTCCGACCGCTTCGCCGGACAGGGTCCGGTAGGGGCGCGGCGGGGCGACGATGGCGACGCGAGGGTTGCCCAAGGCGGCGTCGGCCGGCGTTTCGGCCAGGCCCATTTTAACAGCGGCGAGACGGCGCAGCTTGCCGAGCCGGCCCATCAGGCCCGTATCCGCTTCGAGCGCGTCCACGGTCTCGGTTCCGTCGAGGCCAAAACGGTCCGCTGCGACGATCACGCTTGCCGTCGAGGCATCGACCAGGGATGCCTCGAAATCACCGTCACCGGGCACCGTAATGACGTCGACCACATTGCCTGTCGGCAGCAGACGCCCGGTCGTGGCGCCGCCGGGATCGACATAATCGAGGCGGATCTTCGATCCGGTCCCCGACACCCCGGGAATGACAAAGCCGCCGCTCTCGCTGAAGCGGCCGTCGGCGGTCGGCACGTGGGCGATGTAGTCCTTGCCCGTGTTGACAGAGCGGATGCAGACCGGCGTCACGTCGCCCTGCGCCGGAACCAATCCGGCGTCGACGGCGAAGGGCCCGACGGCGGAGGACAGGTTGCCGCAAGTCGCAGACGTGTCGACGACGGCACTGGTGATGTCGACCTGATAGAAATCGTAATCGATGTCGACGCCTTCGTGCTTCGATCTGGATAGGACGACGGCCTTGGACAGGGAAGACACGCCGCCACCCATACCGTTCAACTGGCGCCCGTAGGAATCGGGGCTGCCCATGGCATCGATAAAGATCCGGTGCCACGCATCCCGGTCGGCCGGCAGGTCCTCGGCCCGGAAAAACAGGCCCTTGCTGGTGCCGCCGCGCATGAAGACGGCAGGTATTTTCCTTTGGGTCATCGCCTAAGCCTCAGTCGGTCACGTCGAACGATACCATACCGGCGGACCGGCCGTTGACCATCAGTTCGATGTGATGGGTGCCGGGGTGGTGTTCGCGTGTCGACAGGTTCCGCAAGGAAATACGACGGCCGAGCGATTCGATGGCACCGGGCCCCAGTTCGAACTCCTTGAGTTTGAACACTTTCGGGGATGTCTTGCCGTTTTTCTTCACGTAGTGAACCGAATAATCGACGGCAAGTTTCTGTGGGCGTTGTTTCAAAGAGCCCAGCGTAAACGAAAAGGCGATGTCGTCGCCGATGGCGACGGAAGGTTTGTCGACGTTCAGGGAGACGGTTTCGATGGCCGGTTCCGCTTCGAAACCGAACAGGCCGAAGGCCCGCGGATGGCCCTTTTTGAGAAGCCCGCGGATGGCCCTTTTTGAGAAGCCCGCGGATGGCCCTTTTTGAGAAGCCCGCGGATGGCCCTTTTTGAGAAGCCCGCGGA
>Ga0209680_1000317_pt1 | contig 12786 bp, 10 predicted proteins | sample WorMetLIZISLAND1_FD_187413 | JGI IMG/M metagenome (GOLD analysis project Ga0209680, IMG submission 187413) | Marine gutless worms symbiont microbial communities from Max Planck institute for Marine Microbiology, Germany - Olavius loisae LIZARD... ... | reverse complement strand
ACCGCGCACTATCCGAAGCCGCAAATCCGATGAAATTGCTTTTCCCATGGAGCACCTCCTGCTCATAGGGAATCACGGTTCGAGCCAAAAGGGAATCCCCGATTCAAAATTCTCACCCGACGCTCTAGCACCGGTATCGTCTCTCGAGGTGATCGTGTCTCCAAATGATCGGTCGACTGCCCCATCACCGACGATCACAAAGCCTACCGGAAAGGCTGAGAACCGCCAACGGGGGTCAGGGGCGAGTTATCCCAGACTTATCCACAGCTCGGCCGTTTGATGGGATTAAGTTCCCTTCTGGCTGCTGAGATTCCTAGGGAGCCCGGGTAGGGTCCGGGCGCCCGGCGATCACTTTCGATGCGTCACATAGGCGCCGACCGCCAAGGCCCGGTAATAGGGCAGCGGCGGCTCGAAGCCAGTGGTTTCGAGGAGTTCCCGGAAACGAGTCTCGGTTACGAACGGCAAATCGTGTTCGATGGCGCGGTGGCCCTTTTCCTCGTCTTCGGGATCCATGCCGGCGTGCAGTTTCCAACGCCGCCAAGCGGACATGATCCGGTGGAGATCATCGGAACCCCGCTCGCCTTGAATTTCGGCAATGGCCAGCGGCGCCCCCGAAACGAGCCGCGCCGCCAGTCCGGCGAGAAAAGACCGCTTACCGTCGTTGTCGGCCGTATCCGGCAGGAAATGCATGACCAACAGGGACAGAGCGCCGTCGAACGGGGCCGCTTCGACGACGGCATCGACGGCGCCTTCGACCAAGCTGACGCGGTCTTCGAGGCCGGCCTCGGCGATACGCTTCTCAGCTTCACCCAGCATCTCCGTCGAAGGATCGAAACCGGTAAAGCGCCATTTCGGATGCAATCCGGCCAGGACCTCGATCTCGCGGCCCAAGCCGGCACCGGCGACCAGGATCGACGCTTCGTTGCTGAGGAGCGCCCCCAAAACCACGCCGGTCAGCTCGTGCAGGACCTCATAGCCGGGGCATATGCCGCGTACGTTCGTTTCGTAATTGCTCAGGCGGCGGCCCGAATAGGTGGAAAGAGGCGTCCCGTTCATAAGACCCGCCCCTTCCATGGGATCAGGGCCGGTACCCGGTCCCGGTAGTCCCGGTAGGCATCGCCGTAGAGCGCGATCAGACGCCGCTCCTCGAAGCGCGTGCCGATCTCCAAATAGAGCGATGCCCAGATCGCCATCGCCAACCCCAGCTCATCCCGCACACCGCCCCACAGGATCAGATGGGCGCCGGCGTAGAGGGGGTGGCGAATGAAGGCATGGAAACCCCGCATGTGGAGCGGCTCGTGCGGCACCGGATCGAACGGCAACTCGCCTTTGCGGATCTGGGTGACACCGAGCAGCCGGCCGAGGTCGTATTCGCGAAGGGCCAACAGGAACACCGCCCACCCGATCATCGAGGAAACGAGTTGAACGGTGGCCAAGGCGCCCGGCCGGTCGAAGGGGGTGCGGACGTCGAACAGCCAGAAACCGAAACCGAGCACCAGGCCGATCTGCAATGCAGCAACGACGTTATAGGTTATCCGGTAGTAGGGGCCGGTCCAGGTGCCGATGGTTCGTTTAACATCGCCGTCGGAAAGACGGCTATGGGCCCAGCCGAAGGCGGCCCAGGCCAGCATGTAGAGAAGATGCAGTTGCCAGCCGGGGGTCTCGTCAACGACCACCATCGTTCATCCGCCGGATGGTATCCGAAGTGGAAAACCCGTCCGCCAACCTGGCCAGTACCACCTTACCGCCACCTTTTTGCACAACGTCGGCGCCGACAACGGTTTCGACCGTGTAGTCCGCGCCCTTGACCAGGACATCCGGTTTCAACATCTCGATCAGCCTGAGCGGCGTGTCGTCACCGAAGATGACCACCGCGTCGACGGTCGCCAGCGAAGCGAGAACGGTGGCCCGCGCCGCCTCGGACTGGATGGGGCGGTCGTCACCTTTCAGGCGCCTGACCGAATCGTCGCTGTTGAGCCCGACGATCAACTTGTCGCAAGCCGATTTGGCCTGGTCGAGCAGGGACACATGGCCCGGATGCAGGAGGTCGAAACAGCCGTTGGTGAAACCGACCTTGAACTGTTGGCGGCGCCAGATCTCGGTGCGCTCCTGCATTTCCGGGTCGGTCATCACCTTGGCTTCGGCCCGCGATATATCCTGGTGGTGCAGGGTCGCGATCAGTTCCGCCATATACACCTTGGCGGTACCCAATTTGCCGACAACGATCCCGGCCGCCGTATTGGCCAGTTCGGCGGCTTCGGCGAACGATGCGCCGGCGGCCAGTGCCGAGGCCATGGCGGCGACGACCGTGTCACCGGCGCCCGAGACGTCGAACACCTCACGGCCCTCGGCCCGCAGGTGTCTGACCTCGCCCCCGGCGGTGATCAGGGTCATGCCATCGGCACTGCGTGTCGCCAAAACGGCACCGATGCCGTGGCCGTCGATCAGTTTCCGGGCCGCGGTAACCACACCGTCGTCATCGACGGCGGCCTCGCCCGAGGCCTTCCTCAGTTCGTTCAGGTTGGGTGTCACCAAAGCGGCGCCGCGGTAGCAGGAATAGTCGCTTCCCTTGGGATCGACGACGGCCGGTATGCCAGCGGCGGCGGCGAGCGCGATCAGGCGGGCGAGGACGGTGTTGGTCAGCACGCCCTTGCCGTAATCCGAGAGGACCATGGCGCGACAGTGTGTGAGCGCCTTCTTGGCGTTGTCGACGACGGCGTCGGCGATGTCGTCCGAAATGTCGGCGACCGTTTCGCGATCGGCCCTCAGCATCTGCTGGTTTTCCGCGAGGTAGCGGGTCTTGATCGAGGTTTTCCGCCCGGCATCCTCGACGATGTGGTTGCCGACTTGGGCAGCGGCGGCCAGCATATCCCTGACTTCGCCGGCGGCGGCGTCGGTTCCCATCACCGAGACGAACTCGGCCTTGGCCCCCATCGAGGCGATGTTGTTGACGACGTTACCGGCGCCGCCCAACATCGCCGCTTCGTCGATGACACGGAGTACAGGAATGGGGGCTTCCGGCGAGATACGTTCGACGCTTCCCGACACGAAACGATCCAACATGACATCACCGACGCAAACGACGCCGGCGCCGGACAAACGCTCGACAAGGGGAATCAGGGAACCGCCGTCGATCATACCAGTTCGAGCTCCTTCTCGAGGGCTCCACACAACATGTGCCCGAGCGTGATGTGCATCTCCTGGATCCGCGATGTGGTCGTGGACGGCACGACCAGATAAGGGTCCGCATACTCGTTCATGCGCCCGCCGCCCTTGCCACCGAAACCGGCCGGTGTGATGCCCAGCTCACGGGCCTTGACCAGCGCCCGGATGACGTTCTCGGACTGGCCAGATGTGGAGATGCCGATGGCAAGATCGCCCCGTCGCCCGAGGGCTTCCACCTGGCGGGCGAAGATCTCGTCGAAACCGAGGTCGTTGCCGCCGGCGGTGAGGGCCGACGTGTCCGTGGTCAATGCGATAGCGGCGATCGGGGCCCGGTCCGAGACATAACGGATGGTCATCTCGGTGGCCAAATGCTGGACGTCGGCGGCGCTGCCGCCGTTGCCGAAGAACAGGATTTTGCCGCCTCCGCGTACGCTGCCTGCAGCCAGTTCGACGAGCCGGGAGAAGGGCTCGAGCAGTTGCGCCCGCGTGGCGGCCAGGGCCTCGCTGTGCTCGTCGAATTCACTTTCGAAGAATGTGCTGATGTCCATCGGTAATGTCCTCGTCCCGGCGCCCGTTAGACACTGCCGTCGATGACAATACGCTGGCCGTGGCGCAGCGAATCGACGACGGCAAGTGTCGTGGCGCTGGTTTCGATCAATTCCGCCTCGTCGACAGGTGCGGCCCCACCCGTCGTGACGGTGTCGACGAAGGCTTTGATCGCGTTCCGGAAGCCCTTGTCCTGGACTTTTTTCTCGGAAACAGAAGGACCGTTGCCTTCGGCATTGAGGCGGCGGAAATCCTCCAGTATCCAGTTGCGGCCCTGGCAGAACACCTCGTAACGCTCCTTGCCGGCGGAAGAATCGCCGGAGGCCGTATAAAGGATGGTCGCCAGGGACCCGTCCGAAAACCCGATCGAAATGCTGACATCGTCGCAGGCATTGCCCGGGGTCAAAGCCGCCTCCGCCTGGACGGCATGAATGGGTTGGCCGGTCAGGAAACGGGCAAAATCGACGAAATGGCAGACCTCGCCCAAAATGCGCCCGCCGCCCTCTTCGGCCTGATGGACCCAGTGATCGCCGGCAATGGCGCCGGCGTTGACACGGATCGAGATCACCTTGCGGCCGCTTCGAGCCGAGAGATCATCGCGGATCTTTTCGGCCATCGGCGCGAAACGACGGTTGAAACCGACTTGAAAGAAAACGCCGGACTCGGCGGCCGCGCCATTGCGCGCATCGACCACCCGGTTCAACCCGTTCCAATCGAGGGACAGCGGCTTTTCGACCCACACGGCTTTGCCGGCCGCCATCGCCCGGGCCGTGAGGTCGGCATGGCTGTCGTGGCGCGTGGCGATGACGACGGCATTGATCTCGTTCGATTCGAGAACGGCATCGACGTCAGTGGCGGCATTGAGGAAGCCGAAGGACTTCTGTCCGTGTTCCGCGGTTTCGCTGCGGGTCGTCGTCAGGGTGTGCAGCGTTACCTGATCCAATCTTTTCAGTTCCGGCAACAGCACCGCCTTGGCGAAACTGCCGGCGCCGATGACGCCGAGCACACATCCACGAATGCCGTCATCTGCGGTCCTCGGGAACGATACCCGTACTGTTTCCCGGCCTTCCGCGTCCCCGTCTGGGTAGGTGAGAACAACGCCCAAGTGCGGCTCGCTTCGCTCGGCGATCATCGCATAGGCGGTTTCCGCATCCTCGAAGGCCAGACGATGGGTAATCAGCGACCCGACGTCGAGGCGCGACCGGTCAACGGCGCCGATCAGGCGCAGCGTCTCGGCCAGGTTTTCCGTTTCCGTCCAGCGTACCCAGCCTTCCGGATACTTGACGTTGCGCCGCTCGAACTCGTCGTCGTACCGGCCCGGGCCATAGGACCGGGATACGACGATGGTGAGTTCCTTCTTCATGAACTCGGCGTAGGGAAATTCGATTCCCGTCAGTCCGACCAGCGCGACCCGGGCCCGGTCCCGCGCAATGGCGGCCGCGGTCAGGAACGGTTCGTTCGACGATGTGGCGGCGGCGATGATGACGCCGTCGCAACCGCGCCCGCCGGTCAGTGCGGCGATCGCGGCTTCCGGCGGCCCGCTGCCGAGGTCATGGCTCGCTTCGGCGCCGAGCTTGCGCGCCAGGGCCAGTCGGTCGCGGTCATAGTCGATTGCGATGACGCGGGCTCCCGACAGGGCCAGGAACTGGCTCGCCAACTGCCCGACCAAACCGAGGCCGATGACGGCGACAACATCGCCCAGTTTCGGCTCCACGTTGCGCACCGCGTGCAGCGCGATGGCGCCCAGCGTGCCGAAGCAGGCGTCCTCGTCGCTGACGCCATCGGGTACAGGTGCGGCCAGGCTGGCCGGAACCACATTGAGTTCGGCATGGTTGGCGAGACCGGCGCCGGCGACGGCGATCTTCTGGCCCGGCTTGAAGGCGCCTTCGAGACCGGCGCCGACGGCGACGACGTCACCCGCCGCCGAATAGCCCAAGGGCAGCGGCTCGTCGAGCCGGGCCATGACCGTCTGGAAGGTCGCCTGCAGGCCGTCGCGTTTGGCCTTGTCGATCACCTTGCGGACCAGGTCCGGCCGCGCCTTGGCCTTTCCGGCCAGCGATTTCTTGGCGAAATCGACGACCATCCGCTCGGTGCCGGCCGAGATCAACGAGGCGCGGGTGCGGACCAAAAGGTGGCCGGGCCGGACCTTCGGTTCGGGAACTTCCTTGAGGGCCAGTTTCCCTGTCCGGCGGCTCTGGATCACCTGTTTCATGCGCTCTTTTACCCACATTTGCACCGCGAATGCAAAGACCTGAACCGATTGAATAATTTGTGCCCGGCGCGGTGCCGCGCTATGAAGCTGGCATGTGCGGGATCGCGGCTCTATTCGCCTATCATTCCGACGCGCCGCCGGTCGCGCCGAGAGAGCTAGAGGCCATCAACGACGCCATGCGCCGCCGGGGACCGGACGGCGAGGGCCTATGGATCGACGACGCGGCCCGCATCGGCCTCGCCCACCGCCGCCTTGCCATCATCGACCTTTCGGACGCCGGCGCCCAGCCGATGAAGCTTGCGCCCAATGGCCGGGACGCGCGGTTTTGGGTCACCTACAACGGCGAGATCTACAACTTTCGTGAATTGCGGTCCGAACTCGAAGCCGACGGTGCCGCGTTCACCACCGAGTCGGACACCGAGGTCATCCTCAAGCTTTTCGAGCAGCATGGCCCTTCGATGCTGCCGAAGCTGCGCGGTATGTTCGCCATGGCCATATGGGATGCCGATGCGCGAACCCTATTTCTGGCCCGTGATCCCTTCGGCATCAAGCCGCTCTATTATGCCGATGACGGCCGCTCCTTCCGTTGCGCGTCGCAGGTCAAGGCACTTGTCGCCGGCGGTGCCGTCGCCACCGATCCGGACCCGGCCGGACATGTCGGTTTCTTCTTGTTCGGCAGCGTGCCGGAACCGCATACGTTGTACAGCACAATCCGGGCGCTTCCCGCCGGCCATTGGATGGAGGTCGGTCCGGACGGCGCCCGGCGGGCGCGACGGTACTACGACCTTGCCGACGCTTTTGCCGACGGGCCCGATCCCGATCGCAGCGACGGCGCCTTTCGCGAAGCCCTCGTCGACAGCGTGCGCCATCATTTCGTATCTGATGTTCCGGTCGGCGTCTTCCTCTCGGCCGGCATCGACTCGACCGCAGTTACCGGCCTCGCCGCCGAGTGCCAGGGCCACGGCCTCGACACGGTGACGCTGGGATTCGAGGAATTCCGGGGGAGCGACCGGGACGAAACGGTCTTGGCCGAGGCGGTTGCGCGCCTTTATAACACCCGGCACAGGACCGTGACCGTATCGCGCGGCGATTTCGAGGCGGCCTACAACGATATCCTCGATGTCATGGATCAGCCGAGCATCGACGGCATCAACACCTACTTCGTCGCCAAGGCCGCCGCCGGCACCGGCTTGAAGGTGGCGCTCTCCGGCCTCGGCGGCGATGAACTGCTGGGTGGATACGACACCTTCGACAAGGTGCCGTCCTGGGTCTCCAAGGCTTCCATGGTCCCGGCCCGCGATTGGCTCGGGCCGATGCTGCGCACCGTTGCCAGACCGTTCGTTCCGCGCTCAACGAGCCCCAAGGCGGCCGGTTTCATCGAGTATGCGGGCACGCTTGCCGGAGCCTATTTGCTGAAACGGTCCCTGTTCATGCCTTGGGAGCTTTCCGGCCTGATGGACAGGGAAGCCGTCCGCCAGGGGATGGCCGCGCTCGATCCGTTGCGCCGCCTCGAGGACCTGGCCGCAGGACCGAACATGCCCGAACGCCAAATCGGCCTTCTCGAAACCGGATGGTACATGAAGAACCAGCTCCTGCGCGACGCCGATTGGGCCGGCATGGCGCATTCCCTGGAGATCCGCGTGCCGTTGGTCGACGCCGCCCTCAGGGCGCGACTGGGGCCGATGGTGTTGCGATCCGGCGGACCGACCAAAAAGGACTTGGCCCTGGCGCCAGCGCCCGGGTTGCCGGCGAGCCTGCGCGATCGACCGAAGACCGGCTTTTTCATACCCGTGGTACGCTGGACCGCGGACAGGTCGACGGCCGGCGCCGGCGCAAACGAACACGGTTTGCGCGCCTGGGCGCGGACGGTCTATGAGGCGACGACGACACCCTTGAAGTAATCAACGGTTTCCTTAAGACCATCCTCGAGCGGAATCTTCGGATCCCAGGCGAGGAGATCGCGGGCCAGCGCGATGTCCGGCTGGCGCTGCTGCGGATCGTCTTCCGGCAACGGTTTCTCGACCAACGTCGAGGCCGAACCTGTCAACGCGATAGTCGTTTCCGCCAACTCCCGGATGGTAAACTCACCGGGGTTGCCCAGATTGACCGGTCCGGTGGTGCCATCCGGCGCCTCCATCAGGCGGATCAGTCCGTCGACCAGTTCGTCGACATAACAGAAAGACCGGGTCTGCGAACCGTCGCCGTAAATGGTCAGGGGTTCGCCCTTCAATGCCTGGACGATGAAATTGGACACCACACGCCCGTCATTCGGATGCATGCGCGGTCCGTAGGTGTTGAAGATGCGGGCGACGCGAATCTCCGTATTGTGCTGGCGCCGGTAATCGAAGAACAGCGTTTCGGCACAGCGCTTGCCTTCGTCATAACACGACCGGGCGCCGATCGGGTTGACGTTGCCGCGGTAGGTCTCGGGCTGCGGGTGGACTTCCGGATCGCCGTAGACCTCGCTGGTCGAAGCCTGCAGGATCTTGGCGCCCGTCCTTTTGGCCAGGCCCAGCATGTTGATGGCGCCGTGGACGCAGGTCTTCGTCGTTTGAACCGGATCATACTGGTAATGCACGGGCGAGGCCGGGCAGGCCAGATTGTAGATCTCATCGACTTCCACATAGAGAGGGAACGTGACGTCGTGGCGCATGAATTCGAAGCGCGGTTGGTCGAACAGGCTTAAGATGTTGTCTCGGGTCCCGGTATAGAAGTTGTCGACGCAAAGAACGTCGTTGCCTCCTTCGACGAGGCGGTCGCAAAGATGAGAGCCGAGAAAACCGGCGCCGCCGGTGACCAGGATTTTCTTTCTTGATTGCATTCGTGATCCCTTTTGCGCGGCCTTCAATCGTCCGGACACCACCGATCAGCGCCCGAAAACGCCGCCGAAACTATCACTACCGCCGCTCTCTGACAAAGGCCAAAGGCGCTCAGGTCTGGAGGAAAAAACGATCCGGACCGCCGAGGATGAGGCAGGTCAGACACCCCCAATAGACGGCACCGGTGTCGATACCGATACGGTTGGCGCGCACCTCGGGTTCCGGGACCGGCGTGTGCCCGTGGACCACGGTGACACCGAAGTCCTCGTCGCATCCGACAAACTCGCCGCGGATCCACATCAGGTCGAACGGATTCTGCTCGTCCAATCCGACACCGGGCCTGATTCCCGCATGAACGAACAGATAGTCACCTTCGCGGTGGGTCAGTTCCAGGCCATCGAAAAACCGAGCGTGCTCCGGTGGCATGGCCAACAGCAGTGCCTGGCGCGTATCGTTGATCTCCTCGGGGCCGGCGAAATAACCCGGCGGCTCGACACCATAACTTTCCAAAGTCTCACCGCCGCCGTTGACGAGCCACGAGTGGGTTCGCGTGTCGCCCGTGAGGAAGTCCTCCATGAAGTCCTCGTGATTGCCTTTCAGCCAGACCTTGTCGAAACCGGGCAAGGGATCATCCAGGAAGATGTCGATGACGCCGGCCGGGTCGGGGCCGCGGTCGACATAGTCGCCGAGATGAACGACGACCCGGTGTTTCGATCCGTGGTGTGCCGCGTCGGCTTCGATCTGTTCGTAGATGTCGCGCAACAACGCTGTCTCGCCATGGATGTCTCCAATGGCGTAAATGCGCATTCCCGGCGGCGCGTGCGGATGCGCCTTGACCATGCCAACGGTGCCGGGATCAGGGGCTCCCAGGTCGCTCATTCGTCACTCTCTCAACCCCATAGATGAGTACAATATTACACTGGTCAACAGTAATCTGTTTTTAATGGTTCGCCGGATACCTTCGTGCCATGGTAGGGAAACTCTGCACGGCGGTGTGACGAGGCGAATGCGTAATGGCTGAATGGGGAACGGTCGTCCCGGGCGCCCTGGACTCCTCCAACACGGAGGAAGGCCTGTTGCTGTCGCGGCTGAAGCGCATCGAAAACAGCCCATCCGGCTACTATTTGGTCCACCTCCACCTTTCCGATCTCAAAAAGAACAACAGGCAATCGCATTTCGTCCAGATCGCGTCGCGCACGTTCGACGGCGTCGTCGAAAACCATGACGCGACCCTGTTTCCGTTGACCAATGCGGACCTCGTGTTGATCTGCCGCGACGTCCCCGTCGACAAGGTTCGCTCGCTGTTCAGCGAGGACCCGCTGACCGCTGTCGACGATACCGGTTTCGAGGACCGCTTCGCCACCTGGTACGACCTGACCAATTCGGAAGATTTCGCCGCCTTTTTCGGTATTGCCGCCGACTTGTCCCTGGAGGCCGAGCGGCGCCAGGAGGAGGCGGCGCGGCTCAAGGACCGCGAAGCGGCGCTGGGGACGCCGCTGGAGCCGAAGAACCTGTCGGACATCAACACCAAGCTGATCCGCGCCCGCGTCGCCGATCTGATGGGCAACCAGACCTGCCTGCTGGTGCGTTCCGGCGGCGGCGGCGAGGTGGTTTTCCGCGAGCAGTACATTTCGCTCTCCAAGGTCAAGGAGCGCATTGCTCCGGACGTCAATTTCTTCGCCAGCCCGTGGCTGTTTCAGTTCCTCACTGAGGCGTTGGACCGGCGGTTGCTGTCGATCTTGTCGCAGCAGGAGTTTGAGGACGTGGAGGATGCGATCAGCATCAACCTCAACATTGCGACCGTGCTGTCCCGCGATTTCCAGAAGTTCCACCAGGCGGTCGGCGAGAAGACCGACAAGGTGGTCGTCGAACTGCAGATGATCGATGTCTTCGCCGATACCAAGAACTACGGCTATGCCCGCGATTCCCTGCAGGAGCGCGGCTACCGCATCCTCATCGACGGCCTCACTGCTTCATCGCTCTATTATTTCGATCCGGCCCTGCTGCGCTCCGATTTCCTGAAGGTGACCTGGAACCAGGACCTGGAAGGCGACAACGCCGAGGAGCAGATGCTCGAGATGAAAGAAAACCATCGCCCGGGTCGGTAAGGAAAGCCTCATCCTGGCCCGCGTCGATACGGAAAAGGCGGTAAAATGGGGCCTTTCCATCGGCATCAGCCGGTTCCAGGGTTTTTTCATCGACCGCCTGGCTCAGGTCATCGGCAGCGGCAAGAGCCTGTGAGGGGAATGGGTTCCACCATATGGCCGACGTAAAGGAAACCCAGAAGAATCTACCGAGCCAGGAGAACCTGCTTCTCGAGTACATACGGCGTCTCGAACAGCACAAGCAAGGGCGCGGCGTCGTCCACCTGCACCTGTCAAAACTGAGGCCCTTCAATCGGCGCGACCAGCACATCCGGGCGGCGGCCAGCAACTTTGATCCCATGGTCTCCGACATGCAGGGCCAGGTGTTTACCCTGAGGAACGCCGATATCTTTTTCGTCTTCAAGAACGAGGTGAAGGCCCAGGCCGAAACCGTATCGCAAAGGATCCGCTTTCTGTTCAGCGACGATCCGCTGGTCACCGAAGGCGAGGCGAAGGGCGAAGTCTTCGCCACCTGGTACGACGCGGCGCACGACTTCGAGGCCATCCTTCAGGCGGTCGAAAACCTGGCTCAAGCCGAGAAACAGCGCCAGACCGTGGTCCGCGCCCGCATGGACGCACGCGCCGTCCTCAAGGCCCGCCAGGAACAGGGCGAACCCCTGTCACCGGACGTCCTGGCCCGCCTCGAAACGGCGCTGTCACGAGCCGACCTGTCGAACCTTGTACGGCGCCAGTTTATCTGCCGGGTCGACGCCAAGATGGTCCCGGAAATGCAGTTCAGCGAGCTCTTCATCTCCATCAAGGACCTCCGCGAGACCATGCTGCCCGGCGTCAACGTGACCGCCAACAGCTGGCTATTCCAGCATTTGACGGAGACTCTGGACAAGCGGATGCTCTCAATGCTGACCAAGACCGACGCCATCTCCATCTCCGGCGACATCAGTTTCAACGTCAATATCGCGACCCTGCTCTCGCAGGATTTCCAGATCTTCGACGACAACATCGCCGCCGGACGGCGCGGCGCCATGATCATCGAACTGCAGAAGGAAGACGTCTTCCAGAACCTGAGCTCCTATCTGTTCGCCCGCGAGTTCGTCCAGGAGAAAGGCTACCGGGTCTGCCTCGACGGCCTGGCGCTGGACACCATCACCATGATCGACCGCAGGCGGCTCGGCGTCGACTTGACCAAACTCACGTGGCACCCGGAACTGGTCGACGGCGGCGAGGAAGTTCACGAGAGACTGAAGCAGATCGTCAAGGAGGCGGGCGAGGATCGGATTATCCTGTGCCGTTGCGACAACCGCGAGGCCATCGATTTCGGCAAGTCCGTCGGCATCAACGTGTTCCAGGGCCGCTACGTCGAGACCCTGATCGCCGAAGACGGGCGGCGGCGTGAATTGCTGCGCTTGAAGCGGCGTATCGAGCGGAGCTGAGGAGGCGCAATCCGATGCTAGTTGCTTGTTTCCCCTGATCGCCGCGCCTTTTGTGCATACTGGATCAATGCAGCCATATTCCTTCGGCTCGATTTCGACCACAGGCGAAAAACTTGGATCGTTTCCGATGGCTGACGCACATTCCACCAACGGGTGATTTCACCGGTCTTCACCCGGCATGTTATCTGATGAACGAAGTAGCCGGATTGCGCGGCCATGCCCTCCAAAGCCGATAGGGAAAAGAAGATCATGCCCGGCTCTTCGATCGTCGGACAATAGAAGACGATGGTCTTATTGGTGATAATCAACCAGCCGAGGCGAAACGCGCGTTGAGGGCGCTTTCGATCGGCGGCCTGCCGTACTAGGTTCTGTTGACGAATTTACCGCAACCATATGATGGTGCTGACGAATTGCAGGAACGATAAGAAGCGGTTTTGGAGTTTGTCGAATCGAGAGAACAGTCTGCGGAAATGCTTAATCTTGCCGATGAAGCACTCGACGAGATGACG